>Ga0214473_10003717_pt1 | contig 18403 bp, 24 predicted proteins | sample RVTome_7_FD_203509 | JGI IMG/M metagenome (GOLD analysis project Ga0214473, IMG submission 203509) | Soil microbial communities from uranium-contaminated site in the Upper Colorado River Basin, Wyoming, United States - RVT98D197 | ecosystem: Environmental > Terrestrial > Soil > Contaminated >... | reverse complement strand
CGTACACCCAGCGCTTGTCGTTCTTCAAGAGCTCGCCGCGCCAGTCGCTGTCGTTGAAGGGCGGGTTCGCCAGCACGTAGTCGGCCTTGAGGTCGGGGTGGCGGTCGTTGTGGAAGGTGTCGCCGTGGGCGATCTGCGCGTCGATGCCACGGATCGCGAGGTTCATCTTTGCGAGGCGCCAAGTGGTGTAGTTGGACTCCTGGCCGTAGATGGAGATGTCGCCCAGCTTGCCGCTGTGAGCTTCGATGAACTTTTCACTGCTGACGAACATGCCGCCCGAGCCGCAACAGGGGTCGTACACACGGCCCTTGTACGGCGCGAGCATCTCGACCAGCACGCGGACCACGCGCGACGGCGTGTAGAACTGGCCGCCCTTCTTCCCCTCGGCGCTCGCAAACTGCGAGAGGAAGTATTCGTAGACGCGGCCGAGCGTGTCCTTGGCGCGGTCGGCCGGACTGCCCAGCGCGATGTCGGTGACCAGGTTGATGAGTTGGCCTAGCCGCTGCTTGTCGAGCCCCGGCCGGGCGTAGTCCTTGGACAACACGCCCTTGAGCGACGGGTTATCGCGCTCGATGGCGCTCATCGCGTCGTCCACGAGCTTGCCGATAGTGGGCTGCGGCGCGTTGGCCTTGAGATGCTGCCAGCGGGCTTCCTTCGGCACCCAGAAGATGCCGGCGGCGCGGTACTCGTCGGGGTCCTCGGGGTCCGCGCCTTGGGCCTTCTGGGATTCGAGCTCGGCATGCTTTGCTTCGAAAGCGTCGGAGATGTACTTGAGGAAGATCAGGCCGAGGACGACGTGCTTGTACTCAGCCGCGTCCATGTTGTTGCGGAGCGCGTCTGCCGCCTGCCAGAGCTTGGCCTCAAAGCCGAGGTTTGCGGCGGTGTCGTTCTTCTTGGCTTTGGTCTTCGCCATTACATTCCCATGGGGTGGTTCCTAGTCGGTGGCCGTTCAGGCGCCCGACTACTAAGCATACTGCTCCACTTCCTGCAGCCTATTTCGTACGGCCACTCTAACCGTCAGAACCAGCTATCTTCAGCATTGTTCGACAGTTAGCACCCCTGTGCCGATCACCGTCGGACCGACAAACGCTGCGACGCTGCAGGCTATCCCGGATCAGCCCGCAGTATATCAGGCCAACAGGTCACCGCCACAGGTGATCGGCGGTACTGTAGACGCCGAGTTCGCCCCGGTTCAAACCGTGGATGTAGATCATTGTTGCCCAATTGATGTGGGCCTTCACTTCCCTTAGGACGTTCTCTATCACCATTGGCACTCAGCGGCGCGAACGAAGAGAGCGTCCGCTGGAGCGTTTGGTCAGGCGCGTGGCTCGTCTCTCCAGCCACTTTTTGAAGGACGCTTGACTCTCTCCGGACGGCTTCCCAGCCAGTAAGCCTTCCACGCTAATATCTTCATCAATATCTTCCCAATGGATACCATGCCCTTTCCCGATCAGCCGCCAGTTGTTGCGCTCCTGCTGGGTGGCATGGACTAGCCGAGGAAACCAGGCCAGTGGAGTCGAGATGGTTCGCCCATCGCTTAGGTCAACGTTCAAGGCATCATCGATGACCGTGATGTGTTCGGCGGTGGGGACTGCGATTTCAATCACGGAAATACTCATTCCACGCCTCCAACAGTGATGTGTGATGTTCACTTACAAGCTTGTGGATTCGACCAATCTCCCTGCGCAAAAACCCTCCACTCCTGTGCAATCGGATCGGGTCAAGCCAGAACTTTGCCAGTTTGTGTTCACGCTCCACATGGATATGCGCGGGGTGTAGACGCCGAGTCCGCCCCGGTTCAAACGAGCGACTGGTTAGGCCGGGACTCAATATGGCTATTCATGCTGCGACTTCCCGCAGCACCTCAGGGTGCAACTCTGCCACCTTGATGAGCGTTTTTGCCGCCCCGCTCGGCTCACGACGGCCTTGTTCCCACTGTTCCAACGTTCGTTTCGAAACTCCTAACAATGCCGCAAACTGGGCTTGTGTGAGGCCAGATCTCAGGCGAGCACGCACAACATAGGATCGCGGTTCAGCCGCAAATCGTTTGCCTCTACCCGCCTTGATCTCACGCGCTCCGTCGAGGACTTCTTGCCACACATCGCGCCCTGCCTCGAATTTGGCAAGAGCGCGTCCAGTAAGTTTTTTTCGCACGTTCGAATGCCTCCTTGAGTTGTTTGAGACTGGTGTAATTCGACGTATTCGTCATCAGGAAGATACACAGCCCGCACGCGCTCGAAAGCCGCTGACTCGATGAACGTGAACACAAGGCTATGCTACGCCTTTGGCGTATTCCTGTCAACCCCGATTCGCTGTGACATGAGCGGAGCGGTTCTTCGTAGGGTAGAGCCTAACGCGGCGGGCGGCGGCGGACACGTATTGCGCGAGATCTAGACAACGTAGCCATCGGCTACATGCGGTTGCTAGGCAGCTCTGCCGGATCGCACCCTGTGTGCGCGCACAACGAGATCGACGTCACAGTCCAGGACATGAAGAAGGGACAGCAGTTGGTCTATTGTCTTTCGGTAGTTGGTTTGGTCCAGGAGTCGGTAGAATTGCGTCGCGGACGTTCCCAGTCGGCGGATGATCTCCCGCTTCGACAGGGGGCTGGCCTGAACCCGCTGTTGGGCTTCGATGGTGAGCTTATAGAGCAGCGCATCCCGCAAATAGCCGGGATCCTGGTTGTATTCCAGGACCTGCTCGATGTGCACCGTTCCCTCCAGCCCCGACGTGAGAATATAGGTGAACCCTTCCCGGTCCATTTCCTGGTCCACAACGACCCGCGCGAGGGGGTCCTTGACCGTAGGCTGAGGATCGAGTTTCGCGTAGGGCAAGACCAACGTCCTAGTCGATGTCTCGACCTCAAACACTTTCTTGCGGTTGTTGCCGGCGACCGCTCGGATCTTCATAGCCGTCCCTCAGACTCAAGTTCACCAATGAGTTCGACAACCTTGCGGGGCGCCTCGCCGACATACAATATTCAAGAGGGCTTGGGCGCCCCCCCCGCTCGTCGATCCAGTCGCATCAACCCGTCGTACGCCGCATACTTGTATGCCTCACTCCGGGTGGGGACGGCGAATGTCGCATGGATGAAGCGATCGATCGGCTCCCCTTGGTGCAGAACGAGTTGACCCAGGTGGATGAGCTCGCACGCCATTTCGCCGAGGATGTGCACCCCGAGGAGAACCCGGTCGGCACGTCGAAACACCAACTTGATCATCCCCTCCTGGAAGCCCGAGATTCTCGCCTGGGTGTTCGCGGAAAACAGTCCCCTGCCGATTTCGTACTCGACCCCCACCGCTTTCGCCTGCTCCTCGGTCATTCCGACCATCGCAACCTCGGGTATGGAGTATATGCAATAGGGAGCCAGCGTATCGACCCTGTCCTTGAACTGTATCCCGAAGGCATGGCAGACGGCGACGCGAGCCTGTTCCATGGATACCGAGGCGAGACGAGGTGGGCCGATGACGTCCCCTGCGGCATAGATGCCCGGTGCGCTCGTTTCGAACCCGTCGTTGACTAGGATGTCCCCCTTTTCGTTGACTGCGACTCCCGCCGCCTCGAGCCCCAACCCCTCGGTGTTCCCCGCCCTGCCGGTCGCAAAGAGCACCGTCTCGGGAAAGAGCACGTTCCCGTCGGCGAAGCGCACCTCGAGTTTACCCTCTACCCGCCGGACGCTGGTGAACGGTGAGCCGAGCATGAGCCGCATCCCCATGCCGTTGAACACCTCCGCCTGCAGTTGCGAGATCTCCGTGTCGAGGGTAGGGAGCAGCCGCGTGGTGGCATCGACCAGCGTCACTTTCACGCCCAGCGCGGTAAAGATGGAAGCATATTCGCATCCCACCGACCCCGCCCCCACCACCAGGAGACTGCCAGGGATGCGGTCAAGTTGGAGGATCTCTACCGCGTCGTACACATCAGGATCGTCGAACGGAACCTCTGGTGGGAGGAAGGGGTGTGAACCTGTGGCAAGGAGGATCACCTTGGCCTCCAGCGTTTGTTCCTTCCCGTCGATCAACGAGACATGGACCGTCCGGTTGGCGCCCAGCCTGGCTCTCCCCTGGATCATCTTGATGCCGTGCCTGGTGAGGTTGCGCTCTACCGCCTTGGTCATCAACGCCACGACCTCGGCCTTGCGCGTCATCAAGTGCTCGAGGGCGATCTGTGGATCGAGCTTGAGACTCAGCCCGTACACCTCACGCTTGCGAAACCCACTCATATAGAGGACCGTCTCGCGGAGGGTCTTGGTGGGTATGCCCGCGCTGCTCACGGCAATGCCGCCGGGCGTCGGCGCTTGCTCGACGATGGCGACCGTCTTGTTGTAGTAGGCCGCTTGCGCTGCTCCCTTCTCCCCGGCTGGACCGGAGCCGATCACGACAAGATCAAAGGAATCGCTCATAATGTCCTCATGGAGCCCAGCGGCACTGACTGAGGCACGCGCATATTTCGTCTAGCGGTGAAACTAGCCCATGCGGTTTGCGGACTTCGCTGTGTTGGGGAACCTGCGCCATCTGCGGGGTGCCGCGGAGTGGGAGGAAAACGGCAGATTTCGAGTTCAGTACTGCGATGATGCGGACGTGGGCCGAGCACCCACGGCGTTTGGATCCTCGAACATTGTTCCCCGCATTGATGCCGAGAAGGACGCGATGTAAATGACGGGCTCCCACCCATTGTTCTTGAGCTCGTGTTTCACCCCCGGCGGGATGTACAGTGTGAGACCCGGCTTGAGCCGATGCCACTTGTCATCGAACTTGATATCGCACTCGCCCGACAGGATGTGCACGAGCTCCTCCGCCGCCGCGTGCCAGTGCAGAGGGTTCGTCCTGCCGGGGAGGATATGGACGAGTCCGAAGCTCTGCTCGCATCCCGGGGTAGCCTCGTTGTTGCAAAGCCACTTGAGCGCACCCCAGTCGTACAGGATGGGCTCAACCTCCTGAACGTTGGTGATAGCGAAGTTCAGCATAGCGCCTCCTCGCTGAACAGGTTACCTGGAATATCAGAAGGCGCCGGGGCCATCGGTTGCCCCGCTCCCACTGAACTAAGAGATCACCGATACCTGGGTCGCTGTTCGCCAACCCGCAGCGGCGGGACTGCTGGATGCAAGAGACTTAACCGCAGCGTTCGGACAGACTGCTCCAACTCGACGAGATTCTCGAGCGCGTTGACCGATGACTGAGGGATACCCAGCGCCCTCGCGGTCTTGGCGACGGCTGCCTTCTCGGCCGCCCCATACACGCCATCCGCTCGTGACACTCGAATGGCGTCGTACAGGAACGCGAGCGTCACCTCTCCAGGGTTCTGCGGGTCAGTGGAAAGCCCGGGGATGCAGTCTTCCAATCGACCGTGGCGCCAATCGAACTTGAGCCACTCTTCGCGGACGTCATCAGGAACGCCCATCGCCCTGGCGATGCCCATCCAGCAAGTTCTCTCCGCATCGCTGATCGTGCCATCAGCTCCAACGATGAACATGATGGCCTTCCCGTACTGGATCAAGAGTTCACGGGATGGGCGTGTGCTGATACCATAAGTTTGCTCTAGGTAGAAGGTGTCTTCAGATTCCATGAGGACTCCTCCCGGACCCTGGCGGGTTCAGAGTGTCACTGAAAAAAACGTTCGTGTTCCGGCGTCCAGTCTTGCGGCGTCCTCGATACGTAAAAAGAACCATGATACTGCCAAGCAGGACCGTGATAACAGCCAAATGACACAATGTCAATGGAGAAAAACGACCAAATCATGTAAGGGGACGTTCGCTCCCCTCCCGCAGTGGGGATGCGTCGGCACGCCCCTTAGCCCGCGGCTCAGTATGACCCACAGCCACGCTGGCACGCCAAGTCCCTGTCACAGGCGATCCGCGGGCTGCGAACGCCGAGTCCGCCCCGGTTCAAACCGCGGGTGTAGATCATTTTTCAGTCTGTGGTGTGCTCGGCGTCTGTAGTGTATCGGTGACGCGGAGGTCGCTTACGCGGAGGCTACCCACCACGAGCTCGTCGATCTCGAGCCGTTGGATTCGGGAGCGGCCAATTACGAGCCGACCAATGGCAAGTGCACCGATGGCCAAGGCCCCAATCGCCAACGCACCCACGGCAAATGCTCCCACAGCCTGTGCACCTATCGCCAGCGCCCGAACACGCGTGGGCACGAGGTCATTTGACGCCGAGTCGAGCTCGCCGGTATTCGGCTGGTGCTCTACAGATGTATCTTTATGCAGAGGCATGACAAGTCTCCCTGATACCGCACCCCCAGTGCTCGAGCGAGCCCAGGGTCGGCCTAGCTAACACCCCCGCCTTTCCTGTCGCGGATTTCGCACAATTTCCTTCGTTCTGGCTCCCCCACCGACCGGATGCTACCTTCATCGTTGTTCCTCAGTTGCAAGTGGTTAGGCTCCTAGAGGAGTGGTGTAGATGCCGGGGGTTGAATCTGGGATTTCGATCGCGCCAACGGCCTTGGTGTAGAAGTCCTTTGGGCCAACGCCCCCGATGATCGCATAGGCATAGCCCATCTCTTTCATCGAGCGCAAGCACTCGAGCAACAAGATCGTTCCGAGGCCCCTACCGCGATGCGCCTCCAATACGCCACCGGGACCAAAATAGCCACGGCAGGTCGCTTCGTAGCAGGCGAATCCCACTACCCGATCCTGATGCAGAGCAATAAAGCACGAAATTGGCTGCCGGGAGAAAGCCACATCGGCTTCGCTGGCCCATTGCGCCGAAAAGCTTTGGCCGATCCACTGAAGGATGACGGACTTATCGTACGCAGCGGCACGTCTCACCACATACCCGCCCTTGAGTGGCTTGTTGTGGTCGGGCAGCGCATAGAGGCGCACTAGCATATCGGGCATAGGTGCTTTCTACTGCTAAGAAAGCCTAACGACAAGGCTCACTGGCGGAAATGGAGCGGCTGCGGAACCGCCGTCGGCAGCAACAGCGGGTTAGGCCGTACCCGGATCGTGGTGTTTTGCGATAAGTTCCCGAATCGCCGGGACCAGCTCCTTGGGAACTACCATGACCGTTTGAGTCGGGTCTTCAAAGGCGGCCTCGTCCTCCGCAACCGTCTCGTCTTCTGTCTGCTGCTCGTAATATGCGAGCACCCGGCGAACTCTCTCTTCGTCCCAGCCAGGCGGAAACTTGCTTTGCTTCATCTCTTCCCTCTCCGACGGCGGCGCCGTCGATACGCAGTCAGCGGTTTTCCACGCAACTCGTACGCTGTGATCACAAATATACTATCAGGTTCCGGGTCCGGAACATAGATGACACGCAGATACCGTCCAGCCCGCGTCCTGCCAATAGCGACGCGGGATCCTTCCCGGCCAGGACGATCCTCGCCCGGATTCGCGAGCACGTCGGCGACTTCATCTTCATGGACGGCGTGCCCATAAATGTGCGGATCTCCAGTCTCCTGATCGAGATAAAAGCGAATGTTCATCCGCGGCCATCATATCGAGATTGTCCGACGAGGCCTAATGGGACGGCGTTCACAACGCAACGGCGCGGTAGGAGGGGCGCGCAACTGACAACGATCGAACTCCTACCGTTTCTTCTTGAATTGTCTTACCAGATCGCGTTCTTGAGCCGCCCGCCCGGCGAAGCTCTGGAGCGGGGTGACGTGCCACTCGAGCACGCCCCACGCCGGCAGACTTCGCAGGAGTCGATCAAGCTCTTCGTTGGATGCCGCCTCCGCGATGAACACAAACGCGCGGTCGCCAACCGGAAGGCCCCCCGCGGCGATCTTTTTCCGCGCTTCAAGCTTCATCAGCGCGTCGAACGTTGGAAGGACGACCTCCTCCAAGATCTCGACTGCTTCCTCCGGCGACGCGAACCCAGGCCCTTCTGATCCAGACACCAGGTATCTCATTGTGTCCCCCCTTTGACTCGGCGATTCAGTATAACTTCCGTCCATCTTTCTTCAGTCTTCGGCGGTGTTCGACTAGCTTACGCGGTGCCGTTGAGCCGCGCCCTCCTTCTTCGGTTCACGCGTGCGGGTGTCACGTTGAGTCCAGCGATACCAGAGTACTCAGCTTCTGTACCACTTCGTCGATGGTGTCCCTGGGCAACGTGCAAATCAGTTCTGCTCGCCGCGCACGCCAATCGAGACTCTTGACCTGATCCGACAACACCGCACCGCTCAGTTTCAGACCCTGTGGGATTATGACCTCGAAGGGATACCCCTTGATCTGACTTGTGATCGGGCAGAGGAGTGCGAGACCAACCTTCCTGTTGTAGGCAGGTGGTGAGACCACCACGGCTGGTCGCCTTCCCGCCTGCTCATGCCCGGCCTGCGAATTCAGGGATATCCATACAACATCGCCGCGGTTCGGGAGATAGCTACGAGCCATCACCAGCCTTCCCGCCCAACACTCCGGCCGAAGTCATGTTCACCGTGCAGTTTATCTTTGGTCACTCCAGCGAGGAGCCGGGAGAGAGAAAAGCGGCGCCGATGGACAGGAGCTGCTATGAGCTTACCCTCTGCTACCGACAGCTCCACGACCGTTCCCTGTTTCACCCTGGCCTCCTCCGCGAACGGTTTCGGGATACGGAGGGCGAGACTGTTTCCCCACTTCTGAACTTGCAGGCGCATCTGGTCACCTCCTTAGGTGTCTACAATGAAGATACACCCGCCCGCCAGCGTACGCAAGATCGAAATGCAGCCAGGAGAGGATCCTGCTTCATGATGCCTGCTGGCGGGAGTTCTGTCGGCGGGCACGGAGACGTGCGAAACACCGCAACGCTTGCCGCCCGCCCTCACCCGCGCCCTCTCCCCCACAGTGGGGAGAGGGAAGATTCTGGACTGAGCGCCCGGGGACGAGGCGCCAATACAAACGCTGAATGTGGGCCCATTGCGAGGGAACGAAGTCACCGAGGCAATCTCAGACAATTTCGGAATGCGCATTTAGGAATCCGGCATGACGAACAAAACCGCAGAGGCAGGGCTTGCCCTGCCAAGAGACGGCGCATCAAGCGGCGCCCCTACACATTTCGTGAATCCTTTTTGGCCGGAGGGCGTCAAAGGTAAGTGAAGGATGATCCACATGAAAGGAGGTGATACGAGATGACGCGCACTGTGATGATCGTAGGCCTGATCGCCGCGCTCGCCCTGACTATCGGCGGCCCGGGGCTCTCCATTGCCCCGGCAACTGCGGAAATGATGGAAACCGACATGTCGATGATGAAGGCGACAGGAGTTGACCTCATGGCCCTTAGGACGGAGATTACTGCCATCCAGGCCGAGCTCCAAAGGCTCACCGCTCGCGCCGGAGCCATGACCAAGATGGCAGACAAGGCGGCAAGCGACTACTGCGCAAGCGTTCCCGATGCCCTCCTGGCGACCGGGTTCGTTCCGGGTCTCTGCAAGTAGCGCGATCCCAACGGCATGCTGTTGGAGCAGAGGGCCGGAACCCCCCTCCGGCCCTCTGCCCAGCATGTCGGCACGCGTGGAAAGAGCCGACGAGCTTGCGGAAGGAAGGGATCACCAAGGATGTCACGACCAAGAGGTTTTTTGGCGGTAATACTCTGCTTTGCCGTCATCGTCGCCCTGACCGGTCCAGGGGACGCCTTCGTCAGCCCGCTGCAGGACCGCCCGGCCCCCGAGTTCGCCGATACGACCTGGATCAACTCTGCTCCGCTGAAGCTCAAGGAGCTGCGGGGAAAGGTGATCCTGTTGGAATTCTGGACCTATGGATGAATCAATTGTGAGCGGACGCTGTCTTGGGTCAAGGCATGGCACGAGAAGTACACGAGCAAGGGGCTCATCGTCATCGGCGTTCATTCTCCGGAGTTCTTTTGGGAACGGAATCTTGCCAATGTCAAGGATGCCGTGAAGCGCTTCGCCATCCTGTACCCTATTGCCATCGACAACGGCTTCACGATATGGGAGAGCTATAAGACGCGCTATTGGCCGACGCTGCTGCTGATTGACAAGCGGGGAGTGGTCCGTTACGCTCATGTCGGCGAGGGCGCCTACGACCTCAGCGAGCAGACGATCGTCCGATTGCTCGTAGAATGAATGACTAGCGTTCGCCGGGCAAGCGGGACATTTGCGAGCCGAACGGCGCCTCGGGGCATCACTCCATTCACCCAACCTTGAGTTGAACACTCTGGAACTGTTTCCGGTGACCACTAAGTTCGGTCCCTTGAGCCGCGACGATCTCTCGCGGTCGAATTCTCGCTCGTTCACGCATGGGACACTTGGCCGAGCTCTCCCATATGGCTTGCTGCTCGGGCTCCTCTGTGCGGCATTAGTCACTCCTCCCACCGCAATGGCCGATCAGCGGGAGCGGCTCCTTTCGCTCGTGGCACGGATGGAGTCGAGTTACGCCCGGATCAACGATTATACCGCCGTCTTCCGCAAGCAGGAGCGGGTGGACGGGAAGCTGCTGCCGGAGGATACGATACTCCTCAAGTTCCAAAAGCCCCTCAAGGTCTACATGAAATGGATTCAGGACCCGTCCAAAGGGACCGAGGCTCTCTACGTGGACGGGAGTAATGGCAACAAACTCCTCGTCCACCGAGGCGGCATCCTCGGGATCCTGACCTTGTCGTTGGATCCGAGAGGCTCGTTGGCCCTGACCAAGAACCGGCATCCTATCACCGAGGTTGGCTTCGGCTACCTGATCGACGGGCTGCAGCGCAACATCCGGATGGCGCTGCTGCATGGAGAATTCGAAATCATCCGGCTGGCGGAGGAGACGTTTCGAGGGAGGTCTGCCACGGTTGTGGAGGGCAGATTCCTCGCGCGCGGGGGGCGAACGTACTACGCCTCCAGAATGGTCTTCTACATCGACACAGAGCTGCAGCTTCCGGTCGGGGCCGTCTTCTATGACGAGGCCGATGCGCTCATCGAACGGTACTCCTATTCGGACGTGAAGCTCAATGTCGGGCTAACGCCGCTCGACTTCTCCAGAGAAAATACGGCGTATCGATTCTGAGGGCGAGGTCCCCGGGATGATCTGAATGATCAGCATTATCATTCCCGCCAGGAACGAAGCGGGTCACCTCAGCGGCACTCTGGCCTACCTGCGGGAGCATGCTCCACCACCACTCGCGCACGATGGGATTCGGGCCGGCCCTCCCTCCGGCGACTCAGGAAAAAGAGCGGGCCCTCAATCGCGTGGGCGATGTTTTCCCTTGACACCCAATGGCTGACGACATACAAGAGGATTCATCCGCCGCGGAAAGCCCGCGAACAGGCGCATCCAACCTGAAGAGGTGGCGATGACCTATGCGTTGGGCCTGGGCCTGACGAACGAATGCAACCTGAGTTGTGCCCACTGCTACCGGTCAACCGACCGAGTGGACCGGCTGACGATCGCCGACGTCCGCACCGTCCTCGAAAGCCTCAAGATAGGCTCCTGCAACCTCGGGACCGGCGAGAACGGGATGCACCCCGAGTTTCTGCCGATCGTTGAACACCTCCTCGCGCAAGGGATCAAGACGACACTGACCTCGAATGGCTATTCGGCGCAGTGCCTGCCCGACTCTGTCCTCAGCAGCCTGCGTGAGGTCGAGTTTTCGTTCGACTTTCCCACCCCCCAGGAGCAGGATGCCTTTCGGGGACAGGGGGCATGGAAGCTGGCCATGGACTCTCTCGAACGCGCGAAACGACTGGGGGTCGAGGTCACCATCATCGCGGTCATGATGCGCACCAACTACAAGCGGCTGAAAGAGGTCGCCGCGCTGGCGGCGAAGGTGGGGGCCAACTTCCGGATCAACATCTACCAGCCGGTGCAGTCATCGAGTTTCACCATGAGCTACGAGCAGTTCTGGGACGGCCTTCGTGAATTGTTCGCCGCCTGCGGCCTAGTCGCCTGCACAGAGCCGTTGGTGAGCGCCCTCTCCGGCCTGAACAGCACGGAGGGGTGCGCGTGCGGGCGCCGCACGATCCGGGTCACGCCCGATCGACGGATCATCCCCTGCGTCTACTGGCCGCGGCCGGGCCTGCCGCTCAGTGAGTTGCCGCGGCTGCGCGAGACCGTGTTCCAGACAGAGGAGTTTCGACAATGCCGCGTCGTCCCCCGGGCCTGCGCCGGATGCGCGTACGTGGCGACCTGCGGTGGCGGCTGCGCCGGCCGGCGCATCCTGGCCGGCGGGCTTGACCAGCCCGACCCTTACTGTCCGATCATCCGGAACGACCCGCTCAGACTATCCTGGCGGCAGGCCAACGGAAAGCCGCTGCTCAAGTCCGGCAGTGCCTGCACGACGATCTTTGCCGCGAATCCCGTGGGGGCCGGCACTTGAAGGCGAATCGATTGGAGCGAAGGCCGGCCATCGCCAACGATCTGCCCGCCACCCTCTACCTGGAAACCACTAATCGGTGTGACTCCAAGTGCCAGACCTGCATCCGGACCTTCACGGCTCTCGAGCCGCCCGCCGATCTGACCCTTGAGAGGCTCGTGCGGATCGTCGAGCAACACCCGACATTGAAGCGGGCGGTCCTGCACGGGATCGGCGAACCGCTCCTCAACAAAGAGCTGTTTACCATGACCGACTACCTGAAGGGCCGAGGGGTCTGGGTGACCTTCAACAGCGATGCGATCAGCCTCACCGACTCAAAGATCGAGCGGTTACTGCAATCCGCCCCGGACGAGTTCCGGGTCTCGATGGACGCGGCCACCCCAGAAACCTACCTGAAGATCCGCGGCGTGCCCCAATTCGACCGAGTAGTGGACAACGTCTCCCGTCTTGTGGCGAGGCAACACGAGCTCGCCCGCTCGCTCCCCAAGGTGTCATTCTGGTTCACCGGGATCCGGGCAAACATCCGTGAGCTGCCGGACCTCATCCGTCTGGCCCACAAGCTCGAGGTGGGTGAGGTCTATCTGCAGCGGCTGGTGTTCTACGAGACCGGCCTGGCCGTTCGGGAGCAGTCATTGCACGGAACGCTGGAGGCGACGGTGAGAGAGGCGGTTGGAGAGGCTGACAATCTCTGCGCGAGGTATGGGATCGCCTTCCACGCCTCGGGCGCGAGTTCGCCTCTACAGAGCCTTGCGCCCGAGGCCGGGTCGAGACCCTGGGCAGGATGTCAGCGGCCATGGACGGTCAGCTACGTCACCGCCAACGGCAACGTACTGCCATGTTGCATCTCTCCATGGACCGCAAAGAATTACAAGGGCGCGATCCTCGGGAACGCGTTTCACGAACCGCTTGCAGAGCTCTGGAATGGGGAGCGGTATCAGAGCTTTCGGACGAGCTTCGAGAGCGACACTCCTCCGGACCCGTGTAGGGGGTGCGGCAGCCTCTGGAGCATCTAATGCCAGACCAATCAACTTCGCCTAGCGGCGTTGCCGCCCCCGGCGCACTCCCTGCGACGTACCTGACGCCGTACGCCTCGGTCGGCTCCAGGGGCAGCGCCTTGCTATGCTCGTTTCTTGGTCTGGCTAGGCGCCGAATGCTCCGAGGGGTGATTGTCGCAACTGCGCAAGCAGATGCAGCAGGTCGATCAGCGTGGCAGTTCGAGGTCTCGCGGTAGGAAGTCGTTCGAGGGTGCGTAGGGGCAGGGCTTGCCCTGCCCTGAGGGGGCGCAGCAAGCGGCGCCCCTACAGCCGATTCAGCCGGCTCCACGGGGAGACTGGGGAAGGTCAACTTCATGCGACGACATGCCATCGCGGTGATGGCCAAGGCGCCAATGGCAGGGCAGGTGAAAACCCGCCTGGTCCCGCCTTTGACCCAGGAGGAGGCCGCCGAACTGTACCGGTGCCTTCTGTTGGATAAGATTCGTCAGGTCGGCACACTCTCCGGGGTCGATCCGTACCTCGCCTATACCCCTCCCGAAGAGCGGGCGCAGATGGCGTCACTGGCGCCGCAGGACTTTACCCTGATCCCCCAGGCTGGATCAGGCCTCGGAGACCGTCTTCACCGCCTCTCCGCGATACTCTTAGAAAGAGGTCACCCCGGCGTCGTCATTATCGACAGCGACACACCTACCCTGCCCTCAACCTATCTGCTGGACGCCCTTGATCGGCTTCAGAACAGGAGCACCGACCTAGTGCTCGGGCCCGCAGAGGACGGCGGGTACTATCTCATAGGGCTCAAGCGCCCGTGCCGGTCACTCTTTGACAGCATCCCCTGGAGCGGCCCGTCAGTGTTGACCGAGACGCTTCGGCGCGCCTCGGCGCAGCGGTTGGAGGTGGCCACCCTTCCCCCCTGGTTCGATGTGGACACGCCGAACGACCTCGCCCGGCTGCGTAACGATCTGGCGACGAATGGAGGCGACGTCGCTCCCCATACGCGCGCCTTCTTATTCGAGCGACAGGCAGGTTGATATGCAGACGCCCTTTCTCGGAACGCAGGCGTGGGAACAACGGATGGCAGGGATCACTTTGGCGCTCCTGAGGATGGGGTACGGCCTCTTGTGGCTGAAGGAGGCAACATGGAAGAAGCCTCCGGACTTCGGGATGCAGGCGGGTGATGGGCTGTGGTACTGGACCAACGAGATGCTCAAGTACTCCATCGCCTCGCCCCATCGCTATTTCGTTGAGCATGTCGTGATCCCCAACTTCATCTTCTTCGGCTACATGACCTTGGCCACCGAGCTGTTCATCGGTTTGTCGATGTTCCTCGGAGCGTTCACCCGACTCGGCGCGGTGGCCGCCCTCCTGATGTCGCTGAATATCACGACGGGTCTCATCCGGCATCCGGCCGAATGGCCGTCGGCCTATCTGATGTTGATTGGCTATAGCCTCCTCTTTTTGAGCTTCAGGGCCGGGCGGCGCCTGGGGGTTGACGCGCTCCTTGCCAGGCGATTCGAAGGGGCTCAACCCCGCGGACTGGTCGCGAAAACCCTGGCCCTTCTGGTGTAGTCTTCTATGCGCCCGGAGCCACTCCCCACTGGCGCTGGCGCCCGGTTCGACAGCATGGCGGGGCCCCGACACAGAGCACCCAGCAGCACGCTGATTCTCATCGGACTCGGATTACTCTCCTCATTGCTCTACCTCTCCTTTGCCCTGGCGACGATAGGGAAGCCGCTGGTACTTCCGTTGTTCCTGTTCCAAAAGGGGGTCGTTCCAGGCTTCCTCGTTCACTTCTACCTGCTCTTCGCGCTTTATCTGGGGTCGGTGTGGTCTGTATTCCGCGGGCGCGCCGATGGTCGTGTGATGACCACCGTCCTCATCGCCTTTGCGGTGGCGTTCCGCATCATCCTGCTCTCTACCCAGCCGGTCCTGTCGGATGATATCTACCGGTATGTCTGGGATGGAAAGGTCCAGGCAGCCGGAATCAACCCCTACCTGTACCCCCCGGAGTCGCCCGAGCTGTCTCACCTGAGGGATGACACGGTCTACCCTCAAATCAACCGTCCATGGGCGCGCACCATCTATCCGCCGGGCGCCCAGCGACTCTTTCGAGGGATCTATGCGGCCAAACCCGACAGTGTCGTCTTCATGAAGGCGACAATCGCCGCCTGCGACCTTCTCACCATTCTGTTGCTCATCCGGCTGTTGCGCGTGGCGGGACTTCCGCCCGGCCGGGCCATCCTCTATGCCTGGCACCCGCTGGCGGTCTTCGAGCTCTCGGGGTCAGGACATCTGGATGGGCTGATGCTCCCCTTTGTGCTCCTGTGCCTGCTTTTCCTGGAGCGGCGGCGCGATGGGTGGGCTGGCGCCTCGCTGGGGGCGGCGGCGGCCATCAAGCTCTACCCCGCCCTCCTGATCCCGGCCGTGGTCCGTCGGCACGGACCTCGACTCTTGGTTCCCGCCGCAATCCTCGTGAGCCTGCTGTACCTCTCATATGCCTGGATAGCCGGCCCACGCGTGCTCGGATTTTTGCCGCAGTACCTCTCTGACCCCGGGGAGCGATTCAATTCCGGACCCGGCGCCCTTCTCGCCTACGGCGTGGGTCTCCTCACCCCTTACCCTGCACAGGTGGCGTATGGGGCGCTCGCCCTGGCGCTGCTCGCCGTCAGCCTCCGCGGAACGAGGACGCACGATAGAAGTCTTCACGCGACCATCGCAGAGGTGCTTCTGCTGTTTGGCGCCTTCGTCACGTTCGCCCAGACCGTCCACCCCTGGTATCTCCTCTGGGTCCTCCCATTCCTGGCGATCCGGCCGAGCGCCTGCTGGCTCTATCTATCCGGGGCCATCGCGATCTCCTATGTGAAGTACACCGATGAGCACCTGCGCATGCCGTTGTGGGCCGGCATCCTGGAATTCCTCCCCTTCTACTTGCTCGCGCTTGTGGCCGTGCGGGCCGAGAGGATCCGCCAAGTCGGGTCAGGCCTGCTCGGTCAATTGGCCAGCCGGAGGTCATCGTGACTCTCCTCCTGTCTGATCGTTCCCTTCGTCATTCTTTATAGGATTGGAATGGGTTATGTGGCGTCCCTGGGACTCTGGCAAGCGTTTCGAGAAGCCCCGCACTCATACAGCGGATTCAAAGGCGGAAAGAAATCAATTGTAGGGGCAGGGCAAGCCCTGCCCGAAGACGGCGCAGCAAGCGGCGCCGCTACAAATCCGCAATGCGAGACCGGCAATGCGCATTCAAAGAGATGGCGAGCCTAAGAGAGGCGTTCCAGTATGATGGTCGCGGCCTCTGAGAGGTCCCGAGCCTTGGGGCAGTCAACATGACCCCACAGGCCCGCGGGATCGAGAAGGACCGCGTCCAGGCCGGCTGCCCTCGACCCCACGACATCAATGGAGTAGAGGTCGCCGACGTACACAGCCTCATCGGGTCCGACCCCCGCCCGTTCAAGCGCCATCTCGAAGATCCTGGGATCGGGCTTTTCCACCCCCACGACGTGCGAGTCCAGAACGAACCGGAAATAGGCATCCAGCCCATGTCTGATGATCATCCGCTCGATGCTGCCATCCGAGTTGGAGATCATCCCGACTGCCAGGTTGCGACGCTGCAGCCGCTCAAGAACGGCCCGGGCCTGCGGGTTCGGCTGGTTCCAGAGGTTGTGCTCCCGGTTATACTCGGCGATCTGCCGGAAGGCCCGCTCTACGGCCGCCCCCCACTCCACCCCCAGGCCCTCGCACACAAACGCGATATAAGTGCGGAAGATCTCCGGCGCCTCGGTGGAGTTCCGGCGGGCCAGGATCGGATCGAGCCGCACACGAGCGCGATACTCTGCCTCGCGCACCAGATCCTCCTGTATGTCGAACCCCTCGGACGCGAGAGCTCCGGCCACCACCGCGTAATTGACCAACATCACCGTATTGCCAGCGTCGAACAGGACAGCTTTTAACGCCATCGATCTCCCCTTTGCGCAGAGACACAACTGTTAGACTCTTATACCGTGCGATCACAACTGTGTCAAGGCTCCTTCCGCCGCACAGAAGCCGTTTCCCGCGATGGTAGTGGGTCAATTTGAGATTTTCAAACCAATGCACAACATGGGTTCAGATTCTTCCCCTTCGCGGAGCCAGCCCTTGAGGTCCGCTCAGGGCCGAAGGGCTTAGAATGACACCAGCGAGACTTGTCATCCTGAGCGAAGTGAAGGATCTCTAGCAAAATGACCCACTACCCCCGCTATCGCTCGCTTGACATGTGGGGCGCTTGCGGGCTAAGGTGAAGCGAATGCTGCTTGAACCTGACACTTCCATCGGGGTAGAGGAGGAGATCGTCATGAGGCTCAAAGGGAAGAAGGTCGCGATCCTGGCGGAGAATATGTACCAGGAGATGGAGCTGTGGGTCCCTTATTACCGCCTGAAGGAGGAGGGGGCCGAGGTCAAGGTCGTCGGGACCGGCGCGAAAAGCTACACGAGCAAGATGGGATACCCGGTAAATGCCGACGTGTCGGCCGAAGAGGTCGCGGCGGCCGACCTCGACGCCGTGATCATCCCCGGAGGCTACGCCCCCGACATGATGCGGCGCTCGCCGGCCATGGTCAGGCTGGTGAAGGACGCCTTCTTGAAAGGAAAGGTCGTCGCGGCGATCTGTCACGCCGCCTGGATGCTCTGTTCGGCGGGCGTGTTGAAGGGAAAGACCGCCACCTGCTACCACTCTATCAAAGACGACCTGGTGAATGCCGGGGCGCGCTACGTCGATCAGGAAGTGGTTGTAGACGGCAACCTCATCACATCGAGGGAGCCGAAGGACCTGCCAGCGTTCTGCCGCGAGATCTTGCACGCCCTCGAAAAGTCAAGTTGACACGGGCGGAACGAGGGTCTCGCCGAGTCGTCAGGGAAGCTCATTTGGTGTTTGACACTGGGCCCTTGCCTTGTTATGCTTCCGGGGCCATTCTTAACGGCGATCGCGCCAACTGAACGCAGCCACGCGCTAAGCGAGGTGGGGATGACGGTTGAGAAGCTGATCCTGGCCAAACCGAGAGGGTTCTGCGCCGGGGTCGATCGCGCCATTGACGTGGTGAAGATCGCCCTGGACCTGTACGAGGAACCGGTGTATGTCCGGAGGGAGATCGTCCACAACCGCCATGTCGTGGAGGAGCTCCGGCAAAAGGGCGCGATCTTCGTGGACGAACT
>Ga0214473_10003716_pt1 | contig 18415 bp, 30 predicted proteins | sample RVTome_7_FD_203509 | JGI IMG/M metagenome (GOLD analysis project Ga0214473, IMG submission 203509) | Soil microbial communities from uranium-contaminated site in the Upper Colorado River Basin, Wyoming, United States - RVT98D197 | ecosystem: Environmental > Terrestrial > Soil > Contaminated >... | reverse complement strand
GTTGGTGAAGAATGACGATTTGCTGTCAGGATGCAATCGGCGCGAGTGAGACAAGGACGCAGGGAGCGCTCGTAGCAGCGCTACGGGCGCGACAGAGGACGAAGCATCGCTCCGCCCAGTGCGGACGGCGGCCAAGTCTTCATTCTGAACCGAGCTATTGGTAGAAGGGAAGCGGTAATAGAGACATGGCGATAAAGAGTTATAAGCCGACTTCTCCCGGACGCAGGTTCGCGACTACGCCTGCCTTCGATGAAATCACGAAGTCCGAACCGGAGAAGGCACTCACCCGCCCGGTGAAGCGTAATGGTGGTCGCAACAACAATGGCCGCATCACCACTCGGCACCAAGGCGGCGGACACAAGCGGCTGTACCGGGTGATCGATTTCAAGCGCAATAAGGACGGCGTGCCCGGACGGGTCGACTCTATCGAGTACGATCCCAACCGGAACTGTCGCATCGCCCTGATTGTCTACGCCGACGGCGACAAACGCTATATCCTGGCGCCGAACCGTCTGGGCGTAGGCGCTGTGGTCGAGGCCGGTCCCGGGGCCGACATCCGGGTGGGTTGCGCCCTCCCGCTGCGAAACATCCCGGTCGGTACCGTTGTGCATAACATCGAGATGTACAAGGGCCGGGGCGGGCAGATCGCCCGGTCTGCGGGCACCTCGGCTCAAGTCATGGCCAAGGAAGGCGACTACGCCATCCTCCGGTTGCCCTCGGGCGAGATGCGCATGATCCACTTGGAGTGCCGGGCGACGGTGGGCGAGATCGGCAACGCCGAACACGAGAACCTGACCACCGGCAAGGCGGGTCGTAAGCGTTGGATGGGCGTCAGGCCAGGGGTCCGCGGCACGACCATGAACCCGGTGGACCATCCGCACGGCGGCGGCGAGGGCTCCACGGCTCCGGGCCGTCACCCGGTGACCCCCTGGGGGGTCCCCACCTTGGGTCACAAGACCCGCAAAGCCAAGAAGCCATCCACCAAGTACATCATCCGGCGACGGGGAAAAGGGAGGTAACAGAGCATCGTGGCACGTTCAAGCAAGAAAGCTCCCTTCGTCGAAGAGCGGCTGATGAAGCGGGTAGAGACCATGAACGAGACCGGGGAGAAGCGTATGCTCAAGACCTGGTCTCGGGCATCCACCATCTATCCGGAGATGATCGGGCACACGATAGCCGTCCACGACGGCCGCAAGCATGTGCCCATCTACGTGACCGAGAGTATGGTGGGCCACCGGCTGGGCGAGTTCGCGCTGACCCGCACCTTCCGCGGACATGGCGGCAACAAAGAGCGTCGCATGAAGAGGAAGTGAGGGTATGGTCAACGCGACCGCGAAGTATGTACGGGTCTCACCGCGCAAGGCAGGTGACGTGGCCCAGCTCATCCGGGGTAAACGGGTGACCGAAGCCAAGGCCATACTGATGCTCAGTCCACGGGCTGCCGCCAAACTGGTGGGCAAAGTCCTCGATTCAGCGGTGGCCAACGCTGAGAACAACCAGAACCTTGACGCCGACGACCTCTACGTGGTCCAGGCGTACGTCAACGGCGGCCCCACCCTCAAGCGGTTTCAGCCGCGGGCGATGGGGCGGGCCAGCCGCATACGCAAGAGGACGAGTCACATCACCGTGTGCGTCGGCGAGAAAAAGGAGTCGTAGCAGGTGGGTCAGAAAGTTCATCCGGGAGGCATGCGCCTCGGCATCATCCATGACTGGAAGGCTCACTGGTACACCGAGAAGCATTTCGCTGCCTTCCTCCACGAGGATCTGGCGATCCGCAAACACATCCAGCGGAAGTTGGGTCACGCGGGTCTTTCCACGATCGTCATCCGCAAGGACACGAACAAGGTCGTAGTGGATATCCACACGGCGCGCCCCGGCATCGTAATCGGCAAGTCGGGCTCAGAAGTGGACGCCCTGCGGCGCGATCTCCACGATATGACCGGGAAGACCGTCCACGTCAACATCGTCGAGATCAAACGGCCAGAGCTGGACGCGAGCCTGGTGGCTCAATCCATCGCCGAGCAGCTCGCCAACCGGGTGAGCTTCCGGCGGGCCATGAAGCGGGCCATCACGTCGGCCATGCGCTCGGGCGCCGTGGGTATCAAGGTGAGGTCGGGCGGTCGCTTGGGCGGGGCCGAGATGGCGCGTACCGAAGGCTACAGCGAAGGGCGGGTGCCGCTGCACACGCTGCGGGCAGATATCGACTACGGTTTTAGTGAAGCCGACACGACCTTTGGCAAGATCGGCGTGAAGGTGTGGATAAACAAGGGCGAGATCATGCCTGAGGGTTTCGATCAGAGTTCCCGCGGGCAAGCGGAGGCCCGCATAGGGTGACGGCTGCCGGCTCCAGCCCTGTCACGGACTCAGGTGCGGAAAGCGCGTGGGCCCCTGGACATAAGGGCGAGGGGCCTGGAGAAAAACGAGGATAAGAGATGCTACTACCAAAACGGGTCAAACATCGCAAACAGCATCGAGGCCGCATGGCCGGGCAGTCGAAGGGCCAGACCACGGTCCAGTTCGGCGAATACGGCCTGCAGGCGCTGGAGCCCGGCTGGGTTACCAGCCGGCAGATCGAGGCTGCGCGTATCGCCATGACCCGGAAGATCAAACGGGGCGGGAAGGTGTGGATCAACATCTTTCCGCAGAAACCCATCACGAAGAAGCCGGCCGAGACCCGGATGGGCTCCGGCAAAGGCTCCCCGGATCAGTGGGTGGCAGTGGTCAAGCCCGGCCGGGTGATGTTCGAGCTGGCTGGTGTTCCCGAGGAACTTGCCCGGGATGCCATCCGGCTGGCGGCGCACAAACTTCCTGTGAAATGTAGGTTCGCGACCAGGGAGGACGGGGGCATTGAAGGCTAAGGATGTAGTCGAGCTCGGTGACGAGGAATTGGTCCAGCGTCTCAAGCAATCGCGCGAGGAACTGTTCAACCTGCGGTTCCAGCACGCGGCTGGTCAGCTGGAGAACACCAGCCGCCTCCGCCAGGTGCGTCAGGACATCGCCAGGATCATGACGATGCAATCCGCGAGAGAACGGTCGAGGGAGCTTTGATGGCCGAGAAGCGAGCCACAGCACAACGGGAGCGGCAGGGCCTGGTCGTATCCGACAAGATGGACAAGACTATCGTCGTAGAGGTGAGCGCCGTCAAGCCGCACGCTCAGTATAAGAAGGTGGTGCGGACGACCAGCCGCCTTAAGGCCCACGATGAGCAGAATGAGGCCCAGGTGGGAGACACGGTGCTGGTGCGCGAATACCGGCCGCTTTCCAGGGATAAAACTTGGCGCCTAATCAGGGTGCTCGAGCGGGCCGAGTAACCCCGTTGTCGGGAGATGGGTGAAACACGATGATACAGGTGGAGACAAGACTCAAAGTGGCCGACAATACCGGCGCGCGTGAGTTACTTTGCATCCGCATCAAGGGCGGATCGCAACGACGTTACGCTGGGGTGGGCGACATCATAGTGGGGGCGGTCAAAGAGGCCACTCCCGGCGGGACGGTAAAGAAGGGCGATGTAGTACAGGCGGTCGTGGTGCGGGTCAAGAAGGCGTATGGGCGCCGAGACGGCACGTATATCGGCTTTGACGAGAATGCAGCGGTGTTGATCGATCGGCAGATGAATCCGCGCGGCACCCGCATCTTCGGCCCCGTGGGCCGGGAGCTGCGCGAGAAGAACTTCGCCAAGATCGTCTCGCTTGCGCCGGAGGTGCTGTGATGGCGAAGATCCCTGCGCGCCGCAAGAAGTTCAGGATCAAGAAGGGCGACACCGTCGAGGTGATCCAGGGCAAAGAGAGCCCTAAGCGCGGCAAGGTCCTGCGGGTGCTGGCGGATGAAGAGCGTGTGGTGGTGGAGAGGGTCAACTTCATCAAGCGACACGTGCGCCCGTCTCAGAAGACGCCGCAGGGTGGGGTCATCGAGCGGGAAGCCAGCATGCACATCAGCAACGTGAAGCTGGTCTGCCCGGGCTGCAGCCAGGCTGTCCGGGTCGGCGTACGCATGGAGGGCGAAGACAAGATCCGCTACTGCAAAAAATGCAACGTCCAGGTGGATAAGGGTTAGCGATGGCAGTTCCCAGGCTAAAAGAGAGGTATCGCGCGGACATCGTGCAGGCGATGAGCGAGCAGTTCGGTTACAAGAACGTCATGCAGGTGCCGAAGGTCAGTAAGGTCACGCTCAACATGGGCGTCGGCGAAGGCACCCACGACGCAAAGGCGATGGAAGAGGCCGCTCTCCAGCTCGGTCAGATCACCGGGCAGAAGGCGCAGGTGCGGAGGGCGCGCAAGTCGGTAGCCAACTTCAAGTTGCGGGCTGGAATGCCGGTGGGCCTGCGGGTCACGCTGCGCGGTGACCGCATGTACGAGATGCTCGATCGTCTCATGAGCATCGCCCTGCCCCGTATCCGGGACTTTCGCGGCGTCTCCCCCGGCAGCTTCGACGGCCGCGGAAACTACAATCTAGGCGTGCGCGAGCAGATCATCTTCCCCGAGATCGATTACGACAAGATCGATCGGCTGCGAGGGTTCGACATCGCCATCACCACAACGGCAGAGACGGACGACGAAGGACGGGCGCTCCTCAAATTGATGGGCATGCCGTTCCGTGAGAGCTGAAGATAGGAGCATCAGCGCATGGCAAAGAAATCAATGATCGCTAAGGCACGGCGGCCGCAGAAATACGCCGTCCGGAGCCATAACCGCTGCCTCCGCTGCGGTCGGCCCCGCGGCTACCTACGCCGTTTTGGTCTGTGCCGTATTTGTCTTCGTGAGCTGGCCCACCAGGGACTCATCCCTGGGGTCACCAAGTCGAGCTGGTAGGAGGGGTCATGTCGCACACCGATCCCATCGCCGATATGCTGACCCGCCTACGGAACGCCAACAAGGCCCTCCATGCCCAGGTCGATATGCCGGCCTCAGCGCAGAAGGTGGAGTTGGCCCGGCTCCTCAAGGATGAGGGCTATATCGCCGGTTACTCGGTCGCCAGAGAAGGCAGCTTCGACACGTTGGTGGTCGAGCTCAAATACACCGACGGCCGTCGTCGCGTCATCTCGCAAGTGAAGAGGGTCAGCAAGCCGGGTCGCCGGATCTATGCAAAGAAAGACAACCTACCCAAGGTCCTGGGGGGCCTGGGCACGGCAGTCATCTCCACCTCGCGTGGCCTGATGACCGCTCGGGAAGCGCAACGTCTGGGTGTGGGCGGCGAAGTCGTCTGCTTCGTGTGGTAACGGCATGTCAAGGATAGGTAGAGCACCTATAGCAGTGCCGAGCGACGTGCAAGTCACGATCGACGGGAGCAACGTTGCCGTCAAAGGCCCCAAGGGGGAATTGTCTCTCGATGTTCACCCCAACATGCAGGTCGCGTTGGCCGACGGTGTCATGACCGTCACCCGGCCGAACGATTCGGGTCCCAACCGCTCCCTGCACGGCCTTACCCGTACGCTCATCTCCAACATGGTCACCGGGGTGACAACCGGCTTCCAGAAGAAGTTGGAGATCGTGGGCGTGGGTTATCGCGCCTCCAAGAAAGGCGACGACCTGGAGATTTTGGTCGGCTATTCCCACCCGGTGGTGGTTTCACCGGCGAGAGACATCGAGTTCGACGTACCCGTGCCCACGCAGATCCTGGTCAAGGGCATCGATAAACAACACGTCGGCCAAGTGGCCGCTGAGATTCGCGCCATTCGCAAGCCGGAGCCCTACAAGGGCAAAGGCATCCGGTATGAGGGCGAAGTGGTGCGGCGCAAAGTCGGCAAGCGGGCGTAGTAGGAAGAGGACTGCATGAGTATTCAGGGTGATAAGAACCGGATCCGGGAGCGGCGCGCGACCCGTGTGCGCAGTCAGGTGCGCGGCACCTCCGAGCGCCCGCGGCTTTCCGTCTTCCGATCTAATCGGGCCATCTGGGCGCAAGTCATCGATGATGGCAGCGGGCGCACGCTGGCCAGCGCCGCCAGTGTCCACGTGGCCGAGAAGGGTCTGTCGAAGAAAGACGAGGCCGCCAAGGTCGGCGAGATCCTGGCCCAGCGGGCCAAGGCCGCCGGTATCGGCCGGGTGGTGTTCGACAGGGGACCTTACCTGTATCACGGTCGAGTAAAGGCTCTGGCGGATGGTGCTCGCCAGGGCGGCCTGGACTTTTGAGGGAGAGAGAGGTAGCACTTTGACGCAGATCAGGGCAGATTCGCTTAACCTTCAGGAGAACGTGATCCATATCAACCGCGTGGCCAAGGTGGTCAAGGGCGGTCGACGCTTCTCGTTCACGGCTCTGGTGGCAGTCGGTGATGGTGAGAGTACGGTGGGCATCGGCTATGGCAAGGCCAAAGAGGTCCCATTGGCGATACAGAAGGCCGTCGAAGACGCGCGCAAGAACCTATTCGTCGTGCCCAAGCACAACACCACCATCACCCACGAGATCCTGGGCCACTACGGCGCCGGCAGGGTGTTGCTGCGGCCGGCTTCGGCCGGGACGGGCGTCATCGCCGGGGGCGGCGTGCGCGCTCTGCTCGAACTGGGCGGCGTGAAGGACGTTTTGACCAAGTGTCTGGGCACCACCAACCCCATCAACATGGTCCGGGCGGCCGAGCAGGGGCTTCGCGCCCTGCGCCGGCCCGAGGACATCGCTCTGCAGCGGGGCAAGACGGTGCGCGAGATCCTCGGCAAAGGCCCGGTCGCGGAGCCAACGACCGTGGTCGCGGGTGGAGAGTGACGCCATGTTGAAGATCACCCAGGTCAAGAGCCGCATCAATCGTAAGAAGGACCATAAGGCTACGCTGGACGCTCTCGGCATCAGCCGCATGAGCCAGACCGTCTATCACGAGGACACTCCGGCCATCCGCGGCATGGTACACAAGATCTCGTACATGCTCGAGGTGGACGAAGTCGACATCAAGGACAAAGGATAGAGATGGGAGATATCTTCCTGCACAACTTGCGGCCCGACCCCGGGGCCCGGCGCGATAAGAAGCGCGTGGGCCGGGGCGAAGGCTCCGGGCTCGGCAAGACGTCGGGCCGGGGTCACAAAGGGTCTAAGCAGCGTTCCGGCGGGCAGATACCCGCGCGGTACGAGGGCGGCCAGATGCCTCTGCACATGAGGCTGCCCAAACTGCGCGGCCCCAATGCCAAGACCGCCATGCCCATCGGGCCTTTCCGCACCTATACGACCCCGGTCAATCTGTCGCGTCTTGTGGTTTTCGGCGCGGGCGAGGTCGTTTCTCCGGAAGCTTTGGTGGAAAAGGGCATCATCAAGAAGCCGGACGAGAGAGTGAAGATCTTGGCGACGGGCGAACTGTCCCAGGCGCTTACAATCAAAGCCCATGGCTTCAGCGCCGCTGCCGTCGCGAAGATCGAGGCCGCCGGTGGTACCGCGGAAGTGATCTGATGCTGCAGTCCCTGCTCAACGCCTGGAGGCTCCCGGATCTCCGGAAGAAGCTGCTGTTCACGGCCATGATCATCGCGATCTACCGTCTGGGCGCCTACGTCCCCGTGCCGGGCGTCAGCGTCGAGTCCATCAAGGAGATGTTCAACACCGGAGGCGTGTTTGACTTCTACAACCTTTTCGCCGGCGGCGGCTTAGAGCGGGTAGCCATCTTCGCCATGGGCATCATGCCCTACATCACGGCGTCGATCATCATGCAGCTGCTCACGATGGTCATCCCCCGTCTTGAGGCGCTCATGAAAGAGGGGGAGTCGGGGCAGAAGAAGGTCAACCAGTACACCCGGTATTTCACTGTCGTCCTCGCTTTGGTCGAGGCCATCGGCTTCGTGTTCCTATTTCGAAGCTATGGGGCCTTCCCGGCCGAGGCGCCGCTCACGCCCCTCCGCTTCTTTCTCATCGTTTTGACGCTCACCGTGGGTACCGCTTTGGTCATGTGGTTGGGTGAACTCATCACTCAGCGAGGCATCGGCAACGGCATCTCGCTGATGATCTTCACCAGCATCGTCTCGCGGCTGCCAAGCGGAATTCAGAAGCTCTTCACGCTCAACCCCGGCTACTGGATACTCATGGGCATTATCTCCCTGGTCGTGGTGGCGGCCATCATCTATGTGACGGAGGGTCAACGGCGCATCCCCGTACAGTACGCGAAGCGGGTGGTGGGTCGAAAGGTGTACGGTGGGCAGAGCACCTATCTGCCGCTCCGCATCAACATGGCCGGCGTCATTCCGGTGATCTTCGCCTCGTCGGTGATGCTGTTCCCTGTCACCCTGGCGCAGATGACGCCCTGGGCTTGGGCCAAGAAGCTGTCCGAGACTATCGGGCCCTCCTCCTGGTGGTATCTGATGGTGGAAGTGATTCTGATCGTCCTCTTCACTTACTTCTATACGGCTGTCCAGTTCAATCCCATCGACCAAGCCGACAACCTCAAGAAGTATGGCGGTTTCGTACCGGGCATCCGGCCAGGACGACCGACCGCCGCCTACCTCGACCGGGTGCTGACCCGCATCACCTTCCCAGGCGCCCTGTTCTTGGCGGCCATCGTGCTGCTGCCCACGGCTCTCATACGGGGCATCAACATACCCTTCTACTTCGGGGGGACGTCGCTTCTTATCGTCATCGGGGTGGCACTCGACACGATGAAGCAGATGGAATCTCAGCTGCTCATGCGCCACTACGAGGGCTTCCTCAAGTAGTGCGGGGGCAGGAAAGGGATAGACACGTAGCATGACTCAGTTCAACCTCATCCTGCTCGGACCACCCGGCGCGGGCAAAGGCACGCAAGCCGGCCGCATCGTGGCCGAGTACGGCATCCCCCACGTCTCCACGGGCGATATCCTTCGCTCGGCGGTCAAGAACCGGACTCAGATGGGTCTGGAGGCCAAGAAGTTCATGGATGCCGGCGGATTGGTTCCGGACAGCGTGGTAATCGGCATCGTCAAGGACCGTCTGCAAGAGCCCGACACGGTCAGGGGGTTCTTGATGGACGGGTTCCCGCGCACGATCCCGCAGGCGGAAGCCCTGGACGAGGTATTGGACGGGTTGGACCGGGGGGTCACTAAGACCCTCGTGATCCTAGTGGACGAAGAGGATCTAGTGCGCCGCCTCACCGGACGCCGCATCTGCGGCGCCTGCCAGGCTCCGTTCCACGCGGTGTTCAACCGGCCGAAGAAAGAGGGGGTGTGCGACAAGTGCGGTGGCGAGCTCTACCAGCGCGACGACGACACTGAGGCCACCGTGCGCAATCGGCTGGAGGTCTACCGCGATCAGACCGAGCCGCTCGTCGCATACTACGATCGGGCGGGAGTCGTAGCCCGCATCGATGGCGCTCAATCGCCCGACGCAGTGTACGAGGATATCCGTGTGGCGCTGGGCCCGACGGACGGCTGAAGCGGCGGCGCTTCAGGCCACGGAGAGCAGCGGCGCAGTGATAATCAGGAAATCGCAGGCGGAGATAGAAAAGATGGCCCGCGCGGGCAAGGTGGTCCGGGGATGTTTGGACCTTCTGTCGCAGGCGATCAGACCGGGCATCACGACGAAAGAGTTGGATCGGTTGGCGGAGAAGTTCATACGGGCGAAGGGCGGCGTGCCTACCTTCAAGGGCTACCGGGGTTTCCCCGGATCTATATGCGCGTCGCCTAACGACATGGTAGTCCACGGCATCCCAGGTCGCATCCGCCTGCAGGAGGGCGACATTTTGGGCGTCGACGTGGGTGTCACCATGGAAGGCTACATCGCCGACGCCGCTGCCACGTTTGCGGTAGGCGAAGTCCCGGAAACTGCTCGTGAACTGCTGCGGGTCACAGAAGAATCGCTGTTTCAGGGAATCGCGCAGTGCCAGGTGGGCAACCGAGTGGGCGATATATCGCATGCCGTGCAGACTCACGCCGAGGCGCACGGTTTCTCTGTGGTGCAGAGCATGGTCGGCCACGGTGTGGGCCGGGATATGCACGAGGATCCTCAAGTGCCCAATTTCGGTGCGCCGCATCAGGGACCAGAACTCCGTGACGGTATGGTGCTGGCAATAGAGCCGATGGTCAACGTCGGCGGGTTCGAGGTAGAGATGGGCGATGATTCGTGGGCCGTCTACACGAAGGATGGCAGCCTATCCGCTCACTTCGAACATACTGTGGCTGTCACCAAGAAGGGGCCGCGTATCCTTACCCTGGCTGAAGTAGCGGGTGCCTAGCAGGATGGAGCCTTGTGCTAAGATAAGCGGCCGACTCTTAGGCGGGGGTAAGCGGGCGTAGTGTCTCCTAAGGAAGAAGCCATAGAGCTCGAGGGTGAGGTGATCGAGGCCTTGCCCAACACTATGTTCAGGGTCAAGCTTGACAATGAACTGGAGATACTGGCCCACATATCCGGCAAGATGCGCATGAACTACATACGCATATTGCCTGGCGACAGAGTCAAGGTGGAATTGTCGCCGTACGATCTTACCCGCGGTCGGATCACGTATCGCTTCAAATAGAGGAAGGGCGTTGGATGAAAGTCAGGGCGTCGGTGAAACCGATGTGTGAGAAGTGCAAGATAGTGCGGCGGCGGGGCGTGGTCCTGGTGATCTGCCAGAACCCGCGTCACAAGCAGCGGCAAGGCTAGGCAGGAGTAGCGTATGGCTCGTATCGCTGGTGTCACTCTCCCCCGGGAGAAACGGATCGAGATCGGTCTGACGTACGTGTACGGCATCGGCCGGTCCATGTCCAACAAGATCCTCTCAGCTGTGGACATCGATCCAAACACGCATGTGAAGGACCTCACCGAGGACGAAGAGGTCCGGCTGCGCGGCTATATCGAGGATAACGTCCTGGTCGAAGGTGACCTGCGGCGGGAGCGCAGCCAGAACATCAAGCGGCTGATGGAGATCGGCTGTTACCGGGGCATACGACATCGGCGCGGCATGCCCGTCCGCGGCCAGCGCACCAAGACGAATGCCCGGGTGCGTAAAGGGCACAAGCCCACCGTGGGCGTCAAGAAGAAGGTGCGGGTCTAGCCGGCCGGCTTGCCTCGCAGGGATATCTAGGGACGGAGATCAGAAGACATGCCGAAACCTAAACGCACTGCCACCGGTCCGCGTGGGCGGCGCCGCAAGGTGCGGAAGAGCATCGCGGTAGGCAACGCCTACATCAAGACGTCGTTCAACAACACTCTCGTGACCCTCACCGACAAAGAGGGCAACGTGATCGCCTGGGCGAGCGCCGGTTCGGCGGGTTTCAAGGGCTCGCGCAAATCCACTCCCTTTGCCGCCCAGGTGACGGCCGAGAGGGCGGCTCGGGCTGGGATGGAGCACGGGTTGCAGAAGGTGGACTGCTACGTCAAGGGACCGGGCAGCGGTCGCGAGACCGCCATCCGTTCGCTGCAGGCCACCGGTCTTGACGTGACCAGTGTCAAGGACGTCACCCCCATCCCTCACAACGGTTGCCGCCCCAAGAAGCGGCGCCGGGTTTAAGGCGGAGTAGCAAACATGGCCAGAGATAGATCGCCACAGTGTAAGCAGTGTCGCAGGGAGGGCGAGAAGCTCTTCCTCAAGGGCGAACGCTGCCTGACCGATAAGTGCGGGGTCGAACGGCGCGCGTATCCCCCGGGTGAGCACGGTCGCGGCCGCAGGCGCAAACAATCCGAGTATCTCAGTCAGTTGCGCGAGAAGCAGAAGGCGCGTCGCTACTACGGGGTCCTCGAAGGGCAGTTTCGCAACTATTATGCGGTCGCCGCCCGGCAGTCGGGCATCACAGGCGAGAACCTTCTGTGCCTCCTCGAAGCCCGGTTGGATAACGTTGTGTATCGTTTGGGCTTTGGCGCCTCCCGTCGGCAGGCGCGGCAGCTCATCCGGCACGGTCACTTCATGGTCAACGGCCGCCGGGTGAACATACCGTCGTACCGAGTCAAGCCGGACGATATCGTCACGGCTGTGCTTGATAGCGAGGGCCTGAAGGCTGTCGTCGAGGACGCGACGGATCTGACGGCCTCCGTGCCTGCCTGGCTGCAGGCCGACCACGACAACATGGTGGGCAAGGTCCTCCGTCTGCCTGAGCGGACGGACATCGATATCCCCATCCAGGAGTCGCTCATCGTCGAGTTGTACTCCAAGTAGACAGGAGGGCCGATTGCTAGATTTTGCCACCCCGCATAGTACCTATGAACCGGTCGGTGAGAACCGGGGCCGCTTCATGGTGGAACCGCTGGCCCGCGGCTTCGGGTATACCTTCGGCAACTCACTCCGGCGGGTTTTGCTTTCATCGCTGGAAGGAGCGGCCATCTCGGCAGTCAAGATCGCCGGGGTCGAGCACGAGTTTTCGACGGTGCCGCACGTGAAGGAGGATGTGACCGACATCATCCTCAATCTCAAGAAGATCGTCTTCGTCCTGCACGGCGAAGCCGATGAGCACGAGATTTACCTGGTCAAAGACGGCCCGGGCACAGTGACGGCGGGTGACATCCGGCTCCCTGCCATGGTTGAGGTCATGGATCCTCTGGCCTATATCGGCGCTCTCGAAGATGGCGGCCGGCTTGAGATGCAGCTGACCGTGCGCCGGGGCCGGGGGTACGCATCGGCGGATGACAACAAGCGGCCGGAGACGATCCTGGGAGTCATCCTCGTCGATTCGATCTTCTCGCCGGTCACGAGGGTGGCATACAGCGTCGAGCCTGCCCGGGTAGGACAGCGGACCGACTTCGACAAGCTGACCCTGGAAGTGGAGACTAACGGAGCCATCGAACCGCGGGCGGCTGTGGTCAAAGCAGCGGCTATGCTGCGCGACGACCTGCTGATCTTCATGGGGGACGCTGAGGAGGACGAGCAGAGTTTCTCTCTGGGGTCTGGGATCGGGCAACCTGAACTGGGCGGCGCATCGGAGTTCGATGATATGCCTATCGAAGAACTGGAATTGGGAGTGCGTTCCTACAATTGCCTCAAGCGCGAGGGGGTGGAGACCGTCGGCGATCTGATCGCGAAGTCGGATCAAGAGCTGATGTGCATCCCCAATTTCGGGCGGAAGAGCATAGAAGAGGTGCGGGAGCGCCTGGAAAAGAACAATCTAAAGCTTAGAGGAGAGTAGCGTGAGGCACCAGAGAAAAGGAAGGCGGTTCGGCATGCAGCCGAGCCATCGCCGGCAGATGCTGGCGAATCTTGCCTGCTCTGTGCTCGAGCATGGACGGATCAAGACGACTGAGGCGCGGGCCAAAGAAGTGAAACCCTTGGTGGAGAAGATGATCACCATGGGCAAGGCGGGCGACCTCAACTCGCGTCGCACCGCGATCAGTCAGCTGCGAAACAAGCAGATCTCGTACAAGTTGTTCAACGAGATCGCGCCGAAGTATGCCGACCGCCCCGGGGGTTACACTCGTATTACTCGCCTGGGCACCCGTCTGGGCGACGCGGCCGAGATGGTGTATCTGGAGCTCGTCTAGGCGCGAGAGGCGCGGGCACGCGCCTGCCTGGCCACGCGCCCCCTCGCTGGATGAGGCGCCGGTGCAGAGGAGCGGTGGAAAAGTGACGGCTGTGGATCGCAACCACCGCATGGAGCTCCAGTACGACGGCACCGGCCTTCACGGGTGGGCGAGACAGGAAGGGTTGCTCACGGTGGAGGGGTGTCTGGGGGCAGCCTTTCGCACAGCGTTGGGCAACTCCCCCCCGTTGCGGGTGGCCGGCCGGACCGACGCCGGGGTTCACGCCCGGCGACAGGTGGCGAGCGTGCATCTGCCGGTTGGCACCGACCTTGCCCGGCTGGCGCGCTCGCTGAACGCTCTCACTCCACCAGGCATCGCGGTCACGTGCATCACCCCCGCTCCGGCCGGGTTCGACGCCCGCAGGGACGCGGTGAGCAGGACCTACCGGTACTTCCTGTCCACTGGTGAGGTGGTTTCGCCCTTCTGGGCTCTCTACTCCTGGCATGCGAGGGGCCGCATCAACCTTCTGGCCATGCGCGAGTGTGCAGCGTTGGTGGCAGGGCGGCACGACTTTACCGCCTTCACGCCCGGGCAGTCGGAGCACGCGTTCTTCAGTCGCCTGGTGTCGCGCTGCGCATGGAACAAGATGGGCGGTGGGCCGTCCGCGGCGCCGCCCCGGGCCGTAGGTGGACTGGTCTATCTGGAGGTCGAAGCGGAGGCCTTTCTGCGCCACATGGTCCGCACACTGGTGGGCACTATGGTGGAGGTGGCACAGGATACGCGTACGCTCGCCGACTTCGGCCGGCTTCTCCAGGGCGCGCCCCGAGAAGCGGCCGGTCCTACCGCCCCGCCTCAGGGGCTGTTCCTATGGGACGTCCGTTACGGAACGGGGTTCAGCCCTCCCACTTCTCCACCTGCAACAGGCAGGAGTTGGGCGCCTGACCCGGGGACGTCGGCGTGATGAAACGCTTGGAAGTCAGCATGTTGATGCAACCGGCTGTGTCCGGAGAATAGCCGGGCGCTCCCAAAGGCAGGTAGTCGGCGCAGGATTCGTAGGAGTGCACTATGCCCGGGGGAACCCGTTCCGTCACCTGCGCGGCTAGAATGACAGAGGCGCGGTCATTGAATGCCCGGATGAGGTCGCCATCGGCGATGTCCCGAGCGGCAGCATCTTTGGTATTGACACGCATGATCCAGTAATAGTGGCCATCTTCGTTGAGCACCCGGTGGTCTTTGATGTCGTTACTCCAGCACTCCTTCAAATCCCCCGTGGTGTGGAAGGTGAAGCGGGGGTGGGGCGAAACCATCTGCAGCGGGTACTTCCCATAGAGCTCGGTGGTGTGATGCCCCTCCCAGCTCTCCAGGTATTGGGGTCCCATGACCGGGCGTTCCGGGTCGACCTCATCCGTCTCGTAGAATCGTTTGAGGCTGCTGGAAACAAACTCGATCTTGCCGCTCTGGGTCTGTAGACCCTTGCCCCCTATCTGATCCCACGGCGGTGGACCCCAGTCCGGCGTGTTCTTGACCCCGTCTTCGGCGAACCAGCGCAGGGCCGGCGTGGACTCTTGACCTTCAGGGACCGGCACCAAGTAGTAGCCCTTCTTCTCGAACTCCTCCCAGCTCATGCGCTTAGCGACGTCGGTCGCATCGAACGTGCGCTTGACCCAATCGAGGTCGGTGTGGCCACCCTCGGTGAACTTGTCGGCGAAGCCCAGGCGCTCAGCCAGGAGGGCGAAGATATCGTAGTCGGACTTCGACTCTCCCAGCGGCTCGATGCACTTCTGCTGGAAGACGATGAGACGGTGGTTGACCTGGTCGAACTTGTGCGTCCCATACCCTGAGGGGTGGGCCCAGTCCCCGATATCCCAGCGCTCGAAGTTGGTGCAGGCGGGTAGGATGATGTCCGCGAACCGCGCCTCGCCTTCGAACCAGATCGACTGATTGACGACGAAGGGTATCTTGCCTTCCCGGTAGGCTGTCACAAAGCGATTGGTCTCGGTCATGGTCCCGATGAAGGAGCCCCCGTACCTGTAGTACATCTGCACGTGGGGATACCCGGAGGCGGGATACTCGTACTTCTTGAACTGCATCTCTATCGACCCGCCGCAGAAACCCTTACTGCGCCACTCCACTCGTTCGTGGTTCATCATCTCGGGGATCCTAAGCCGGTAGCCGATTTGGCCCTCGGCACCGTGCTGGGGATTCGAGACACTGCCGCCGTTGGGCCACATGCGCGCAGCAAGGCGATAGCCTGCCGCGGTGTTGGCTGTATCACAGGAGATGCCGCCTTCGGCATAGCCGGGGAACCAGAAGTTCCTGTCCGCAGGCACACCCCCCGTTGTCGAGTAGATGTTGCTTCCCGGCTTACCCATGCCCTGCATCGTGGCCAGGGCGATCATCATCCGGGCAAATTCAGCGCCATAGGAAGAACGAGCTGCGCCACCCCAACCACCCATCCCGCCTGCCGCGAGCATGGTCTTCTTGGAACCCCACTCCCGAGCAAGGGCGCGTATGTCGCGGGCGGGTATGAGGGACTCTCTCTCCGCCCACTCAGGGGTCTTGGGGACGCCGTCGCTCTCGCCCAGAACGTAGCGCTTCCACTCGTCAAAACCTTGGGTGCGTGAAGCGACGTACTCCTTGTCGTACGTGCCTTCGGTGAGCCAGGTGAAGGCTATGGCCAGGCCCAAGCACACATCGGTCCCCATGCGCGGGGCGAACCACTTATCTGCAACCAGTCCGGCGGTGTGGTTGTAGTAGGGGTCGACGAACACCATCTTGACCCCCAGCTGCTTTAGCCATTCGCGGCGGCAGGTGCTCTCGTGGGCTCCGTAGACCCCACAAGTGGCCTCCGGGTCGGACGACCAGAACACCATCATCTCGGTGTGCTTGAGGGCGTCCTCCAAGAGATCGTACTGCTCAGGGATGCCCAGGCGATGGCTGAAACCCCACATGTGATCGCCGCCCCACTGCCAACCTTCCCAACTGTCGGGGTTATGCTCAACATAGGTCATTCCCCACAGGTTCATGAAACGGTTATAGGCGCTGAACCGGTACCCTACGTTCCCCCACATATGATGCGATGAGGGGGTGGTCATCATCGCGGCCGGCCCCACTTCCCTCTTGAGGCGGATCATCTCTTCGGCCACGATCTCCAGGGCTTCGTCCCAGCTGATGGGCTCGTACCCGGACTCGCCCCGTTTGTCGATGTTGCGGGCGCCCTTGGGGTCGAAGTCCACCCGTTTGAGTGGGGTGAGGATCCGCTTGGGCGAGTAGATGGTCGACTTATGAGCCGCCGTCCACGGCGACAGGGTCGTTTTCCGGGGCGGGGTAAAGGATCGCCCCCTGGCCTGTATGGTCCACGACGGACCGTCGCTGCTGTCGAGCTCAAGAGGGAAGATGCGCAGAATCTTGCCGTCTCGAACATCGACATGCACCGGACCGCCGGTTGTGAGATTGGTCAGTCTGTGGATCTTCCCCACGTTTGCCCCCTGCAGTCGTGTTTTGGAGCATGGCCATTATGTGAATGGACTATAACTTAGCATGTGCGAATCGGCGGGCCAATCAGCGGCAGCCGCCACTACTTGTAGGATATTTCCTACCCCAGTATCGGCACCCCTGGAGTATAGTGCAAGGAAAAACCAGCTCGCGGAATAGATAGGCGCAGCTGCCTCAGGGTTTCGCGGCGCGCGGAGGAAATTCTACATGACTCTTTGTCCCTCTCGTACCCTGCCTTACGCCCAATACCGTACGGCTCCGCCATTCCCCGGGCGCCATCGTCACACCAGTCGTCGCAACTTGGGCCCGGTGAACTCGAATCCCATGTTCTCGTAGAAACGGACCGCACGAGCTCCGCGCTCGTGCTCCGGCCCGGTCACGTCCAGGCGGAACCACCTCTTCTGCCGGGCGATGGCTACGGCTTCGTCCACCAGCGCCCGCCCCACACCCCGGCACCGGTATTCCGGCCGGACGTACATCTCGTCGATCACGCCGTATTCTCCGCCGGCGTATAGGGCGAAGCTCGCCGAAAGGGTCAGGAGTCCGATAGCGGTGCCGCTCTCCTCCGTGGCCAAGAGAGCCAGGAATCGTCCAGAGCCAGATGCGGAGCCCGGCTCCGCGCTCCCGCCCCCGCCCGCGCCCATGTTCAGCTCGATGTCGGCCCGGAGCTTCTCTCGATCAATACCGGCGAATTCTTGTTCCTCATCGCCCAGTTCCGCGAGCAATTCCTCGATGAGCACCAGCATGGTGCCGATTTCGTGCCTCTGGGCGACCTCGATTCTCATGGCGCTCATGCTAGCAGAAGGGCGCCCGAAGGCGCCCCAAAGGAGGAAGTCAAGTTTGGCGTGGGCGCTGAGCGTCCGGGCGCCACGCAGCTTGGTTTCTACCGACCGCGCCTGCGGGCGCTGCCGTTATAGACCAGGCGAGGCTTGGGTTTCGTGGCCGTGCGATCCGGATTGGGGACCAGGCGCTGGGCGTAGGCGAAGTCGTCCAGGTCCCTGCAGGGCAGGGTCTGGCCGAGCATGACCTCGATATCCCTCAGCTCCCCGGCCTGTTCGGCGGCAAGGAAGCTGATGGCGGTGCCGGATGCACCAGCCCGGGCGGTCCGGCCGATGCGGTGCACATAATCTTCGGCCACGGACGGCAGATCGTAGTTGATCACGTGTGAGATGCGGTCGACGTCGATGCCCCGGGCCACGATATCGGTGGCCACCAACACCCGGTAGGTGCCGTCTTTGAAGCCGTCGAGCGCCCGTTGCCGCTGAGCCTGGGTGCGGTTGGAATGGATGGCGGCACCCTTGATGCGGCTCCGCTCCAGGTGGCGGCATACCCGGTCGGCACGGTGCTTGGTGCGGGTGAACACAAGCACGCGATCGAGTTGGTTCTTCTCCAGGAGCCTGACCAGCAAATCGGTCTTCTGGACCTCGGCTACGGGGTAGATCGTCTGGGTGACGGTATCCACGGTCGTCGCGCTGGGGTTCACCTCGACCCGAGCGGGGTCTTGTAGCATCGGCCCAGCCACGCGCATGACGTCGCGGTCGAGGGTAGCCGAGAAGAGCATGTTCTGGCGCCTGGGAGGCAGCAGGTTGATGATGCGCTTGACATCGGGCCAGAAGCCCAT
>Ga0214473_10003715_pt1 | contig 18420 bp, 13 predicted proteins | sample RVTome_7_FD_203509 | JGI IMG/M metagenome (GOLD analysis project Ga0214473, IMG submission 203509) | Soil microbial communities from uranium-contaminated site in the Upper Colorado River Basin, Wyoming, United States - RVT98D197 | ecosystem: Environmental > Terrestrial > Soil > Contaminated >... | reverse complement strand
TGAATTCATCAATCTCGCCATCCAAAACTTTATCAGGATCAGTTACTTCATAATTTGTCCTTAAATCTTTCACCATCTTATAAGGATGCAAAACATAGGAGCGGATCTGATTGCCCCAAGACGCGGCAGTCAATTCCCCTCTTAATTGTTGTCTTTCATCTTCTTGTTTTGCTTCATTATATTTTGCCAGTTTGCCTTTTAAAATTTTCAGGGCCGTTTCTTTGTTTTGATGCTGGGAGCGCTCATTCTGGCAACTAACCTTAATTCCGGTAGGCAGATGAGTAATTCTGATTGCTGAATAAGTAGTATTAACTGATTGGCCGCCATGGCCGCGGGCAGTCGATGTTTCAATTTTTAAATCCTCGTCTTTTAAAATAATTTCGGTACTTGCTTCAATTTCTGGAATTACTTCTAACATAGCAAATGAGGTGTGCCTGGCATGGTCAGCGTCAAATGGTGATAATCTGACTAAACGATGGACACCCGCCTCGGCTTTCAAATAGCCATAGGCATAATTTCCATTAACTTCAATGGTGACACTTTTTATCCCAGCTTCAGTGCCGCGGGATAAATCAATAATATTAGTTTTCCATTTTTTTTTCTCGCAAAACCTTAAATACATTCTTTCCAGCATTTCCGCCCAATCCTGGGCTTCAGTACCGCCGGCGCCGGCATAAATGGTTATCACTGCGTTGTTTTGGTCATATTTGCCAGAAAGAAAAGCGGCTAATTCAAGTTTATCGAAGCGCCGGCTTAATTCATAATATTTATCGGCAATTTCTTTGTTTAAATTTAAAGTTTGGTCTTTTTCACCTTCTTCGGCTAATGCTAAAAGTTCACCGATCTCTTTTTCTAAATTTTGCCAATTCAAAATTTCATCTTTTAAATCAGAGATTTTTTTAGAAATCCAAGTTGCCTTTTCTTGATTTTTCCAAAAATCTGGCTCGTTCATTTCTGATTCCAGGTTTTTTATCTCTGCTTCCTTGGACTTTAAACCAATCTTAGTTTTTAAATCCTTGGTCCTTAATCCTAAATCCTTAATTTTTTCTATTAATTCATTCATAAGCCAAGTTTAGCAAAAATGCTTATTTTTGACAATTTTTGCTTTTTTTTAGACTCTATATTAAGATATTTACTATTAATGATCATTAAAAATACTAATAAAAAAGCGAGGTTGAGATGACCAAGAAAAGATCAGCAGATCAAGCCGGGGAAATTATAAAAAAAGTAAAGGAAAACCAGGTAAAAATAATTGAATTGCAATTTTCTGATCTAACCGGCCGGCCAAAAAAACTGGAGATAGAAGATTCCCAACTGGCCGGTGCCATAGAAGGCGGGCAATGGTATGACGGCTCATCAATTGAGGGCCACGGCCGAATCGCAGAAAGTGACATGCGCTTAGTGCCCGATCTTTCAACTTTTGCAATCTTCCCTCAAAATACCACTGGTCCAAGAATTGCCAGACTAATTTGCGACATTCACACGCCCGATAACCAACCCTTTGCCAGTGACCCAAGATTTATTTTGAAAAAAGCCTTAGCAAAAGCTAAAAATCTTGGGTATGACTATCTGGTCGGCCCCGAACTTGAGTTCTTCCTTCTGGAAAGAGCAAGTTTACCCAATCTTCGACCGCATGATAACAAAGGCTATTTTGACGACGGTGGCCAAGGTCGGTCTTGGAGATTTTTAAGAAAAGTGATGGACAATTTGCCGGCCTTTGCTATAACCGGCGAATGCCAACATCATGAAGTTGCTCCCGGCCAACACGAACTTGATATCCGTTATGATTCGGCTTTAAAAATGGCAGATAATGTCCTGACGATAAAAAGATTATTAAAATCCTTAGACCAGGGCTTTGGCTTAAAAGTAACTTTTATGCCTAAGCCAATCCAAGGGATTAATGGCAGCGGCATGCATGTCCATCAATCGCTTTTTAAAGGCAAACAAAACGCTTTCTTCAGCCCCAACAACGAGTACAAGCTCTCCCGGCTTGCCCTGCACTTTCTTGCCGGGCAGTTAAAGTATGCCAAGGGCCTTTGCGCTTTAGTAGCTTCATCAGTCAATTCTTATAAACGGCTGGTGCCTGGCTATGAAGCGCCGGTAAACGTCTGTTGGGGCCAAATTAACCGTTCCGCCTTAATCCGGGTACCGCGCTATACACCCGGCAAAGAAAATTCCACTCGCTTAGAACTTAGGTGTCCTGATCCTTACTGTAATCCGTACCTGGCATTTGCTGGCATGCTCGCTTGTGGTCTTGAAGGACTTAAAGAAAAACTTGAACCAGCTGAACCAGTCAATGAAGATGTCTATCATTTGACTAAAAAGAAAAGAAAGGCCCTCAAGATCGGCGTCCTGCCAGCCAGCCTTGGTGAAGCCATTGCTGAATTAAAAAAATGTCAACCACTAGTCAATCTTCTAGGAGAAGAGACGCTTGAAAAGTTCCTTAACGCTTGTCAGAATGACATTGAGGCGGCCAGACTCGAAGTCACTCCTTGGGAAATAAAACGCTTTTTGTAAACGTAAAGAACCAAGCTTTGAAACTTGGTTCTTTTTTTATTTTATTGAGGAAATTCTTCCAAAGTTACGGTTATTTCCTTTTCCTGACCATCATGAAGTATTTTTAAACTGACCTGGTCGCCCACCTGATGCTGACTGATTAATTCAGCCAGGGTGTTTTCTTCGGTAATTTTTGTCCCGTCAATTTCTAGAATTATGTCATTTTCCGCTAAGCCCGCTTTGTCAGCTGGCGAACCTGCGGTAATTGCCGGTTCATCGCTTTGGCTGCCGCGGACAATCAGGGCACCATAATCAACGCTTAAATTATTCTTTTCAGCGAATTCCTGGGTTAGCGGAATATAGCGGACGCCTAAATAAGGTCTGATAATTCTTCCATACTTAATGACGCTGTCAATCACACTTTTGGCGCTGTTTATCGGAATGGCAAAGCCGATTAACTGGCCCTCGCGATTTATGGCGGTATTTATGCCAATCACCTGTCCGGCTATATTAATGAGTGGACCGCCGGAATTTCCTGGGTTAATGGCCGCATCTGTTTGAATTACACCCTCTAATTTTTCACTGGACAATTGGCTGCCGGCAATAATATTTCTCCCTAAGCCGGAAACCACGCCTTTGGTTACGGTATTGCTATATTCTCCCAGGGCATAGCCGATGGCAATGACGGTTTGCCCGATTTTTATAGTATCGGAATCGCCCAATTCAACAACTGGTAAGTTATTGGATTCAATTTTAACCACGGCGATATCGTTGGTCGGATCTCGACCAATTACTTTGGCATCGTGTTCTGTCCCATCGCTCAAAAGGACGGAGTATTTCGCTTCAGTATCTTCGACAACATGCTTATTGGTCAGAATTAAACCGTCAGCCGAGATGATAAAGCCGGTCCCGCCGCCCACTACTTGCTCGCCTTGAGGCAGATCTGGGGAATTGAATTCAAAAGGGAAGCCAAAATTAAAAAAATCATCAAGAGGAGAGGCATTCGGCCCGGTCTGATTGTAATATTGGCTTAAGTCTTTGGTAATGATAATACTGACCACTGCCGGACCGACTTTTTCAACTGCCAGAGTGGTGGCTGATTCTTCTTCAACTTTTAAAGTTTGCTGATTATTGCCGGTTAAACTGGCTAGGCTGGCCTTTATAAAATTACTGCTATAAAAACTACCCAAAGCCCCGCCGATAAAACCAGCCACAAAACTAATAATGATAAAAAAAATAAAATATTTATTGATTTTTTCAAATTTTTTATTGTTCATATTTTTATTTTATTAAATTACTATAATTTTCTAAAATATCCTTTAAATCCAGGTTAGCCGAGTCGGGCAAAACCTGATTCAAATAATTATTGGTAAAGCTTTTAATGATCTGGGGTAGAAAAAATATCGCTATTATTAAGGGAGCGATTATTAAAATTAAATAAATTACATTCATTATCTTGCCGAATAAAATGTATTTTTTAATTTTTTTAAGATCGGTTTTGATTTCCTGGAGATCTTTTTGGTTGCCTTCTAGGGCTTTGGCAACTTGCTCCTCAAAGGAAGCACCGGAATAATTTGTCATATTGGTTAATTAATTATTATTAATTAATTTTACCTAATTAGACATTTTTTGACAAATTGCTGACATTTTTTAGCAATTTCTCTTAGGTCAGTTTTTGAAAATCCTTTTTCTTTGATTAATTTTTTATTAACCAAATCGTCTCTGGGGACAAAGGATTGGAGATAATAAAGATCCGCGCCCGTAATTAATTTAGCCATATTTATAATATCTTCTTCTTGATGAAAATAGGGCAAAACCGTGGAGCGAAATTCGTAAGGGAGCTGACTATTAATAATTAAATCAATGCTGGTGGTAATATTTTTAAAATTTAAATTATTTTTAGTGATTAATTGGTATTTAGCCAGCGGTCCTTTTAAATCCATGGCGAGATAATCAATCACTTTGTCGTTAATTAACTGCTTAAGCATTGACGGATTGGTGCCATTAGTGTCTAATTTTATCAAAAAACCTATATTTTTCAACTTTTTTATAAAAACAGGCAGTTTTTTATAGATGGTCGGCTCGCCACCGCTTATTACTACTGCTTCCAGGATTTTCTTTCGCTTATTTAAATAATCAAGAATTTCCTGGTCAGAATATTTCGGCAAATTTTTACGATTATAGACTAGTTCGGGATTATGACAAAAACCACAACGGAAATTACAGCCAGCCACAAAAAGCACGATGCTAATTTTGTCGGGGTAATCGCTAAATGAACTTTTTTGGATGCCTCTAATCATTTATTGAGAACAACAAAAAGGAGCAAAGATCGCCCCTTTTGTTTTTGTTTTTACCCCCTTTTAGTTATTAGAAGTGTTTGTCTGATATTCCTTGCGGTCAGCAAATTCGGCTTGTTTACCCTGATTCCATTGTTTCACCGGTCTGAGATAACCGACGATCCGGGAGTAGATTTCGCATCTTTGTCTCTGGGTCGTCATATATTTAGGATTAATTATTAAGGATTAAGGACTAATAATTAAAACTACAATCCCCAATCCTCAGTCCTTAATCCTCTATATTTCTATTATAGCACACTTTAAGGATTAAATAAATAGCCTAAAATATTTTTTGCTGGGTTAGATCGATCGCTTCCTGATAGCCCATTTCTTCGTCACAGCGCGGGCAAAATTCATGCTCACCGGTCAAATATCCATGAACCGGACAGATACTAAAGGTCGGGGTAATGGTGTAATAAGGCAAATGATAATTCTGGGCGATTTTTCTAATTAATTTTTTACAGATTTCTTTGTCAGTCAAACGTTCACCGACAAAACCATGCAAGACCGTCCCCCCAGTATAACGGGTCTGAAAATCATCTTGGTGATCCAGGGCGGTAAAAATATCATCGGTGTAGCCAACCGGCAGATGGGTGGAATTGGTATAATAAGGCGCCGCCTGTTGTTGCTCGTAAGCCTTCTCATTAGCCACGATAATATCGGCATATAACTCCTTGTCTTTCTTGGCAAATCTATAAGTAACTCCCTCGGCCGGGGTCGCCTCCAAATTATATAAATTATTGTCATTTCCTTGATATTCAGCCAGTTTTTCTTTGATATAATCCATAATTTTGACGGCAAAATCCTTGCCTTTAACTGTGCTAATATCCTCATTAAAAAAGTTTATTAAACACTCATTCATCCCGTTTATGCCAATGGTGTTAAAATGATTTTTCCAATACTGGCCAAAGCGCTTTCTAATATCCCTAAGATAAAACTTACAATATGGATAGAGCCCTTCTTCGGTAAATTTTTCTAAAATCTCTCTTTTTATTTCCAGACTGTGTCTGGCCAAGTCCAAAGCGCGGTTCAATCTGGTAAAAAATTCCTCTTCATCGCGGGCCAGATAGCCGATTCTCGGCAAATTAATGGTCACGACGCCGATCGAACCGGTGAGGGGGTTGGCGGCAAACAATCCGCCGCCTCGTTTGCGTAGCTCCCGATTGTCCAATCTTAAACGGCAACACATGCTTCTGGCATCATCAGGATTCATATCTGAATTAATAAAATTAGAAAAATAAGGGATACCGTATTTAGCGGTCATTTCCCAGATTAAATCATAATTGGGATTATCCCAGTCAAAATCTTTAGTGATATTATAGGTGGGGATGGGGAAAGTAAAAACTCGGCCTTTGGCATCGCCAGCAATCATCACTTCGACAAAAGCTCGATTAATTATATCCATTTCCTTGGAAAATTCTTTGTACTTTCTATCTATAATTTTTCCACCAATAATCACCGCTTCTTCGCCAATCAGCGGCGAGGGCGTCAAATCAAAGGTCAGATTGGTAAAAGGCGTCTGGAAACCAACCCTGGTCGGGACATTCATATTAAAAACAAATTCCTGAAGCGCCTGCTTGACTTCAGGATAAGATAATTGATCATAGTAGATAAACGGCGCTAAATAGGTGTCAAAATTAGCCAGGGCCTGGGCGCCGGCGGCCTCGCCTTGTAAAGTATAGAAAAAATTAACGATTTGACCCAAAGCCGTTCGGAAGTGTTTGGGCGGCTTGCTTTCAATCTTTCCTTCTACTCCGCCAAAGCCATTCAATAAAATATCTTTTATATCCCAGCCACAGCAATAAACTGCTAGGGTCTGTAAATCGTGAAGATGTAAATCGGCGTTAACGTGGGCGTCACGAATTTCTTGAGGATAAATTTTATTCAGCCAATAATGGGCGCTGATTGAAGAAGCCACGTGATTATTTAGGCCTTGCAAGGAAAAGGCCATGTTGCTGTTTTCCCTGACCCGCCAATCAACCTGATTTAAATAACCTTCCATCAAATCGTCTGAATTTATAAAATTCTGTAAAGTTCTTATTTTTGCATGCTGATCACGATAAATAATATAGGCTTTGGCGGCATGGTATTTGCCACATTTCATCATCTGTTCTTCAACTTTATCTTGCACCATTTCTACTTGGGGGATTTTGCCTTCTGGTAGTTCTTTTTCCATACACTGAACGACTTTTTTGGTTATTTCCCAAGCTTCTTTCTCATTAGGCTCGTCAATAGCAGTAAAAGCCTTATTTATAGCAATAACAATTTTTTCTAATTTAAATTCAGCTAAGCGTCCATCTCTTTTTTGAATTTGCGTAAAACGTGTTTTTAGCATAATCTTTACTTTTTAGTCTTTTTTATTTTTCTTTTAATGGATTTTTTTAATAAAAGATTGAGTTCTTTTTGAAAAGTTTGGACATCTTCAAAGGAGCGGTAAACCGAAGCAAATCTGATATAAGCGACTTTATCAAACTTTTTCAAGGTTTTCATGACGATTTCCCCGATTTCTTGACTAGTTATCTCTTCAGAACGTTTTTTCTGGATTTCAATCTCGATTTGGGTAATTAATTTTTTAAAATCATCTTCGGTATAAGGTCTTTTTTCCAAGGCTCTTTTTAATCCCCGAGAAAGCTTTTCCCTTAAATAAGGCTCACGCCGGCCATCGCGCTTGATCACTGATAAATTAAGAATTTCCATTTCTTCATAAGTAGAGAAGCGAAAATGGCATTTTTGGCACTGCCGTCTCCGTCTAATCGCCAACCCTCCATTGACGATGCGTGAATCGGTTACGCTGGAATCGGGAGTAAAGCAGATTGGGCATTTCATAGGTTTTTTATAATCCGCTGGTAGGGGCGGGGTAACCCCGCCCCTACCGGATGATTACCATATTTAGTATCCCTATAATTAATTATAACACTACATATAGTAGTGTCAATAAAAACCCACCAGGTAGGAATAATTCATGAATTATTCCTACCTGGTGGGTTTTTCCTTTATTTTTTACCCATTTTCCGGCGAATGAAGGCAGGAATTTCCAGCTCCTCTTCTTGTTTGGTTTTAGAAATTTGTTCTATTCTTGTTTCTGTTTCTGGTTTGGTTGTGGATAACTTTTGAAAAATATTTTTTATCGACTCTTTTTTGACGACTTCTTCTTGAATAAAGGTGGGTTGGGAGAACTTCTTTTCAAGTTGCATTTCTTTTTTTTCTGACAGACTATTGCCAAAGCCCGTGGCAATAACGGTAATTTTCAGATCCTCACCCAGGCTGTCATCAATAATCGCGCCAAAAATTACTTTAGCGTTATCATCTAAATTTGAAGTGATTAATTCGGCTGCTTCATTGATTTCGTGCATTGATAAGTCAGCGCCTCCTGCTATGGTAAACAAGACCCCTTTAGCGCCTTTAATGGAAAGTTCCAGAAGCGGGCTATCAATTGCCTGCTTGGCAGCAATGGCCGCTCGATTTTCGCCATTGGCCCGACCAATGCCCATCAGGGCCGATCCGGCATTAGCCATAATCGCTTTAACATCGGCAAAATCTACGTTTATGAGCCCCGGAACCGTGATAATTTCTGAAATTCCCTGGACGCCTTGTTTTAACACCTCGTCCACGATCGCAAAGGCATCCAACAGGGTGGTTTTTTTATCGATTATTTGTAATAATTTATCATTAGGAATGACGATAATGGTATCAACCTTATCAATTAATCTTTCCAGGCCCTTCTCGGCAATTAGCCGGCGCTGGGCACCCTCAAAGGTGAATGGCTTAGTGACAACCGCAACGGTTAGAGCGCCTTCTTCTTTGGCAATATCCGCGACTATTGGCGCTGCCCCGGTACCAGTTCCGCCACCCAGACCACAGGTGATAAAAACCATATCCGCTCCTTTGACGGCGGTTCGCAACTCGGCTTCACTTTCCTCGGCGCTTCTGGCGCCCATATCAGGATCCATGCCGGCGCCCAATCCTTTGGTGGTTTGTTTGCCAATGTTTAACTTTTTATTAGCTTTATTAAAATTTAAGGCTTGGGCATCAGTATTAACAGCAATAAATTCAACCCCCTTAATGTCTGATTTAATCATCCGATTAATGGCTGACCCGCCACTGCCGCCAACGCCTAAAACTAAAATTTTGGCGAAAGTTTCTATGCCCGGTTTAACTTCTATTGATTTTTTTAATACCATAAAAACTTATATTATTAAATAAAGTTTACCGGAATTGCTACCAAAACCGTCTCCTGATTCAAATAACTGTTGCTGACGTAAAATTCCAGAACGCCGCGGCCGCTATAATTCAAGTTTGGATAATTAATTTCTAGATTAAAATTATTATCCTGATTGGTCTTTTCTAAGATAATATTGCCCTGGAATAATACCTCCTTTTGCCCATTTAACAAGCGGTAATAAATTTTATCAGTATTCAGGTTGGCAGCGCCAGAGATAATAAAGCTATTATTAATTTTGTCATTAGCCTTAGGCCTAATAATCGTTAAAAAATTTGCCTGATTTTTATAACTGTTACCCGCCGATTTAATCTTAAGATTGGCTGGCTCGGCTAAACCAATTAAGGAAGTATAATAAATAATCAAGGTGCTGGTAAAGAAAAATATGATTAAAATTATGAGGGAGTGTCCGAAAGATAATTCTTTTTTAAATTTTTTTGACCAAAACATAATTTTTAAGGCATTAGTGATTTAAACCAACCTTTTATTCTACCGACCGTATTGTTGATTGAAGAAATTTCTGGCATCCGCCAGCCGCTTTGTTTATTACTCCCTCGACCCCACAAAGCGAGCCCCAAAGCAGTCGTGTAAGCCGGGTCATCAACCTTATCAACCGTTGTCTCTAAATCCAAGGGTTTACCTAAAAAGGCTGGTAATTTGAATTCTTCTTTGGCGAGATCGACAATGCCGGGCAGCTTGGCTCCGCCGCCGGTTATAATCACTCCGGCTGGCAACATGCCGCTACGGTTAATCTTCTTTAATTCTTGGTTGGCCAGGGAAAATATTTCCTCGGTTCTGGCTTGAATAATTTCCGCTACATGTTGACTGCTGATAAAAGAGCGCTCTGGTTCTTGAGCATCTATTTTATTAAGGTCAAACTCATCTCGCTTATTAACTTTGCTGGCGACGGCTTGACCAAACTCCAATTTAACAATTTCTGCCGTGGGGATTGAGGTTCTTAAGCCAATCGCCAAATCGCTGGTGATGTGTCCGGCGCCAACCGGTAAAACCGCGGTATGTAAAATGTCTTCTTCCTCAAAAACAATTAAACTGGTCGTCGCCTGACCAATATTTAACAGGGCTACGCCAATTTCCTTTTGTTTTTTGTTCAGGGTGCTTTCGGCGGCCGCCAGGATTGAAAAAACTAATTCGCTGATATCCACGCCCGCCCGGTAAATGCATTTACTAAGATTTTTTATTTGCCCGCTCAGTCCCATGATAATCTGGGTGTTTACCACCAGCCTGACGCCAATCATCCCCAAAGGATCTTTGATGTTAATTTGGTTATCAACGGAAAAATTTCTCGGGATGACGTGAAGGATTTCAAAATTTGTCGGGGTCGCCACTGTCTGGGCGGCTTCAATTACCCTGGTAATGTCTTCTTCTTTTATTTCACCATCCGCCTTAGCCACTGCCACCACCCCCTGGCTTTCCAAGGTTTTGATATGACTGCCAGAGATGCCGACGGCCGCTTTCTCAACGGGTAACCCGACCATTCTTTCGGTCGTTTCCAGGCATTCAGAAATGGCGGAAACCGCTGCTTCAATGTCAGCAATTAAACCTTTGGAAATCCCTTGGGAGTCAACTTCGCTGGCACCGATAACCTGCCATTTGTTATCGCTAAATTTTTGAATTACGACAATTCTGATTTTGCTGGTGCCGAGGTCAATCCCGACGCTAATATCTTGATAAGCCATAATATTATAATCTTTTTATATTATAAAAAATAAAAGAGGATTTGCCAAATTTTCTTGAACAATTTGTTTGTTCAAGTTGGTCTCTCTTTATTATTTATAAACTAACTGTTGTTAAGGTTGGTCAGGCTAAAACTTTTCAACATCATTTTATAAGTAGTCTCAAAATTCTGTTGCTGACTGGTGCCTAAATTGTAATTAATTATAAATACCTTATTGCCAACCGCTAGATAGGTATTTAATCCATCAATTGATTTTACTGCCGGCAGTCCGGAAAGAATAAGAGTTTCCAGGGCGCTGGGATCAATTCCCGGTGCATATTGTTGATACCAGTTCAGCGATGACAATCCTAGGGGATTATCCTGGATCAAAACGCTGACATACTCCCCAATCGCCGAACTAAACATAATTTCTCGAAAATCCGGACTCAAAGCGCTCTCCACCCAGTCGCTCGGGTAATAAATTTGGTAATTATAACTATTGTTGACAAAAACTTTTATAAAAGCCGTCTCCGTCAATTTTATCTCTGCGGCCTTGGGACTATAAAGGTTTCGCACCTCCACGCCATCAAGGTAAGTATCGCCATCGGTGTCAGGATTCAAAGGCTCAGTCTGATACAAATTTTCCTCAATATCAGTCAAATAGTCGCTGTCGCTGTCAATGCCTGGCTGGATCAGACCCGGAACAATTGGCGGATTAGTATTGGTGTTTAAATTTTGATTTACATTGGCATTAGTCATTACCAGGCCGATGCCGCTCGGGGTTGCCTGATAATCACCCTTACCCAAACTCAAATTATTATAAGTTGCCTCTTGTTCCAGGCTGAAAAGTATTTTATAGGTGGCATTTTCGTTTTGCGGTGAATAACTGTAATCCTGACCGCCGGGCTCAGGGTTTTTGGGTAAAGCTGTCAGATAATTATTTATTAAAAGCTCTAAATTATCGGGATATTTATTGTTAGCGGCTGAATATAAATTCAAAGCGTTTTGTAGGGATTCGATGTCCTTAATTCTTTGTTGATCGCGGTCAAGGGCGGTGGCTGGCGGCAAATTAAGATTTTGATTATTATTTTCATTAATTAAAGAAGGCGGATTAGTATTAGTATTCTGATTAATGTTTTGCTGGTTTTGATTTTGGTTCTGATTGCGGTAAGTAACCATATAAAAAATAATAATCACCGTAATCAGCGAGCCCAGGACGATAAAAGTCAAAATACCCAAAAACAACCAATTAAGCTGCCGCGGCTTGGCAGGCCGTTTAAACTCTCTGGGACCAACTGGCTCTTGAGGAGATAATGGCCGGTTTCTTATTTTTCTTTCCTGATAATCTTTTTTGGGCATGACATGAATATCGGCTTCAGGAATAGAAAAACCATTATGATTGTTTGTAACTGGCTCTTTAGATTGTTCGGTTAATTGATTGTTTTGCTCAAACATTTTTTTATTGCGGAAATTCTAATAATTTACCTGGGCCTTTGGGATTATAGCCGCTTTGGACCTCTTCGCCGTCCAAATAACCGTCGCCATCGGTATCCGGATTCAAAGGATCGGTTTGATAGACCTTAACTTCTTCGTAATCAAACGAATTATCATGGTCACTATCCACTTCATTGGCGTCGGTCCCCAAAACCCGCTCTTCTTCATCGGTCAAACCGTCTTTATCAGAATCAACTAGCAGATTAATGTTTTGGTTGGGCACGATAATTGGTACTGGTGGGATATTAACATTCTGATTGTTATTGGTGGCCGGCTGATTATTATTAAGCAGGTTATTGGTATTTTGGTTCAAGCTTGGTTGGTTATAATATTTATTATAAACAAAATAGCCTAAAATTCCCAGGATAATAACTAAAACAGCGATAATTAAAATGGTCAGGAAGCTGCTTTTTTTCTTAAGTTCTGCCATTGGCTTTTCTTGTTCAATTTGAATTTCTTTGGGACTGGTCAACGGCTGGGTGGGCGAAGGTGCTGGCTGAATCGGCTTAAGCGGCGCTTCCGGAGACAGCGTTGGCGGCTGATTAGCATTTGGCTGTCTTTCGGTTGTTGAGAAAATATCTTCAACCGGTTGGTTTTGATTTTGCGATTTTATTTGTTCAAACATAGAATTAAATATTAAAAATTAAGGATTATATACCATATAATTATCATAATAAAAAGTTGCATCAATCCAACCGGCGATACCAATATTACCACTACTGGTTATTTTACCGGCAGCAGAATCTAAAATATTTAGGCAAGTAGCTGTAGTGCCAGTGCACCAGCTACTAGGCATGGCGGTACCGACTGGCCACCAGCGTGCTTTTATCCGGACATCGCTGCCTTCATTGGTTATTAATAATTGAACCCACCAATTGCCATTAAAAATCTCATCAGTATTGGCTAGCATCGTTCTAGAACTATTATTCATTCTGACGATCGCTGTGCCATTAAAACCATAATCTGTCCATAAAGCATAGTAACTTTCATTTTGCCCTGAGCCGCTTCTCCTGGCAATTAATAAAGAATCATGATCATTGGACGGAGTAAACTCCAACATTATCAATTCATTAACGTTGGTTAAATTAACAACGCTTGAATTAGTCACCCAGGCATCGCGAGGATAGTTGGATCCATAACTTGTATTTGCAGATTTTCTTTTATAGGTATCAGTAGTTAACTCTGTAGTCCATTGACATTCATAGGGAGGATTAGGCAAAACATTTGGACAATAACCCGATGTCCAATTCCAATTAGTATTGGTGTAACTTATATTTTCAAAATTATCATAAAATAATGGCGTGCCTAAGCCTTCAATACCACTACAAGTAGCATTGCAAAAACCAAACTGGCCGTTATGCCCTGGTTGTCCAAAAGGACCGATTGTTCCGACCTGACCATCATCACAAATTTCATTAATGCCAATATTATAATCACCGCAATTTAAAACGCATGTCTCATCTATTGAACAAAAACCCGAACTATAAACGCCCTGATAATAAGGATAGCTATCGCCAGAACAATGATAATTATCATCACAATCAATCTTGCACTCACTAGTATTACAAGCCGCTTGGCCATTGCCCCCGTTATAGTCGCACTGATTCCCGCAATATCCGCAATTATTTAAATTATTGCTTAAATTCGCTTCACAGCCATCTTCGTCATATAACGGGCCATTGCAGGAATCATACAATGGCTGGCAGCTTTCAAGATCGCTGCAAATATTATTACAGACGGTGTGCGGGTAAGGATTATTTTGTAGTAAGTTGCTGTTTGTAAAATTATTGCCATCACAAAATTCTGAACAACTGCCGGTATTCTGTTTAATATTATTCCCGCATTGACCTTGATAAGGACAGCCTTCTGTACAATCGCGCAGACAAGACTGGGAATCAGGCGTAGCTGGACAGCTGATCGTGCCAGCTTCAGTACAGTTCCAGCCAGTCATTCCCGCTGCACCATCACATTGTTCGCCGTAAGTTGCTTGAACTGTGCCATTACCACACCAACCGCCGGTATCAAGACAGGTATTTGTGGCGGGGGGGGCGGTGCAAGAATATTGCTCATATTGGCTTGATAATGCTGGATCAGGAGAGTTATATCCGAGATAATCGCATTGTTCTGGATATTCTAAGACGCCATTGCCGCATGACCCGCTATATGGCGGCTGGCCATTAGTGCAATAAACCTGGCAGTTATTATCACAAGCCAAATTACCGCCATCAGGACAGCTCCAACCAGGCAAAAACAGGCTGTCATCACACTCTTCATAAATTCCTTGCAAGGCCCCGTCATTGCAATAACCGCCGCACTGGGCCTGAGTATAGCCGGGATCAAACCAAGTACAATTATTATTACAGCCCGTAATTAATTCCTGGTGCCAATTTTGATTACCAAAAGTCACGTCACAATAATTTCTAGTATAACCAAGTTCACAATCTTCTGGCGGATCATTTAACTGGCCATTGCCGCAATAAGCGCCGATGGCGCCAACTTCGCACATTGGTTGACCGTTTATATAACCCGATATATTAAGATGATCATCTAAACTGCTATAATTACCCAAACTACTAATAGTAAATATTTCTGCATCAGTTGCTAAATCATAATCAGTGCTATTAGCAGTGTTATAGATATAAAACATTGACCCAGTCAGACAGGTAAAATCATCAGTTACTTCATTCCAGCAAGTAGCCGGATCATAACCGCTGGCTTGTGGTTCAGGAATTTCTGTACAGCCGGAAAATTCATTGGTTGGATCAGTCGGCGGGCTCGCGATATTAATTAAGGGAGCTAAAGTTTGCTGCCAGGAAGGCCATTTACTGGTTGATTGGCCGGGAACAAAAGTGCCCGAACCCAAAACTGGATAACTCTGATTTTGTTGGTAATAACTGCCTAAGGCGCTAGCCAAATCCTGTAAATCAGCAATTCTTTTGGTATCTCTGATTATTTTTTCTTTATCGCCTGATTCAGGATCAAGATTAACGTTAAAATACCAATTATCAACCAATTGCTGGTAAATATTTATGGTTTCTTCATCAGCGCCCTCATTATATGATATTAAATATATATTAGTATAATAAATGTCCGAATTGTTTTTATTGACTGCCGCCACATAAGTCGTCCGGCCGTCAATCACTGCTTCATAACCGTCTACCTGGACTGATTGAGGAGAACCGGGATAAGGAACGTTTTCCTGATACCATTTAATCGGTGACCAGTGGTTAAAATTTTTATATACCTGCAAGCCGACAATGTCGCTGGCCAAGGCCGGCTGGTTATTCAAAAATAAGAACAAACTTAAAATTATTCCACTTAGCCAGTAGCTGCTTGAAGGTTTTTTTAATTTTTTTATTAAAACAAGCATAGTTTAGGTTTCAATAAAGGGCCCAACGACAACACTGACGGCATTGGACCAGGCCGATTGGCCATTGGTGTAAACCGCTCTAACCCGGTAATAATAAGTTTCATACATTACGGAACTGTTCATAACCGTATCCGTGTATTGATTGCTCCCTAAATTGGGAGGGCTAACGGTTAGCGCGCCTTGAAATAAACCGTTTTGCGCCCGCTGCAATTCATAAGTCGCGTCAGGATCAGACACGGCTGTCCAATTTAAATTAACCTGCTGTCCGGAAATGGTTTTTGCTCCCAGCGTCGCTGTTAAATTACTTGGCGGAATTAAATTAAACACCAGAAAGACGTATTCTTCAATTAAGTCATCTTCGACGTTAGGATCATCTAGTAAATCAAGACAGTTATATGGCGCCGTCGTGCTCTTACACACAGGATTAAGGTCAAGGGTTGGTAAGTCATCAGTCGTGCCTTCGCTCCCATAATCACGGCAATATTTTAACTTGAAGTTATGTTCATTGTCTTGAAAATAGCCATTAACGTAGCTATAGGGAACGTTAATTTGCTGGGGAGGCGGATTGTTTGGATCAATCCAAGAGTTTTTACAAATATCAACGCTCGCTAGGGCAATTGCTGTCCTTTCTTCGCCTAAAGTGCCATAACTTGGATCAACGGTGACTTCGGCGGTGACTGAAATATGACTAGTGCCATTTTCGCCCATGGCTTTGACTGTCTGCTCATTAAAAGTATTACCAATCGGATCAAATAAATCAGCAACCAGGGTATCATCAGACGCCCAATCTTTCCAAATCCATTCATAGACATTGGCATAGCCCTGAATCGGCTGGCCGGAAATACTATAGGCTTTGGCGAGATAAACTTTGTCAGCATCATCATCTATGGTGTCATAATTTTCTGTTGCCGGATCGTTGTCCAGAGCGTTGTCAAAATTGGTAGTAAACAGCCAGCTGGTCGTATTATCAGTTTCACTATTATAATCAGCATATAATTTAACATAATTTAAGGTACAAATTTCCGCTCCAGTAGTAAATTGCCAAACCTTGTCTTGAACCATTGCCAGGTTGTAAATGCTCTTAACCCCGCTGGCCCCGCCTTTGATGGTAATCTTATATTGCGCATCACCGCTAAGCAGATTATAAGGATTAAAGTAGATTATGGTTTGATTATCGCTGGTATCAAAATTTAAAACGCCGGGGACTGGACACCAAAAAGCATTGCTGCCTCCCGGCTGGCCGGTTTCGGCCTGCGCTTTTTCTAAAATATTTATTTCTTTTTTAAATAAAAGGCTGATTAATTTAGAAAATGTTTGATAAATATTATTTTGCAGCTTGGCTAAATAATTGTTTATCAAATTATTAAAAGTTAAATCAGTACCCGTCTCTTCGCTGGTTCCCGTGCCGCCGGAAACCGGCTGGCAATTGACTGGAACGGTCTGGCCTGAGGCAAAAAATTGCTTCTGCTGCACCAGGATATTGCTGCCGGTTAATGTCTGAATATCCATTGGCTGGTTAAAAGTCGCGCTAATTTCCGTATTTCGACAAACATTGGTGGCGTTATCCGGCGGGATGGTCGCAATCACGTCCGGGAAATCAGCCACGATTAAATGTCCGCTATCGGAAATATTTGGCGTTAAATTAATGATTGTTGCGGTGATATCGGTTTCCCCCACTTCATTGGCCGCCACTTGAGTATTAACAGTTAAAGCATTGCTTTGCTGGGGGGTAGCGATCGTCGCGACGCTCGGCGTGCTGGCTGACCATTGCCAGTCATAATAACTGTTTAAAATTAAATTACATTCAGCCAATTGGGCAAAGGCAGAAAAATTCGTACTGCTAGCTGGGCCGCTTATGGGAATTATCGCTTGCTCAGGGCTGACATTAACAATAACTGGCGGACAAGGATTATTGTCGGCCTTGGTTTGAAACTGCCATTGATACTCCTGGTCCAGGGTAACGCCAAAGCTGCTGCTCACTGTTTCTGGGATAATTACTTTATACCACTTACTGGGCTCTAAATTGCTACTGGGATAAAAGACAAAACCGGTAATTTCGTCGGTTTCATTAAATATCTCGGCAAAACTGCCGGCCAAGGGACTGCTGTCAGTACAATTATTCTGGCTTTCGCAGGGATAGACGCTGACCGCTTGTTCGATGGAATTAAAATTCATCGGCGAATCAAATTGAGCGGAAACAGCGACGTTGACACAAACCTCTTGCTGATTGTTTTCTGGCGAAGGACTGGCGATTCCATTAAGACACTGATTAAGCACTTGCGGACCGGTCAGTCCCACCAAAACCTTACCATTCTCACCCTGGTTAGTAACGCTAATGTTCCCCTCCCTGGCCGTTGCTCTAACAAATGAAGGGCCGCCTTCGTCTTGGGCAGTAACCGTCGTTTGGTTACTGTTTTGATTAATGACTGAGATAATATTATCCGGATCATCCTCGCTCCAGCTCCAGCTGTCAATCATGCTGGGGTTCAATGGCGCGCCACAATTGCCGGCGGCATAAGCATTAGCTAAATAAGTTTCGGTAGCGGCTGGGTCAGGAGCAATGGTGGTAAATAAATTATAATCAGGGACGACGCTTAATGATTCTAAATTGCAATAAGAAGTCGTCACGCCAAAGGTCCAAGAAAAAGCATTGTTTTCCGTTGATTGGTAATTATAATTAAGATTGCCTAAATTTTCTCCATTAATAGAGGTTAGTCGATCCGTTAAAATCGCCCGATACCAGCCGGCTGATAAAATATTTGTTGGTTCTATTTCTAAACGGTTAAGTTCTGGCGGATTATAAATATAGCTAAGGTTAACGCTGATCTCT
>Ga0214473_10003714_pt1 | contig 18420 bp, 18 predicted proteins | sample RVTome_7_FD_203509 | JGI IMG/M metagenome (GOLD analysis project Ga0214473, IMG submission 203509) | Soil microbial communities from uranium-contaminated site in the Upper Colorado River Basin, Wyoming, United States - RVT98D197 | ecosystem: Environmental > Terrestrial > Soil > Contaminated >... | reverse complement strand
AGTTCGGCCAGCCGCTCCCCTAAAATCCTCGCATGGTTATCCATCAGGCTGCCCGGCGCCATGTTGATGATGACGTTGATCGGCCGATTCGGGTAGGGCTCATCGGCCGCGAAAGCCGCTGAGATCGTTAGGGCCATCAAAGAAAAGATGAAAAAAAAGCAAACCCCCTTCTTCGACCTACTCTCCCTTTCCATTTTTGTCCCTCCTTCCTTGTGGGTTTAGAGCCAAACAAGAAAAATGCCTAAAGTGCGCTAACGTGCCGAAAGTGCTGAAAGTCGGGCCACCCCCAATTTTCTATACAATAGATAAGCGAGAAGGGAAAGTAAAGAGAAAATTGGTTGACTTGTTCCTTGCGACTGGATAAACATGAAGTAATTTCAGGACGCCATAAGAATTCTAATTCATATTAAGAAGATTCTATGATATGGGAATAGAAGAATGGTTGGAACTTCATGGATCAAGGGTGAAACCCGGTAGAGGAGGCTCCGGATGAGAGATAATCAAACCTGGGAGGAGCTGAAGCTTCATAGATCCGCATGGGAAAAAACGTTGCGGGCGGAGGTCGAGCGTCGGGGAGAGCGTCGGAAAGAATTTTATTCCAGCTCCGGCATCCCTTCCAAAAGCCTCTACACGCCCCTGGACCTGGAAGAGGAAGGGATGGATTACCTTCGCGACCTTGGATTCCCCGGGGAATATCCCTTTACGCGGGGAATTTCTCCCAATATGTACCGGAGCCAACCGTTTCTCTTCCGGATCTACACCGGGTTTGGAACGCCCCGGGAAACGAACCAAAGGATCAAGTACCTCCGGCAACTGGGCGTAAATGACCTGCAATTGGCTGCGGATCTTCCCACTCAGGTGGGGTACGACTCCGACCATATCATGGCCCGGGGAGAAGTTGGAAAAGTGGGGGTGGCTATTGATTCTCTAAGAGACATGGAAATCCTCTTCGAGGGGGTTCCTTTGAATTCCTTCCAGAGGGTTAGCACGCTTTTCAATTCCCTCGGACCCATTGCCCTGAGTTTGTTTATGGCGCTGGGGGCCAAACAGGGCATTCCCGTCCAGGATTACGTGGTCGACCTGCAAAATGATGTACTTAAAGAATATGTATCCCGGGGGACTTATATCTTCCCCATGGAACCTGGAGTCCGCCTTTGCACGGATGTGGTGCGCTACTGCGCGGAGCACGCCCCTCATTGGTACCCGATGACGATTTGTTCCAATCATCTAAATGCCGCCGGCGCCGGCTCCACCGCGGCCACTGCTTTCGCGCTGGCCAATGGCCTGGTTTACATTCAGGACATCCTGGAGAAAGGGATGCCCATTGACCGCTTCGCCCCCCTGCTCTGCATGTTTCTGGATGAACGGGAGGACATTTTTATTTCCGTTGCCAATTTTCGGGCCGCGCGCCGCATTTGGGCCAAAACCATGAGGGATCGGTGGGGGGCGAAAGACCCGAAATCAATGGCCCTCAAAATTACAGCCTACAGCCACGGAGGGGAAACCCTCCGGGAACCTTTGAATAATATCGTGCGGATCGCCTATGCCGCCCTGGGGTATGTCTTGGGAGGCGTGCAATTCCTCTACAATGCTTCCTTTGACGAGGGCCTCTCCCTGTCATCGGAGCAAGCCGTTAAAGTAGCCATTCGTACCCATCAGATTTTGGCGAATGAATTGGGAATCATCAATACCGTGGACCCTTTAGGGGGTTCCTATTACATTGAGACCCTGACCAGCCAGATCGAAAAGCGAATTCTGCGGATATTGGAGAAGATTGAATCCCTGGGAGGGGCATTGGCGGCCATTCGCCAGGGGTACTACCAAAGCATAATTGCCGAAGGAGCATCGCTGCGGCAACGGAAGTTTGAGAAAGGAGAAATGGTCTCCGTAGGGGTCAATGCCTACCGCACAGAGGAGGAGGACCCGGAACCGCTTTTCCGCATGAACCAGCAGAGCGAGGAAGAACAGATCAAAAGCCTGCGGACCCTGCGTCGGGAAAGGAATTACAGACAGGTCCAGACAACCCTATCCGATGTGAAGCAGGCAGCCAAGAGCGGGGAAAATCTCGTCCCGCCCATTTTCTCCGCCGTCCAAGCCTATGCCACGGTCGGGGAGATCACCGATGTTCTGAAAGAAATCTTCGGAGAATACAAAGAGGCTGTTTCTTACCTTTGAGGAGTTCCCATGAAAGACAAAATTCGTATCCTCATATCGAAGGTTGGACTGGACGGTCACGATGTTGGGGCGAAGCTTGTAGCCAGGGCTTTGCGCGATGCCGGCATGGAGGTGGTATACGCCGGCTTGCGCCGTACCCCTGAAGAAATCGTGAACATCGCCATCCAGGAAGATGTGGACGCCGTCGGCATCAGCATCCTCTCCGGAGCCCATATGAATTTCTTTCCCCTCATTCTGAAGCTCCTGGAGGAAAAGGAGGCCTCAGAGATCATGCTTTTCGGGGGAGGCGTCATTCCGCTCAGCGATGTAAAGGAGCTCAAACGGCTGGGAGTCCGGGAATTATTCCGGGCTGGAACCCATACCTCCGAGATCATTGACTTTGTCCGGCAAGAAATGGAAAAGAAGAAAAGAGTCATTTGATGATCTAATAAAACTGCATTCCGACGCCTGCCCCGGACCCGATCCGGGGTTCGCCGGGATGACGTCTCTTTTTTCCCATTGCGACACAGTTCCCCCTCACCCTGGCCCTCTCCCGCCAGGGGAGAGGGGAAACAAAGTGAAACAAAAAAAAGAAGTTCCCTCCCCCTTGAGGGGGGAGGGGAAGGGTGGGAGTGATTTAGGGGATTTTTTCACAGCTTCAGGGGATAAAGGGGTTAGGATTTCATCAATCTTGTTTTTTATTTTTTCAGGAGCGTTACGGTGCAGGCTGCGGTGTCTCCCAAGACGGCTCCTCCCGAGCAATGAGTGAGGCCCACTTTGGCATTCTTCACCTGGCGTTTCCCCGCTTCCCCTCTCAAGTGCCAGACCACTTCGGCCACCTGGGCCACTCCCGTCGCTCCGACTGGGTGTCCCTTGGCCAAGAGACCCCCGCTGGGGTTCACAGGAATCTTCCCATCAATTTCCGTCAAACCTTGATCGACCCATCGGCCATATTCCCCTTTTGGACAAAGGCCCAGGCTCTCGCAGCGCAAAACCTCGGCGATGGTGAAACAATCATGCACCTCGGCCAAGCTGATCTCCTCGGGGCCGATCCCCGAGAATTCATAGGCCTCTTTGGCCGCCCGGGTCTCCAATTGATTGGTGGTGAGGTCCCGCAGCATATCATAGGTTCCGGTTGTAAGTACAGCCGCGGCCACGAAAACCGGTTTGGTGGTATACCGACGGGCGATTTCTTTGCTGCAGAGCACCGCCGCCGCGGCCCCATCCCCGATCGGGCTGCAGTGCAAGACGGTCAGCGGGTCTGCAATCATCCGGGCTTTATGCACTTCCTCTATGGTACATGGCTTCTGGTACTGGGAGTTGGGATTGAGGCACCCGTTATTGTGGTTCTTCACGGATATTTTGGCTAATTGGTCGATGGTGGTGCCATACTTTTCCATGTGTTTGATCGCCCGCATCGCCCAAACCCCGGGCATGATCAGCCCCAGGCCGCCCTCAGTCTCAATGTCGCTGGCTCCCGCCAGAGCCTGAACGGTTTTTCCCGTATCGCTGGCATAGAGTTTCTCCACTCCCAGCACTAAGGCGATATCATACATCCCCGAGGCCACGGCTATCCAGCCTTCGCGGATGGCTGTGCTGCCGCTGGAACAGGCATTTTCGATATTCGTGATCGGAATCCCGACAATCCCCACTTCCTTCATAGCCAGCTGCCCCAGGACCATGGTTTGTCCCGTCATAACGCCCGCTACCGCATTGCCGCAATAGCCCACTTGAATCTCTTTGGGAGATATGTTCGCGTCCTTGAGGGCAGCCAAACAGGCGATTCGCCCCAGGTCCTTCGCGCTGGTTCCGATGTATTTCCCAAACTTGGTCATCCCCACACCGATCACGGCTACTTCTCTCATAACCATCCTCCTTGTGTCTTTCAGGGTATTGTCAAAATCTAACCACAGAGAGCTCAGAGAAAATATCAATCTTCAAAAAGTTAACCGGATTAATACTCGCTCCCCTCTGTGCCCTCTAACGGATTAATTCCTTTCTCCCTAAAAATAACTTCATCCTCTGCCAACGAGTCTCTTTCACACCTGCCGAGTCTCTGGCCTTTCTCCTGTTTTTTTGAGGACACAGAGAGTTTCTCCGTGGCCTCTGTGGTTTCGTATGTCCTCCCGGTTTTCAAAAAAATTTTGACCGTAGCTGGTTCAGGTTTCAACCGGACGGAATAGATAACCAATAAGCGGTTTGCCTCCCTCTTCGCGCACCTGGCCGAGCACCAGCTCCATATCCATTCCCAATTTCAACTTGTCAAATTCTGCGGTGCGGATCTGGGAGCAGAGCCGGACCCCCTCTGGAAGATCGATGTACCCAAAAACATAAGGGACCTTGAACCCAGGGGAAGGGACTCTGACCACCGTATAAGTGTAAAGTTTTCCCCGTGGGCTCAGTTTTAACCCCTCCAGGCTGTCCTCCTTTATACAATCGGGGCAAAGAGCGACTTTGGGGAAGTAGATCTTCCCGCAGGATTTACATTTATTGGCCAGCAGATAGACCGGCTCTCCGGGCGCCTCCGGCCAGGTAAATAAGCCCTCCTTAAAAGGGATCCCTTCCATTTTTTCCCCTCCTATGCAGTCTTCTATTGTTAAATAATTCCTTCCTTCTTCAACCGATCCAGTTCTTCCTGGGAATAACCCAGCCATCCGCGATAGATCTCTTCATTATGGGCTCCCAAATATGGACCCGGCCGGTCGAAGCCTCCTTTCGACTCTGATAATTTTATGGGGATTCCATGGGCCACGGCCCCTTCCACTTTTCCAAACTCCGGGTGTTCCAGGTCCACGATCATCCCTCGCGATTTCAATTGCGGGTCCTCCAGAACCTCCGGAATGGTGGCCACAATCCCGCTGGCGATCCCATGTTTCCGCACAATTTCCGCCACCTCCCTCTTCCCTTTTTGGGACGTCCAGCTTTCCACCAAACCATCGACTTCGTCGGCATTCTTCATCCTTTGGTCCAGCGTTTTGTACCGGGAATCTCCGATCAGGTCTTCCCGGCCCATGGCCTTCAGCAGGTTATCCCAGTGGATATCCGCACCCGTACAGATCACTACATAACCATCCTTGGCCTTATAGGAATTGAAAGGGGTTAGCCGCAAGCGGCGGTTTCCCGTACGAATGGGGATTCCCCGTTCAACGTAAACATCCAGCGCCTCATCGAAGAGAAGGGAAAACAGGCTGTCCATCATGGAGATATCCACGGCCTGTCCTTTGCCGGTCTTCTCCCGATAGCGGAGGGCAGAGAGAAGCCCGATCACCGCATAGAGGGCGGCAACTTGATCCCCGGCGGCTAATCCCGTACGCACCGGGGGATTCTCCGGATACCCCGTTACTTCCATCACCCCGCTCATCCCCTGAACCACGGGATCGAAAGCCGGCAGGTTGCGATAGGGACCATCCTGGCCGAAGCCGGAGATGGAACAGTATATGATATCCGGTTTGACTTTTTTGATCTCCGGGTAGCCAACCCCCAGGCGATCCATGACTCCAGCAGCGAAATTCTCCGCAACCACATCCACTTTTTTAACCAACTCCATGAAAATTGCTTTGCCCTTTTCGGACTGTAAGTTTAAAGTTATACTTTTCTTCCCCCGCCCGCGCTTGAGCATGGAGAAGGAGAGGTCTTTTTCATCCTGCTTCTTCAGCGTGATTCCCTTCGGCCCGGAGTAAGGAGGGTTTGCCCGAACCGGGTCTCCCGTACCAGGCCTCTCCAGTTTGATCACCTCGGCCCCCAGGTAAGCTGCGATCATCATCGCATAGGGTCCCGAGAGAAAGATCGTGAGGTCTAGGATGCGAACGCCTTCTAACGGTTTCTTCATATATCCTCCTCCATCTTAAATCAGCTCCAAAAGTCTGATTTGCCGCCACGGTCCTCAGGCTTCCCAATTATAGACCGCTTGGATGAGCGGGTTCAATTATAATCTCTGCAAAGCCCTCTCCCAAAATTCCCTTACCCCCGATGGGTTCCCTCCTCCAAGAAGGGACTACCGCTGTTTGGAAAGCATTTCGTACAGGCGAAAGACATTTCTACGCTGCATCGCTCCACCGGGGTGTACCGCCCTGCGGCATCGGTTTACGGGATAAAGATCCTCGAACGAGATGGCCTCGGCAACCTCCTCTTTGCTTCTGCCTTGCTGCATAGCGGTCCGCGCCGTTTCGATACACTTCTCGATGAATTGACGGAATTTGGCAACTTCCTTCCGGTCGCAGATTTCACCGTGGCCGGGCACGACCACGTCAATCTCCATGGCTTCAATCTGCTTCAGGGACTCCACCCACTCCAGAGGAAAGCTGTGGGCCAGAGAAGGCTGCGTACCGTTACAAAAGTTATCGCCGGTGAAGAAGACCTTTTCCTCGGGTAGGTAAACTCCGATTTGGCCTCCGGTATGACCGGGTTGATGAATTAATTTGACCGTATGGTCGGCCACATAAAGAGTGAGCTCTTTGGAGAAGGTGATCGTGGGGGTTTTAATCTGATAGTTCTCTTCGTCTAATAGAGGCAGGCTTTCCGGGTCGTGCTCCCCCACGAGGAGGCGAATATAACCCATAGTCCCCTGGCCAATGCGGATCGCCTCTTCGACTCGTTCCGACCCTGCGACCTTCGCTAAGGGGGCGAAAAACCCTTCCCGAGTGCCCTCATGCGCGATGACCGGCCCGGGGAAAAAGAAATTTCCGGTAACATGATCGACGTGATGGTGCGTATTGATGATGTACCGGATCTCTCCCTTTTTCTCAATTTCCTTTCGCCATTGCACGGCCGTCCGGGGGACCATCGGGGTATCGATCATCACGATCCCGCCAGGGGTGACCAAAAAACCCCAGTTGGACCCCCGGCACATTGGCGGCACGCTGAACTGGTCTTCGACATAAACGCTGGCGGTAACCGATTTCATTGCTCCACCTACCTTGATGATCTCGTAAAAAGTCAAAAATACCCCCTCTCCCTTGACGGGAGAGGGCTTGCCCTGTGGAGTAAGTTTCAATACTCCACAGGGTAAAGGTGAGGGTGAAGAATCAGGAAAATTCAACAAATTATTTATCCCCCTCCCCTTCATCCCCTCCCGCCAGGGGAGGGGAAATTTTACTTTTTACGATTCCACCAACCTTCTGATGAAAATAGGCTCGGAAGATTCCCCTCCAAGCGGAACGTCCGCGTCCGCTCAGTACTTATGGATCTGACTCAATTTTTTCCCGCGGCCCGCAGAGTAGACCATGCAGCCTTTGGGATAATGGTACGGGCCATGCGGCTCATTCCCTCCCCCGTAGACGTAGTCCCCCCGTTTCAGAATCTTGCCCGCAACGTGCATCTCGCCTTCCAGGACCAGCGTGCTGTGGTAGTAATCATGGGTATGCCTGGGCTCCATGTATCCCGGTGGGAACTTGACGAATTTGTCCACCCGCTCCGAAACCGCGTCCTCCCCTTCGGCAATGATCTTCACCTGAATGCCGGGAGGGAGTCCCATAATCTTTTCCCCATCCTGCCATTCAACGCCGTCCGTATTAATAGCCAAGAATGCTTCTGCTCGTTTCATCCCCACCCCCCTTTCCAGTTTCTATCGGGTCAATGGTTTCGTATGTAAACAGGAAGCTCCTCTTCGTTATAAGGTATCATCCTCCTCCACCTTCAGTTTTATCTTTCTCCCCAAAAGAGGGGCAACCAATTTATACGCTATGAAGGCCACAGCCACAGCCAATAAAGCAACGGCTACAGGCCGGGCAAAAATAAGAAAGATATCCCCCTTGAACAACATCAATGTCTGGCGCACACTGTTCTCCGTAGTCGGCCCTAAGACCACGCCGATGATAAGAGGAGCGATGGGATATTTCCATTTGCGCAGGAAGTATCCCACCACTCCGGCGGCGATCATGACCCAAATATCGAAGATGGAGTTCCTCACACTGTAGATACCGACCAGGCAGATCAAGCTGATCACCGGCATGAGGATCTGGGGCCGGATGACCGCAATTCTTCCAAAAAGCCCGACCAGGGGCAGGTTCAGGACCAAAAGCATCAGATTTCCAATATACATGGCCGCGATAAACGTCCAGAATATCTCGGGATTGGTGCTGAAGAGCATGGGCCCGGGTTCGACGTTATGCATCCGGAGGCCCGCCAGCATAACCGCGCTGGGCGCAGCAAACGGAATGCCCAAGGTTAGCAGGGGGATCATAGATCCCATCACCGCGCTATTGTTGGCCGCCTCCGGCGCCACCACACCCTCCACCGCGCCCTGCCCAAATTCTTCCGGATGTTTGGATGCTCTTTTTTCGAGGGAATAAGAGGCAAACGTGGAGATCACGGTGCACGGTCCCGGCAACAATCCTACAAAAAAACCCAATATCGAGCCCCGGATGGCCGGGTAAATCGAGCGCTTGCCTTCTTCCTTGTTGGGGTATAGATCTCTCAAACGGATTTTTCTGACCTCGGGCACCACGTACTTTGCAAGGGCAATGTTCAAGATTTCCGAGATACCAAAAAAGCCCATGGCGATGGGTAGGAATTCGATGCCCATCATCAATTCATCCCAACCGAACGTAAAACGTGGATAGCTATCCATCGGATTAATGCCAACGGAACTGATGAACAGTCCAAAGGCAATCATCAGCGCCCCTTTCAGGGGCGCATCGCCGGAAAGATTGGATAAGAGGACAAAGGCAAGAATCATAAAGGCCAGGTATTCGGATGGACCAAAGGACAAGGCCGCATTCCCTAACAGGGGCGCAAAAAACTGCAACCCCATAATCCCCAGCGTGCCGGCTACAAAGGACCCGATGGCCACCAGTGCCAATGCGGCTCCCGCCCTCCCTTTCTTGCACATCTGGTACCCATCAAGGCAGGTCACGACGCTGGCCGCTTCCCCGGGAATATTGACCAGAATCGATGTGGTCGAACCTCCGTACATGGCCCCGTACCATACCCCGGTCATCATGATCAGACCGGTCGCGGGGCCATATTTCATCGTAAAGGGAAGCATCAGAGCCATGGTTGCCGTAGGTCCCAGGCCCGGCAGGACCCCAACGATGGTTCCGATCAAGGCACCGATGAAACAGGCAACCAGGTTGACGAGCGTAAGGGAGTTCATGAAGCCATTGATCAGAAGATTCAGACCTTCCATCGTTGACCTCCTTTATCCCAAAATCCCCTTGGGCAGATCGATGTATAACCAGATATCGAACAAGAGATAGATGAACAAAGCCGTGCCGGCGGACAGGGCCAACGGTTTCCACCATCCTTCCAGCTTCATAATCTTACAAAAGGCATACGTGACGAGTAAGGTCACGATCACATAGCCGAGCAACGGCATCACCATGATCCAGAGGCAGAAAGTAACCGTCATGGATAGAAATGTCTTAATGCCTCCTGGGCCAAATAAAGGGGGACTCATCGGAGACCGTAATTCTGAAATAAGGAGTACGATACTGAAGATGGATATGGATAGCCCGATGAAGAAGGGATAGAGGCCCGGCCCGGGACGCTTAAAGGTCCCAAACCCGTAGGCTAAGGAGATTATAAGGATGGCGCCGCCTAAACCGGCCAGGACAAGAACAAACAACGTCTCCAGTCGCCATTTTTTGAATTTACTCGTGACCGCTCCTTTCGATGACCGCAGGTCTTCATCGGCCGGGTCGTGCGGTTATTCCTTCCTCTTTACCCGGCATAACTGGCAGCCCAACTGGGCACTCCCGATGTATGGAGACTCGGCCTCCCGTCGTGATGATGAGGGGGTACTCCCGGGCCAATTCCGGCGTGCTCATGGGACTCTCGTCGGCTTCCCGATCGTTCGTTACGAACTTTTTGTATTCGGGTTCATTCGCTGCATTTTCAAAGGCGTTGACAAGGTTAGCCACAATCGTAGCGGCCACTTCGGGGGGACCGATCAGACGCTGGGTGGATTCCCAGTTTACCTCATAGCCCTCTTCTTTTAGGGTGGGAACATTCTCATATCCGGGCGCCTTCTTGGACCCGAATACGGCAAGAAATCGTATGAGCCCTCCCTCAATTTGACCTTTTGTCGCGGCCGGAGCCAATATGGCTAAATCCGTATGCCCGCCGGCAAGTTGGGCTACCGCAAAAGCGGCCGTGCCCGGCTGAGGGATAATGTTAAACTTCAGTCCAGTCCCCTTCCTGAAAGGCCAGTGTGGCCACCCACCAACTTTGGCCAACGCCACTGGTAGCGATGGAGACCTCTCCGGGATTGGCTTTGGCAAAGGACAGAACCTCCCGAAGCGTTTTAAAGGGTCGCTGGGTTTTTATTGATGACACCATAATTGATGGTCTCGTAAAGAGTGGTCACTCCGGTGGAAACCGGAGTCCAGACATCGTCCCGACGAAAGTCGGGAACCATCTCAAAGACTGGATCCCGGTTTTCACCGGGAACCCTGGATTCCGGCTTCGTTAGAAAATAACTTTCAAATCCCCCCCAACCCCCCTTTACTAAAGGGGGGCGAGGAGGGATTTTTCCCGCCAGGGCGGGATTCGAGGGCGTCGAACCCGTCATGGGAAATTTCGCCGGAATTACGGAGATACGTCTTTCCAGACTTTTTACGAGATCATCACAATGGAAAAATTTTTCGCAATGGCTTCGCCAAGCCCTCTGGCCGCTCCGGTTACGATCGCAAACTCACCGGAAAGTCTTTTGGGGCTGGACATGGCTCCGTCCTTAGGCCGAATACGCCCTGCTTGGCTAACCTACCACCATGATATCCCGGGGGAAGTGGTCGAGGACCTCGCTGCCGTCATCCGTGACCACGACCATATGCTCGAGGCGCACGCCGGCCACCCGATGCTGCCCTTCCAAGGTCTCATAGGCGATGACCATCCCCTTCTCAAAGGGCTGCGGGTGCTTCAGGGACCACTGCCGATTCACGTTCGGCATCCCATAGCTCACGGTGGCGGTGGAAAGAACCGGCATGCCGAGCCCATGACCGATCTCGACGGTCAACACCTCCGCTTCGTCTTTAAAACCCCATTTCGTGGCCGGCGGGAATGCCCTGGCCGCATCGGCCGTGGTTTTCCCGACCCGGGTGGCCTCGATGGCCGCGTCTATTGATTCCATGACCCTCTGATACCAATCCTTCTCCACCTGGGTGGGGCCGCGGCCCACGATAAAAGTCCGGTACCCGCAGGCGGGGTACCCCATGAACTTGGTCCCGCAGAGGGGGACATGGAGCACGTCCCCGTACTCGATGCGCCGGTCGAGATAGGTCACGGCCCTTTCAAAACCGAGAGGCCCGCTCTGGATGTTGGCGCGGGCCATTTCCACGCCGGCGTCGGTCATGGCGTCCATGACCGTCCGTCGTAAGGCACCCACTGTTGTGCCGATTTTGCAGGCATCCCGCACCCGCTGCCATCCCGAGCTGAGCATGGAGGCCACCATCTTGAAGCAATTGATCTCATCTATGGTCTTGATTGCGCTGGCCTCGAGGAGCAACGGCCAGGCTTCCACGAGATTCAGCCCCAGGGCTTTCAAGGCCTCCCTCGTCCGATGCTCGAAACCGATGATCCCCAACTTCTCTTTCGCCAAGCCGCGTTTTTTGAGTTCGTCATGGATCTCTTTGGCAAACAGGGTGACTTCCTCCTGGGTGGCCTCCGGGCCGGCGATCTCCATCAGCCAGCTCCGGGCGATGCGCCATTCCTTAATCCAGGGCATCTGGTCGGGCATCTGATGATAACTGCCCGCATGGGCATAGATGACCGGGTCGTGCTCGGCAAAAAACAGGGCGTAGGAGAGGAAAGTCATGAACTCCGCCCAGGAAAAGCCGGTGAGATAACGGACATTGGGCTCATAGGTGACCAGTAGGGAGGGGATCCCCTCCCGTTTGAGTACCCGCTTCATCTTGGCGGCGCGCTCCTCTCGCATGCGGGGGATGTTGATATCATCCCGAAGGTCCGATCGGTTGGGTCCAAATATCAACTTTGAAGCCATCTTCACCATCTTTTTTCTCCTCCTTGTTTTGGTGTTTTACTCCCTTAGTTCTCTGTTGTTCCCCGGCGTAGGGGCGACCGGCCGGTCGCCCCTACTTGAAATTATAGAGTTGCAGGATCTGCTTCAGCCCTTCTTTCATCGGCTTCTGGTAGAGCAGCTTCCGGCTCCGGCTCACGCCGGTCAACTTGTAGAAATCCACCATGGCCTCCGTTATTTTCAACAGCAGGGCGTTGATGTCGAGGATGAGCATCCCTTCCATCTCGGTGATCTTCTCGTTGACCACAATCGTATTCACACAGGCGCAGGCCGGCAAGATCACTTCGGCCCCGGAGTTGGCCAGCTGCTTCAGACACTTGCGGAAAAGATCGATCATTCTGCCGGGATCGGAAAAGCCCTGCTGCACCTCCGTGAGATCGATGCCCAGGGAGGCAAAGGGTACGGCGCGGTCCTCCAGACCGTATCTTCGAGCCACGGCGTCATAGTATTGAGCCTGCTTGTCGGAGAAGGCAATGCCGGAAAACCTGGTGCCCAGCATGCAGGCCATATGCATCGACGTTTCCGCCAACCCCAAAATGGGAATATTGGTTATTTCCCTGGCCTCCTGCAAGGCGGGGTCCAAAAAACATCCGATGGCCGCCGCATCATAGCCTTCGCGATCGGCCTGAACCATCTTATTCAAGACGCCACCCGGAGCAAAACTGTTGAGGGCGACCGTGAAATTGTAATGAAGGTCGAGAGACCCCCGATCGACACCATTGACCGCAATCTCGGTATCCGCTCTTTTCACCGAGTTCAGATGTTTCGTCAAGGCCTCGCGGTAACCGGTTAATTCTTTTGTATGAATCATCGTACTGCTTTGCCACCAAATCTTCATTTAATTCCCGTCCTCCTTTTCGCCTGGGATGCTGGCAATGCCGGCAGAACATCCCCGAATATTGATCCTTTGCCAACCCATTCCAGAATCAGCCACAAATCCGTTCCCTCACCCCCCGGGAACCTTGTCACTGATCCTTTATATCACGACTCGATACCCTTTGGGATCAATCCCTTTTTCCGCTAAGACCTTCTGAAGATTCTCCTCAATTCCCAGGGAGTCATAGAGGCTTGCCCCACTCGAATCCATGGTCACGAGAAGAGGGCCGAAATCTTTCACCTCCAATACCCAGATGGCCTCCGGCATCCCTAAATCCAGCCAATAAACTTCTTTCACCCGGGTGATTTGTTTGGCGTAGAAAGAGGCGGCCCCGCCCACAGAGGCCAAGAATGCGGCCCCCTTTCTGCGCAACGCCTCCCGGGCTTCTGAAAACATTCCTCCCTTTCCAACGATTAGGCGAACGCCAAACTCTTCAATCGCCCGGCCCTCCACGAGGCTGAAGCGGGTGCTGCTCGTGGGTCCCGCGGAAATGACGGTCCAGCCTGAGCCGGTTTTGCGGACGATGGGGCCGCAGTGCCAGTGAACGCTTCCTTTCAGGTCTACGGGAAACGGCTCCCCCTTTGCGGAGAGCTCGAACATTCTCTCGACGGCGCGATCTCTCCAGGCCAGAATCGTTCCGTCCAGAAAAACCACGTCCCCACAGGTCAGCGCTCTCGCCTGATCTTCGGCAATCGGGGGAACCAGCCTAACTTCTCGCGGCATGACCTCTTGCACCTCACGTTTTGAGGCCAACTTGATTGTATAGGAATTTCCTTTTTGAAATTTCCCCCTCACCCCCGCCCTCTCCCCCGTTTTCGGGGGAGAGGGCGGGGGTGAGGGGGCATAGCTTGACTCGATGGATGGGTTACTTCTTCGATTCTTCCATCCGGATAGATTCGGGCCGTGGCAATCCGCAGGGGCCAACAGTTAAAGGCCACGGCGCAGGGTGCGGCGGCTGTATGACAGCCTCGTATTTCAAGGTGAAGGGCCAGTACGGACGTATCCCCTCCGAGGGCCACCGGCCCGATATTCAGCCGGTTGGCGGCTTCCAAGAGCTCCAGTTCCAGCGCCTGGGCCTCGGGGTCTGGATTGAGAGACCCCGTCGGTTGCCTGAATACGGCCAGGGTTGCGGTTTTCACAGCGAGGTCCTTGCTTCCGCCGACACACACCCCGACAATCAGCGGGGGACAGGCTGATTTGGCATTCACGATGGCCTCCAGGACCCCTTTGATCATCGGCTTTACCTTGGGACCGATCGGGGGAATATTGACGAAGGTCGTTTGGGCAGCTCCTCCCCCTCCTTTGGGAATGGCAGATATCTCCAGGTAATCCACCCCTGGAGCGAAATCGTAGTAGGTGTAAGGGATCCCCCATCCAGAATTTGTCCCAAGATTTTGTCGGCTGATGGGATGGACGGCATTCGGCCGAAGGGGAACATCCTGTGTGGCCTTTTCTGCCGCTTGAATGAGGGCACGGTTCAAGTCGCCCTCTATCCTTACCTTCCCACCCACGATGACATGGTAAAATAGCAGGCCCGTATCCTGACAGATGGGGCGGTCCTCTTCCTCAGCCACGCGCACTGCGTCGAGCATCGTCCTGAGGTTCATCTGGGCTCGTTGGTTTCTTTCGCGGTCATAGGCTTGTTGCAAAAGTCCGACAAACTGAGGAGGAAGGACTACCACAGCCTTTTTGAGAAGCCGGTATGCTAAATCAGATATCAGGGCTTCCGTTATGACCCTTTGCATGGAGGGCCTCTTAACCCGAATCTCTCTTATCCTCTTGTTTCTATTTTGATTCCTTCAAAATGCCGGCCTTGGCCATGATCTCCCGCACTGCAATTCTTCGCTTATCAAATTCAGCGACGACCCTGTCGGGCGGGATATATCCCCAGCGGGTATTTCTTTCCGTACAATACTTTATATAATCCGGTTCATGCGCCGCCTTTTCAATGGCCTTGACCAATGGGTCCACGACACTTTTGGGCAGCTTGGGCGGGCCCATCAAAAAATTAGTCGATTCCCAGCTTACCGGATATCCGAGTTCTTTCACGGTAGGAATTTGATCATAGGGGGCGGGGGCTCGTGCTTCTCCTAGGGTCGCCAAAAAACGCACCTGGCCGCCTTCAATCATACTCTTGGCTGCCCCGAGGGCCGTCACCCCCAAATCGGTATGTCCCCCCGCTACCTGGGCGACGACCATGGCACCGGCCCCCGCTTGAGGAATGGTATTGATCTCCAGACCCGTCCCTTTCAGGAAGGACATGGCCGCAACCCACCAGCTCTGTCCAATACCGGCGACAGACATCGAGAGTGCTCCAGGATTTTGCTTGGCATAGGAAATCACCTCTTGAATGGTCTTGAAAGGCCGCTGGGTCTTTGTGGAACCAACAACGATGGGGAAAAAGGTCGTGAACGCACCCAGCTGGGTAAAATCATGATAATCGATGGGGGATATACCTTGCAGTTTATTGGTAATGATCGTGGCCGACCCCCAGCCGATCGTGTATCCATCTGGCTTTGCCTTGTAGATCTCCCGGTAGCTGATGGAACTGCCGGCGCCGGGTTTGTTCACAATCACAACGGGTTGGCCTAGAATCTGCGAAACTCTTTGCATCACCGGGCGAGTAATCACATCCCCATCCGCTCCTGCCTCAACGCCGACGATACATTCGATGGGCTTCGTAGGATATTTCTCCGCAGCCTGCAACCCTCCAGAATGGACAGAGCCGAAACAGAACAAGATACTCAAGATGACCGGGAATAATCTTCTCATTTCCTTCTCCTTTCTTGTTCGGATTTAAGCTGAATGGAGAACCTCCTGGGAAAGATGTTTCCCGCCGGTCGGGAAGGTCTCCGTTTCATTAAGGATTTTACCTCCTTTCCACTGCATCGAATTCCTCTTCCTCTTGCGCTCACGAAACCAATTTCCATTTACTCGAAGCATAGCAGACTCTGCGCAGCTGTGAAGGCAAAGGGGGTCTTCATATGGTTTCAGCCTAAGCGCCCTTCCTGGCGTAGGGCTCCGGAAATCCTTCGACCCCGGGTTAACCAAGAGATCCCACTTACTGGATATACCCCAACTCTTTGCCTACGCGGTAAGCCTCTTCGTAACTCTTCTTGAATTCCTGAATGCTCTGGGCGGAGTCACAGAAGAAGGCCACATTCTCGAGTCTCCTCAACTCCTCCCGGATCTGTTGGCCATGGCGCTTGAAGACCTCCTGCATCGCATTGGATAACTTGTTTAAGATGGGCTGCGGTGTCTTGGCCGGGGCACAAAGTGAAAAAAGCCCGAAAAAACTCACAGGGTACCCCCACTCTTTAAAGGTCTTCACATTCGGGAATAACTCCGACCTGCTTTCATCGGACAGGGCTAAGATGCGCACGGTGCCGGCCTCCAACTGGCCCACGGAAGAGGTGCAGACATCGGCATCCACGTTCCCTCCCAATAGCAGGGAGACCGCCTCCGCGCAGCCCTTCGTAGGCAGTTGAACGAGCTTGATCCCCGCTTTCTTGTTCAGATCTTCAATCACGAAATCACCATACGTCTGTTTGCCGTAGGAGGCGATCTTCAATTGTCCCGGCCGGGCCCTCGCATCCTCGATAAATTCTTGAAAGGTTTTCCATGGGGCATCGGCTTTGACGATCAGATAATGGGGCGCTCTGGCATAAATGCCCAGAGGATAGAGGTCATCCATTGTATAGTCGACTTTCTTGACGAGTGGAATCAGGATGTTTGTGGTGGAGGTCCCGGTGAGTAAGGTATAGCCGTCGGGCTTGGACTTCGCTACAAAGGATGCAGCGAGGGACCCTCCGCCTCCGGGCTTATGGATGCGAAGGAAGGGCTGCCCCAGTAGTTCGCCCAGCCGCTCCCCTAAAATCCTCGCATGGTTATCCATCAGGCTGCCCGGCGCCATGTTGAGTATGACGTTAATCGGCCGATTCGGGTAGGGCTCATCAGCCGCGAAAGCCGCCGGGATGGATACGGCCATCAGAAGAAAAATGGAAAAAAAACGAAATCCCTCCTTCAACCTCTCCCCGCTTTTCATTCTTAATCCTCCTTCCTCTTTTTGATCCGTTCGTCTCCCCATGGAGCGCTCCTTATGGAGACATTGTACTCCTCGGGTGAGCGGAAAAGTGGCGGATAATTTTGTAGATGACGAAGGCAAAGGCCAGGGACAAAAAAATCAAAACGATGGGCCGGCTGGAAATCAGCGAAAGGTCCCCATGGAACATCATCAGAGACTTCCTCAAATTGCTTTCGGTCATGGGACCCAATATGATTCCGATAATGAGCGGGGCGACCGGGTATTGCCATTTAAAGAGGATGAAACCGATCACCGCTACCTTGCTCTGAACGGCCTTGCCCTTTCGTCGGCTTCACGCATCGCTTGGTAGATCTTCTGTTCGTCTACGGGAAAAGGCAGGAGATGAACGGGGCTTTCCGGTACGCAGGTGCGTCGGAGCCCCTCCCAGAAGCGCGGGTCCTCGGTGTTGTTCATCCCCAGTTCCTTTGAAGTCAGCGGCAGGCCCAGGCTGCCGAAGAAGGGTAGCAGGAGGGCGAGCTCCTTTTCATTTTTTTCCATGCAGAGCTGGACGACGATGCCGTAGGAGACAGTCTCCCCGTGGAGGTTCCGGTGTATCTGGGGGAGGACGGTCATCCCGAAAAGGAGGGCATGGGCGAGGGCGATCCGCAGCTTGGAGCCGGCGAGGCCGCTGATGACGCCGGTGATCAGGATGTTTGCTTCTACGATCTTCTCGACCGCTGCGGAATTCCGGCCATCATCCACATCCCGCTTGGCCTCGCGCCCGCAGGCCAGAATGATTTCTCGAAGCTGGGCGGAGGTGGCCATCGCCGTCTGAGTGGCCAGGTCATGGCCTGTGCTCAAGTCATAGATCGGCTTCCCCTCGTACCATTTGGCCAGCGAATCGCCCATGCCCGCGGCCAACAGCCGGGAGGGGGCCCTGGAAAGAACGGTCGAATCGACCAGGACCAGATCTGCGGCCTTGCCGTTTACCGTCGCCTGGCGCACCCCTTTTTCGTAAATCACGGCGACGGAGGAGGCGGCCGAACAGGTCGCTGCGCTGGTGGGTATCGCGATCAACGGAACCTTCAGCCGGTCGGCGAGCAGGCGGGAGGTGTCCAACGCCTTCCCCCCGCCGGTGCCGATGACCAAATCGGTATTCCTCTCCCGGGCGATCTCTTCCAGGCGTATGACCTCGCCCTGACTGCATTCTCCTCCGAAGAGAACAAAGGACGAAGCCAGGCCGGCTCGGGCTAAACGGCTCTCCAGCACCGGGCGAATAATCGAGAAAACCAATTCGTCGCCCAGGACCAGCGGCCGGCTGCCGAAATTTTTTATATAGTCACCCGCTTCCTCCAGGATCCCTTCCCGCTGGATATAGCGGCGGGGAGCCAG
>Ga0214473_10003713_pt1 | contig 18422 bp, 15 predicted proteins | sample RVTome_7_FD_203509 | JGI IMG/M metagenome (GOLD analysis project Ga0214473, IMG submission 203509) | Soil microbial communities from uranium-contaminated site in the Upper Colorado River Basin, Wyoming, United States - RVT98D197 | ecosystem: Environmental > Terrestrial > Soil > Contaminated >... | reverse complement strand
ACGCAGACGCCGTGGCGGTGCGCCGAACGTGCCGCGGATCGCGTCGTTGAACTGGCGGCGGCTGCGGAAGCCCGAGGACCAGGCGATCTCGCCGATCGGCAGCCGGGTTTGGTCGATCAGCTGGCGCGCGAAGTGAACGCGCCGCGTCTGTGCGACCGAGAGCGGCGAGGCACCCAGGTGGCGCGCGAACAAGCGGCGCAGATGCCGCTCGCCCACGCCCAGGCGCGCGGCCAGCGCGTCGACGCCCGCGTCGTCGAGCGCGCCGTCCCCGATCAGCCGGAGCGCGCGGGCGACCGTCGCGGACGTGCCGGCCCAGGCCGGGCTGCCCGGGCTCGTCTCGGGTCGACAACGCCGGCAGGGTCGGAAACCGGACTCCTCGGCCGCCGCGGCGCAGGCGAACCAGCGCAGGTTCTCGAAGCGCGCGGGTCGCGCAGGGCAGATCGGGCGGCAGTAGATGCCGGTCGTCACCACACCGACGAAAAAGCGGCCGTCGAAACGCGGGTCGCGGCTGCGCAAGGCGCTGAAGCAGCGAGCGGCATCGAGTGTCATGCCGGCATTCTAGCCGGCCTGCCCGGCGGAATCGGCGGATTTCGGACCTCGCTCCCCGCGCGCTTCTAGGCTGCATCGAGTTTCCTGACCGGCGGCCTTCGTGCTAGCGTCTGCCGGCGAGCGCGGGGGCTCATGGTTCTCGCCTCCCAGCGTCGCCGCCCATGCCCGCCGTGTCTGATCCGCTCCCATTTCCGGCCCTTGCCCCGAGCCGGGCGGCGGACAGGCGTGGGTCCGTGCTCCTCCTCTGGTGGCTCGGGGTGTTCGCCTTGGCGCTGGCATGGAGCTTGAGCCTGGCTCACGTCACCAAACCGATCGGTCCCAGGGACGAGCACTTCGCGATCGGGCGGCGCCTGTACCGAACGGGTTCGCTCGCCGGCGAGAACGATCCTGGTGTGCTGCGGCCCCCCGGATATCCCGCCTTCGTCGCCGCGACTCTGCATCTCCGCGACGCGTTCGCCGCCGTGAGGGGCCTTGCCTCCGAGCAGGCCGTGCGTGATGAAGATGCGGTCCTGCTGGCCCAGTGCCTTCTCCTCGCTGCCACGACCACCGCGATCTTCGCCTTCGGAGTGGCGGTGCTGCCCCCGCTCGAAGCTGCCTGTGCGGGCCTGGCCTTCGCTCTTGGTCCGATCTCGCTCACCCTCGTTGGACTGCACAGTTACCCTTTGCTGCACATCTTCTGGCTCGCCGTCGGGATGGCCCATTTGGCCTTCGCCATCAAGCACGGCGGTGGGAGCCCCCTCAACCCCCTGTTGGCGGGGGTGCTCTGGGGGGTCGCAACTCTGGTTCGTCCTGTGTCCTTGATCCTGCCGCCTTTCGTGTTTCTCCTGGCCCGCCTGCGACGCGGCGGTGCTTGGCGATCCGCGGCGGCCTTCACTCTGTTGTTCACGCTGGGGATGGCGGCTACCATAGTCCCCTATGCCGTACGGAACTATCGCATCACCGGCCGGTTGATCCTGGTCAATGCTCAAGGCTGGTTCGCGCTCTGGGGCTCAACGGAGCGCGAAGCCCAGCCCCACGAGGACTTCCTCTTCTGGGGAACGATCTGGCGCGATCACGGGCTGGCCACCTACCGCCGAGTGACGGGTGACTCCAAGTACGACCTCGCAACCTTCAGCGTTCACATCCTCGAGCTGGAAGACGCCTTCAAGCAGCGAGCGCTGGGGAACCTCAAGTACCGTCCCTGGGTGTACATCCACAACGTGGCCGCCAACCTTTGGAAGTTCTCTCGCGACCCGGCGGCCAGGTGGCCGAGGGACTTCGCGGTTCAGAATCAGCTGCCCAGCGTTCGAAGCCTCTCCGTGATCAGGGCGTACAGCCTTGGTCTGCTGCTGCTGGCTCTGCCGGGGGTCATTCTGGGTTTGTTCCGGCGCGACGCCACGGCCTGGACCATCTTTCTGGTGTTCTGCGCGCTCGCCACAGCGCACGCGATCACTTTCCTGACGGGACGCTACACTTACGTCAAGCTGCCGCTGCTGTCGGTGGCGTTCGCGGTCACTCTGGGTGCAATCGGGGATCGCTCAATCGTGCTGCCAGCAACGCGGATCCGCGTGCGCCTCGCCTCCGTGCTCGTCGTGACCGCGCTCCTCGGCTCCGCCTCGGCCACGTCACTCCTGCTCGGGCGCTGAGCCACCGGCCCGAGGCGTCCGGAGGCTTCCGCGGGCATCAGTCAGTCCGCAGCCGATACCCTACGCCCGGCTCGGTCAGCAGATACCGCGGCCGCGCGGGCTCCGCACCAAGGCCGTGCGAAGCCGTGCTCGAACGAGCCCGCAGCGCATGAACCCGCGCAGTACCCGCTCCACCAACCGGCCGCAGCGGACCGTGCGCCTCGGCGAACCGCCCCGGGTACACGCGCAGGAACTCCTCGAGGTGAGGGGCCTGGGCAACTCCTCCGGGCTGCTTGGGTGCTACCTCAGCGAGCACCCATGGGTCCAGCCGGCGAACTGACGTCAGCGCGCTGTTCGAGGTCTGCCTCGCGTCCCCTTTGCCGCCTCGGTGTAGGCGTCGCGGAGCACCGCCGCCACCTGCCGCAGCGCCGGGGCCAGCGGCGAGCCCTTGCGCCAGACGAGGGCCAGGGTGCGGTGAGGGGCCGGGGAGGCGAAGGGCCGAGCCCGGAGTGCCGAGCGGCCGGTCTCGGCCGGGACGGCCAGGGCCGGGAGCAGCGTGGCGCCCGCACCCCCCGCCACCATCTGGACGAGGGTCGATAGGCTGGTCGCCCGCAGCTCCGTCTCCCGCGCCCTCGCGGTGGAGCACAGCTCCAACGCCTGGTCGCGAAAGCAGTGCCCTTCGTCGAGGAGGAGCACGCTGGCCCCCCTGAGGTCGCCCGGAGTCGCCGGGGCCTTGACGCCCATGAGCGGGTGACGAGGCGGCGCGACGAGGACGAACGGGTCCTTCGCGACCACTTCGCGATCGACGTCGCCGATGTCGGACTCGAGGGCCAGCAGCACGGCGTCCAGATCCCCGGCCCGGAGGCTCTTCGTGAGCGGCTCGGTCTTGTCCTCCATCCACGCGACCGTCAGCGCCGGGAAACGCTTCCGGACCCGTGGCGTCGCGCTCGGGAGCAGATAGGGCGAGATCGTGGGGATCACCCCGATCCGGAGGGTGCCGGTCAGGGGATCGCCGGCCCTCTTCGCGGCCAGGACGACGTCGTCGGCCTCGACGAGGAGTCGGCGGGCCCTGACGACCAGGTCACGGCCGGCGGGGGTGACGAGGACCTTCCTGTTGTCGCGCTCGAAAAGCCGGACGCCGAGGGCGTCCTCGAGCTGGGCGAGCTGGGCGCTGAGCGACGGTTGAGAGACGTGGCAGCGTTCCGCCGCCCGGCGGAACGACAAGACCTCGGCCACAGCCACGGCGTACTGGAGCTGCCTCAGCGTGAAGGGGTGAGGCCCGGCGTTCATGATAGCTAGAACCTATCACAATTAGAAGAACATTGTGTTGGACCGATCAGTGGCGGACCGGCATCATGGAAACCTCGACGCTGGAAATGTCGAGCCGTACAAGGAGGACGAACATGACCCAGCGAATCCTGACGACCGAGGCCGGCGCACCCGTCGGCGACAACCAACACTCCCAGCGGGCGGGGGCCGGTGGCCCCACCCTCTTGCAGGACCACCACCTGCTTGAGAAGCTGGCCCGCTTCAACCGCGAGCGGATCCCCGAGCGCGTGGTGCACGCCGTGGGTTCCGGAGCCTACGGCAGCTTCGAGAGCACGAACCCCGACACGCCGAAGTGGACGAAGACCAAGGTCTTCGCCAAGCCCGGCAAACGCACCCGGGTCTACGCGCGCTTCTCGACGGTTGCAGGCTCCCGCGGCGCCGCGGACACGGCCCGGGACCCGCGCGGGTTCGCCGTCAAGTTCTACACCGAAGACGGCAACTGGGACCTCGTGGGGAACAACACGCCGATCTTCTTCATCCGGGACGGGATCAAGTTCCCGGACTTCATCCACTCGCAGAAGTACGACCCGTTCACCAATCGCCAGGAGCCCGACAACATCTGGGACTTCTTCTCCCACTCGCCCGAGGCGACACACCAGTTCACCTGGCTCTTCGGCGACCGCGGGATCCCGGCGTCGTACCGGCACATGGGCGGGTTCGGGTCCCACACTTTCGGCTGGGTGAACGCCGCCGCCGAGCGGTTCTGGGTGAAGTTCCACTTCAAGACCGACCAGGGGATCCGCTGCCTGACGTCTGAAGAGGCCGAAGTGGCCGGCGGCAAGGACCCGGCCCACATCCACAAGGACCTCTACGCCGCCATCGAGCGGAAGGAGTACCCGTCGTGGACCGTCAAGGTCCAGGTGATGCCTGAGAAGGACGCTGCGACTTACCGCTTCAACCCCTTCGACCTGACGAAGGTCTGGCCGTACGCCGACTACCCGCTCGTCAGCGTCGGGAAGATGCTGCTCGACCAGGTCCCGGCCAACTACTTCGCCGAGGTCGAGCAGGCGGCCTTCGACCCGGCGAACTTCGTCGCGGGGATCGGGCCCTCGCCAGACCCGATGCTCCAGGCGCGCCTCTTCGCTTACGGGGACGCCCACCGGTACCGCCTCGGCGTCAACCACACCCGGTTGTCGGTGAACGCACCCAAGGGTGTCGAGGGCGGCGCGCGCAACTACGGCCGCGACGGCTCCATGTGCTTCGACCACAACGGCGGCGGCAGCAAGAACTACGAGCCGAACAGCTACGACGGCCCGGCCCAGACCGGAGCGCCGAACGACTTCGGCCACGAGGTCTCGGGAGCTGTCGGTCCCCACGGCCTCGTCAAACACGCCGAGGACGACGACTTCGTCCAGGCCGGGGCGCTCTACCGGGTCATGAGGCAGGACGAACGCGAGCGGCTGATCCGGAACATCGCCGGAAGCCTCGCACAGGTGAGCCGACCGGACGTGATCGAACGATCCATCGAGTGGTTCCGCCGGGCAGATGCGGACTACGGCCGCCGCCTCCACGCCGCGGTCCAGGCGCTCCGGCGGTAGGTAGGGAAGCTATGCAAACGGAAACGGCGGCTCGCAAGACCGAGGGCGACGACGAGGTCGTCGCCCTCGCCCAGGACGCCTTCCAGGCGGCACGCGCCGGGGACGTAGCGCGCCTCCGGGAGCGGCTCGAGCTGGGCCTGCCGCCCAACATCCGAAACGAGAAAGGCGACAGCCTGTTGATGCTCGCCAGCTACCACGGGCACCGGGAGGCGGCGAGGCTGCTCCTCGAACGGGGCGCCGACCCGAACGCGATCAACGACCGCGGACAGACGCCGCTGGCCGGTGCCGCCTTCAGGGGCGACCTGGCCATGGTGGCGCTGCTCGTCGACGGCAGCGCCGCGATCGAGGGCGCCGGCCCCGACGGAAGGACGCCGCTGATGTTCGCCGCCATGTTCGACCAGGCCACGATCGTCGCGTTCCTGGTGGGGCGCGGCGCGGTCCACGACCGCCGCGACGCGAGCGGGGCGACCGCGGTCGCCCTCGCCCGAGCCATGGGTGCGGCCCGCACCGCGGGGTACCTGGAGGACCTGGTTAGGTCGCAGGAGTAAGGGACTTCGTCATGACGGGACGGCGAGGCCCTATGGGGCCGCGTCGTCGCCAGCGCTGTCGACGTCCGGTGCCCCGCGCATCCCGGGCGGCGTCGTGTCGGCGAACCGCCGCTGCGCATGGATCCTCGCCTCGGCATCGGCGTAGCGCTGCTAGTCTCGCGGACGTCGTGACCGATCGGCTCGAATGCTCTCCAGGATGGTCATCACGCTCTAGCCAGGGGACCCGTGGTTCGCCCTCAGACCGCGGCCGGCTCCTCGGGGCTGCCCGACCGCCCCACTACAGGGTTGCTGCCCTCCGAGAAGGGCCGACGATCGGCGCTCCGCAGCGGGAGCCGCGGATCAGCGACTTCGGCGTTGCCTCGGCAGCGCTCCAAGTCGTTTTCGCACCTCGTCGAGACTCAGGGTCGGTTCGGCTCGGCGCGCTTCGATCATCTTCCAGAAGCGCGGGTTCTGCATGAGGAGAACATCCTCGAGATCGTGGCCTTCCACGCCGATCATCAGCGCCGCCGGGCGGCCCTGCTTGGTGATCAGCACTCGTTCACGCTGGGCGCGGACCACGCAGCTGCTCAGCCGCTGTTTTGCCTCCCTGAGCGCCATGACCTTCATACGATCTCCTTGCTCGTCGAGCGACCCTTGTGGCGGATGGCCCGAACGATGACCAGGCGAGCCCCTGCGTCGACGTCGTAGAAGACGCGGTGATCGCCGACTCGCAGCTCCCAGACCGGCGGCACGTGCTCCCAAGGTGGCAGCAGGGCCGTCAGCTCCTTCCGGTTGCGGCTCGGCTCCTGAGGATGGTCCGTCAGCCGTCGTTCGATCTCCGTGACTATGCGTGCCCGAGCATGAGCACGCAGGCGCTTCAGGTCCTCCAACGCGCCACGGGCGAGCCGGATCTCGAACACGTGTCCACAATTGTAGACGCGAAGTGTCGTCGCCGTCAATCCTCCAAGCGGGAGGGTACACCACCGCCGGCTCTTCGGGCCGGCTCTCCTTCGTGATCCTGAAACCGTCCGCCGGACACTGAGGCGGCGGGCCCGCCGGCATCACTCGGTCCGCAGCCGATACCCTACGCCCGGCTCGGTCAGCAGATACCGTGGCCGCGCGGGCTCCGCCTCGAGCTTGTGGCGGAGCTGCGCCATGTAGACGCGCAGATAGTGGGACTCGTCGAGCGAGCCCGGGCCCCAGACCTCCTTCAGCAGCTGTCGCTGCGTCACGACCTTGTCGGCGTTCTTCACGAGCACGGCCAGCAGTCGGTATTCGATGGGCGTCAGGTGCACGTCCTCGCCGCGCAACCGTACGCGGCGAGCGGCCAGGTCGATTTCCAGGTCCCCCAGACGCAGCTCGGGCTCGGAACGTCCGTCGCTGAGGCGCGCCGCGTGACGCAACGCCACGCGGACCCGCGCCAGCAGCTCGCCGATCCCGAAGGGCTTCGTCAGGTAATCGTCGGCGCCTGCGTCCAGCGCCTCGATCTTGGCGCGCTCCTGCCCACGCGCCGAGATCACGATGATGGGGACGTTCGTCCACTCGCGCAGACGCCGAGCCACCTCGATGCCGTCCACGTCCGGGAGACCGAGGTCGAGCAGCACCAGGTCGGGAACGCGCGCCGAGGCCTCGATCAGCCCTGCGGCCCCCGTGGCCGCGTCGAGGACCTTGTAGCCGTGACTGGTCAAGGCCGCGCGCAGGAAGCGCACCACCTGCGGCTCGTCATCGATCACCAGCGCGACGGGCGCCGCCGCAGTCACGGCGGCCCAGCCGGCAGAGCTTCGGCGGCCACGGTTGGAGGCGTTCCTTCGAGCGGCAGCGTGAAGCGGAAGACCGCGCCGCCGCCCGTCCGGTTCTCCGCCCAGGTCCGGCCGCCGTGCGCGGTCACGATGCCGCGGCAGATCGCGAGGCCGAGCCCGACTCCGCCTTGCCGTCCGCGCGCCTCGAGCCGACGGAACTTCTCGAAGACGCGCTCCTCCTCTCCCGGCGGCAGCCCGGGGCCACGGTCCGCGACCTCCACGGTCAGCTCGCGCGTGTCGGCCGAGGCGGATACTTCGATCGGCGTGTCGTTGGGCGTGTACTTGACGGCGTTCTCCAGCAAGTTCACCAGGACCTGCTCGATCAGCACGTCGTCGACGGGCGCCAGGGGCAGCTCGGCCGGCAACCGGATCTGCAGTGGCCGCCCACGCAGACGCGACTCCATGCGCGTCAGCGCGGCGCCGACGATCTCTTCGATCGGCAGCCACTCCTTGCGCACGTGCAGCGCCCCTGCCTCCAGCCGCGTCATGTCGAGCAGGTTGGCCACCAGCCGATTCAGCCGCCCCGCTTCCTCGTGGACGGTCTCCAGCAGCTCGCGGCGGGTCTCGGGAGGAAGCTCGGCGCCGGCGTCCAGCAGGCTGCTGGCGGCGCCCGTGATCGAGGCGAGCGGCGTGCGCAGGTCGTGGGAGACCGAGCTCAGCAGCGTGCTGCGCAGCCGCTCGGTCTCCGCCGCGAGGCGCGCCTGCCCAGCCTGTTCCGCGAGGCGGGCGCGCTCGAGGCCCGAGGCGGCCTGTCGTGCCAGCGCCTCGAGCAAGTCCATCTGGTCCGGCGACAGCGGAAGCAGCGCTTCGTCGGGGCGGACGCCCAGAACTCCCAGCGTCGATTCCGTGCCGTGCAGCGGGACGTAGACCGCGGCCGCGCCGGGAAGCGTGTCGGTCCCGAGGCCGGCGAGGCGCTCGTGCTCGAACGCCCACTGGGCGACCGCATTCTCCCGGGAATCCGTGGCCGTTTCAGTGCCGTTTGCCAGCACCAGCCGGCCGTCGGGTCCCGGCACGCGGACCGTCGCCGGGCCGCGGAACACCTCGGAGACATGGCGTGAGGCCACCCGTGCGACCTCGTCGGCTGTCCGAGCCGCCGCCAACCCCCGGCTCATCGCGTACAAGACCTGCGTCCGCTGCTCCCGTTGGCGGGCGGATTCGGCCTGGGCCCGGACCCGCACCGCCAGCGTGCTGATCAGCAGGCTCACGCACAGCATCACGCCGAATGTGACGATGTACTGCGTGTCGCCGACCGCGAACGTGAGATGCGGCGGCACGAAGAAGAAATCGAAGGCGGCGACGCTGAGCAGGGCGGCGACGGCCGAGGGACCCCGGCCGTGCCGCGCCGCCACGAAGGCGACGCCCAGCAGGTACACCATGATCAAGCTCGACTTGTCGAAGCGCTCGAACATGCTCCAGCACAAGAGCGTGCACAGCAGGACGATGCCGGCGGACCAGACGTAACGTGCCGTCGCGAGAGGCTCCCGCGCCAGGCCAGCCAGCCGCGTCGCCGCGAGCCGTGGCCGCTCGGTCGCAATCACGTGGACTTCGACGCCGCCGCTCCTGCGCACGATCTCGTCGAGCAGGGACCCCTTGAGGCGGTCGCGCCAACGGGAGTGAAGGGGCTTTCCTACGACGATCCGGCTCACGTTGCGCTGGCGCGCATAGGACAGCAGTGCCTCGCTGACGCTCTCGCCGGAGAGTGCCGCCGTCTCGGCGCCCAGTTGTTCGGCCAGCTTCATCGTCGCGGCCAGCGAGAGCCGTTCGGCGGGCGACAACGGCGGCTGGGCCGAGCTCTCGACGTAGGCCACGATCCACTCCGCCTTGAGGCGGGACGCCATACGGCGCGCCGCCCGCACCAGCCGGCCGCTCTCCGGGTTCGGGCGCACGCACGCCAGGATGCGCTCGGCCACCGGCCACGCCGGCTCGATCTCGTGATCGCGCCGATAGTCCCGAACGTCGGCGTCGACATGCTCCGCCGTGCGGCGCAGGGCGAGCTCGCGCAGCGCCAGCAGGTTCCCGCGGCGGAAGAAGTTGCGCACCGCGTGGGCCGCGCGGTCGGGAAGGTAGACCTTGCCCTCGGCCAGGCGCTGGAGCAGGTCCTCAGGCGGCAGGTCGACGAACTTCACGTCCTCGGCCTCATCCAGCACGCGGTCGGGAACGGTCTCGCGCACGACCACGCCGGTGACCTGGTTCACGAGGTCGTTCAGGCTCTCGAGGTGCTGGACGTTCAGGGTCGTGTAGACGTCGATGCCCGCCTCGAGAAGCTCCTCGGCCTCCTGCCAGCGCTTGGCGTGCCGTGACCCGACGGCGTTCGTGTGAGCCAGCTCGTCGAGAAGCAGCAGCGCCGGCTTGCGGGCCAGGGCGGAGTCGAGGTCGAATTCTCGGAGGCGGACGTCCCGGTACTCCAGCTCGCGTGGCGGGATCCGCTCCAACCCCTCGGCCAGCGTCGCCGTCTCCGCCCGACCGTGCGTCTCGATCCAGCCGATGACGGTGTCGACGCCCTCCGCGCGTTTGGCGCGGGCCTCTTCGAGCATGGCGTAGGTCTTGCCCACGCCCGGCGACGCGCCGAAGAAGACCTTCAGTCGGCCCCGCTTCGCACGGCGCTCCTCCTTCTCGACCCTGCGCAGCAGCTCGTCCGGGTTGGGGCGTTCCTCCGACAATCTGCCTCCACTCTACCTGATCCCGGCGACCGGTCGCGGATCGCCGTGACGCTTCTAGCAAGGCTTTCCGGTGCAGCGCGCCCGAGCCGCTGCTGGCTCACACGCGTTTCTAGGCCGTTGATTCCGGGCGAGGGCCGGCTTCTGCGAGCCGCACGGCGACGAGACGGGCTACGTCACACAGCGTGCGTCGCGACTGGGCGTTGGCGGGCGCGCCGTTTCCCCACAGGTCGAGCCAGCCGACTTGACGCCTCCCGACGACCAGCGCGAGCCGACCCCCCTGCCTCGGCAGCGGAAGACCCTCGGCGGCCAGGATCCCTACGGAGACGCCTGTGGGCAGCAGCGTGTCGGGTTGGAGGATCTGTTCCGGTACGGGCAGGGCGTGCGTGCGCGCGGCGGCAGCGACGACCTGCTCGCGGTCGTCGCGCACGACGGCGGAAGCCAGGGGAAGGCCGGCCCGGGCCGCGTTCAGGATCCTGGTGATCTGGGGTTCGATTGGGCCAACCTCCTGCAGCTCCGCAATCGCCGAGTGAAGCAGCTCGAGGTGAGCGCGAGTGAAGCGCAGTCGGGAGACCCTCTCGTCTCGCTGCGAGCCGAGCGCCGCGGCGATCAGGCCGCAGCAAGTCAGTCCCACGAAAGCAATCAGGTCGTGTTTCTCGCTCATCCTGAGGCTCAGGTACGGCCGGGTCAGGAAGAAGTCCAGGCTGAGCGCCGAGCACAGCGCCGTGGCCACGGCCGCGGACCGCCCGCCGAACTCGGCGACCACGATGGTCAAGGCGATGAAGGCGAACGTGAGATTGGAGGCGCTGGTAAAGCCCCGCAGCGGAACGAGTGCCACGCCCAGCAGCATCGCCGCGAGCGGCCCCGCGCCCAGGTAGAAGAAGCGCTCGTCCCGGTCGTCCATGGCTTCTCAGTCGGCCTCTGCGGGCTTCGGCGAAGGAGGTCCCAGCTCGCGGTCGAGGGCGAGGTTGAGCAGGAGGACGTTAACCCGGGGCTCGCCCAGGATGCCGAGCTGCCGACCCTCGGTGTGGCTCGCCAGCAGCGCTCTCAACCGCGCCTCATCGACGTGCCTCGCGCGGGCGATGCGGGTGACTTGCCAGGCCGCCGCCTCCGGCGAGAGGTGCGGGTCGAGGCCGCTCCCCGAGGCCGTCACCAGCTCGATCGGTACCGGGCCGGGCGTGCTCGGGTTCTCGGCCTGGAGGCGCGCGACGTCGGCAGCGACCCGATCGCGCAGCTTCTGCGACGTGGGCCCCAGGTTCGACCCGGAAGACGCCGCCGCGTCGTAACCGTCGGCTCCCGCAGCGGAGGGCCGCGGCTGGAAGTAGGCGGGGTTCTTGAAGCCCTGCGCGATCAGCTCCGAGCCGACCACTCGGCCGCTGCTCGTCACGAAGCTGCCGTTTGCCTGGTGCGGGAACACGAGCTGCGCGATGGAGGTGATCAGGAGCGGATAGGCAAGCCCGGTCAGTACCAAAGTCGCGAGCGTCATGCGCAGCGCGATCAGCAGTTCCCGCGTCATTAGTCGCTCTCCTCAGACGAGGCCCAGCGCGGCCAGGGACATGTCGATGACCTTGATGCCCACGAACGGCGCAACGACGCCGCCCAGGCCGTAGACCAACAGGGACCGCCGCAACAGCGCGGCGGCGCCGAGCGGCCGATACTGCACGCCCCGCAGCGCGAGTGGGATCAGCAGCACGATGATCAGCGCGTTGAAGATCACCGCCGAGAGGATGGCACTCTGGGGCGAGGCGAGCGCCATCACGTTGAGCGGAGCGATCTCCGGGAACACCGCCACGAACATCGCGGGCAGGATCGCGAAATACTTCGCCACGTCGTTCGCGATCGAGAACGTGGTCAGGCAGCCGCGCGTCATCAGCAGCTGCTTGCCGACCTCGACCACCTCGAGCAGCTTCGTGGGGTTGCTGTCGAGGTCCACCATGTTGCCCGCCTCGCGTGCCGCCTGCGTGCCGGTGTTCATGGCGATGGCCACGTCAGCCTGGGCCAGCGCGGGGGCGTCGTTGCTCCCGTCGCCGGTCATGGCGACGAGCTTGCCCTTGGCCTGCTCCTGGCGGATCAGCTTCAGCTTCATCTCGGGCGTGGCCTCGGCCAGGAAGTCGTCGACGCCGGCCTCCGCGGCGATCGAGGCGGCGGTCAGGGGGTTGTCTCCGGTGATCATGATCGTGCGCAGCCCCATCGCTCGGAAGCGCGCGAAGCGCTCCCGGAGGCCGTCCTTCACGATGTCCTTCAGGTGCACGACGCCCAGCACGCGCGGGCCGTCGGAAACGGCCAGGGGCGTTCCCCCCGCCTTCGCGATCGTTGCGACCATCTGACCGATCTGCGCGGGAACCGCTCCACCGAGCGACGTCACGTGCTGCGCGATCGCGTCCGCGGCCCCCTTCCGGATCACACGGCCGGCGAGATCACAACCGCTCATGCGGGTGCTGGCCGAGAACGGCACGAAGCGCGCTTCGGGCTGTTTCAGCTCGCGCCCCCTGAGCCCGTAACGCTCCTTGGCGAGCACGACGATCGAGCGGCCCTCTGGCGTTTCGTCCGCCAGGCTCGCGATCTGGGCCACGTCGGCCAGGTCCTCGAGGCGCACTCCTGGCGCGGGCAGGAACTCGGTTGCCATCCGGTTGCCGAGCGTGATCGTCCCCGTCTTGTCGAGGAGCATCGTGTCGACGTCCCCAGCGGCTTCGACCGCGCGCCCGCTCATCGGGATCACGTTGTGCCGGATCAGCCGGTCCATGCCCGCGATGCCGATGGCCGAGAGCAGCCCGCCGATCGTGGTAGGGATCAGGCAGACCAGCAGGGCCACGATCACGGTCACGGAGAAGCGCATCCCGGAGTAGAGGCCGAACGGCACCAGCGTCACGCAGGCGATCAGGAAGATGATCGTCATGCCGGAGAGCAGCACGTGCAGCGCGATCTCGTTGGGCGTCTTCTGGCGTTTGGCGCCCTCGACCAGGCCGATGATGCGGTCCAGAAAAGACTCGCCGGGATCCACGCCAATCCTGACCACGATGCGGTCCGAGAGGACCTTCGTGCCCCCGGTCACGGCGGAGCGGTCGCCGCCACTCTCGCGGATCACGGGCGCCGATTCGCCCGTTACCGCCGACTCGTCCACCGAGGCGATGCCTTCGATCACTTCGCCATCGCCGGGAATCAGCTGGCCGGCCTCCACCACGACCACGTCGCCCTTGCGCAGGGCGGAGGCGGAGATCCGCTCCTCGCGTCCGTCGACCAGCTTGCGCGCGACAGTCTCCTGGCGGAGGCCCCGCAGCGCGGCCGCCTGCGCCTTGCCCCGGCCTTCGGCGAGCGCCTCGGCGAAGTTCGCGAAGATCACCGTGAACCAGAGCCAGAGCGTGACCTGGCCGGCAAACCAGGGGGGTTGTGCGCTGGGAAGCGGGGCAACGAGGTCGCGCAGCCAGATCAACGTGGTGAGGACGCTCCCCACCTCGACCACGAACATCACCGGGTTCTTCGCCATCACCCGTGGATCGAGCTTGCGGAGACTGTCCAAGAGGGCGGCTCGCAGCAGTGGGCCTTCCCAGGCGGAGACCTTTCTCACTTCCCTGGCCAGCCTGGCTTCCTTGATGCTCATGGCTTAGAACACCTTTCCGGCTTGCGCCAAGAAATGCTCGACGATCGGGCTCAAGCTGAGCACTGGGAAGAAGGTCAGGGCGCCGACGATCAGGATCACGCCGACGAGCAGCGCCGCGAAGAGCGGACCAGCGGTGGGTAGCGTGCCCGGTCCCGGCGGGGTCGCCTTCTTGCCGGCGAGGATCCCCGCAATCGCCAAGGCGGGCACGATCATCCAGAAGCGGCCCATCAGCATGGCCAGGCCGAGCGCGGTGTTGTACCAGGGCGTGTTGGCGTTCAGCCCCGCGAACGCCGAGCCGTTGTTGCCCGTGCCGCTCGTGAACGCGTAGAGGATCTCGGAGAGGCCGTGCGGGCCCGCGTTGTTCAAGGAAGACAGGCCGTAGGGGGCCACGCTCGACCACGCGCTGAAGGCCAGGATCACGAGCGGGAAGATCAGCACGTAGAGCATGGCCAGCTTCACTTCCCGGGTCTCGATCTTCTTGCCCAGGTACTCGGGCGTGCGGCCGACCATCAGTCCGGCGATGAAGACCGAGAGGATCGCCATCACCAAGATGCCGTAGAGGCCGGCGCCGACCCCCCCGAAGACGACCTCGCCGAGCTGGATGTTGAAGAGAGGGACGAGCCCGCCCAGCGGCGTGAAGCTGTCGTGCATCGAGTTGACGGCGCCGCAGGAAGCGTCCGTGGTGACGGTGGCGTACAGCGCGGAGCTCGCCACGCCGAAGCGGACCTCCTTGCCCTCCATGTTGCCGAGGCCCGGCGCGACACCGAGGGAGCTCACGATCGTCGGGCTGCCACCGGCCTCCGCCCAGTAGGCGACCATGACGCCCGCAAAGAACAGGAAGCTCATCGCGCCGAAGAGCGCCCAACCCTGACGTTGATCTCCGGCCATGCGCCCGAAGGTGTATGTGAGTCCCGCGGGGATCGCGAAGATCAGGAACATCGACAGGAAGTTCGTGAACGGGTTCGGGTTCTCGAACGGATGCGCGGCGTTCGCGTTGAAGAAGCCGCCACCATTGGTCCCGAGCTGCTTGATGACTTCCTGCGAAGCCACCGGACCCATCGCAATCGTCTGCTTGCTGCCCTCGAGGGTCGTGACGTCCTGGTATGGCGCCAGACTCTGGATCATCCCCTGCGACACGAACACCAGGGCGAAGACCACGCTGATCGGCAGCAGGATGTAGACGGTGGCCCGCGTGAGATCGACCCAGAAGTTGCCGATCGTGCCGGCGCCCGTGCCCTCGCCGCGCCGCGTGATCCCGCGTGCGAGCGCCACGGCGATCGCGATGCCCGCGGCGGCCGAGATGAAGTTGTGCCAGGCGAGGCCCGCGATCTGGCTCAGGTAGCTCATCGTGGCCTCGCCGACATAGCCCTGCCAGTTGGTGTTGGTGGTGAAGCTGGCCGCGGTGTTGAACGACGATGCCGCCTCAACCGCGCCAAGCTTCTGTGGGTTGAACGGCAGCAGCTGCTGCAGCCGCTGCACCGCGTAGGTCGCCAGCATCGTGAACGCGCTGAAAGCGAGCAGCCCGGCCGAGTAGGTTTGCCAGGATTGCTCGCGTCCGTCGACGCCGCAGACGCGGTCGACGAGGCGCTCGAGCCAGCCGAGCGGGCGCCCCAGGAAGTGGTCGTGCCCCTCGAGGACCCGATACATGAAGGCGCCGAGCGGGACCGTCACGGCCAGGACGGCGGCGAAGAAGGAGAGAATCTGGATCCAACCGTTCGCGGTCACTTATCGACCCCCATCCGTATCCCTATCCCTTCCCCACGTAGGGGGAAGGGGAGCTCAGAAGACCGCAGCAGTCGCCCCCCATCGCTATTCCTCCCCCACGTCAGAACTTCTCGGGCTTCAAGAGCGCATAGCCGAGATAGCCGAGCAGCAGCATGGACAGCAGCAGCCCGATCAGGTATTCCAGGCTCATGAGTCCCCTTTAGACTCGTTCGCAGGCCCGGACGTAGAGCCAGGAGAGCAGGAAGAAGAGCAGCGTGATCGCGACGACCGCAAAGTCCTTCATCGACCCCCCATCCCTATCCCTTCCCCACGTAGGGGGAAGGGGAGTTCAGATGACCGCTAGCCACAATGTCCTCAGAACGTGGCCACGGCCCCGAGCAGGAGCAAGAACTGCTCGCGCTTGCGCTGCGGCGAGCCGTCCGCGGCCAGCGCGTCGGAGGCGAAGGCGAGCACGCTTGAGCGGTCGTAGCGTCCCTCGAGCTTCAGGATCAGCCGCTCCATCGGCCGGTGCTCCAACGTCGCCGTCAGCTCCTTGAGCGTCTGCGCAATGCCGGAGATCGCGCCGTCCGGGTCGTCGTAGTACTCGCCGCGCACGGCGAGCGCCGTTCGCGAGTCCTTCGACGCCACGCGCGCGTAGAGCCCGACGCCGTTCCAGGTGGCGTCGCTTCCGACCGACCGGCCCTCTCGGGCCGCGTCGAACGAGACCCCGAGGCTCAGGCACGGGGTCGCCTTCCAGGTCGCCACGACGTCGCCGAGCACCCGCACGTCGTCGTCGTTGTTCGCCAGCTCTGGGCCGGCGATGCCGTTGAACGAGAGCGAGAGCTTGGCCGAGCTGTAGGCGAGCTGCGCGCCGACGCTCTTGCCCCGGTTGCCATCGCTGATCGCTTGCCAGCCGTTGAGCAGGTGGAGCTGAGCCGACCAGCGGTCGTTGAATGGATACGCCGTCTTCACGCCGGCCTGGTAGTACGGCGAAAGCTCGCCCAGCCACGAGCGCGTGTAGTTCCAGTTGTCCTTGGTCTGGAAGGCCTCCAACCCGATGTGGCTCGGATACACCCCGGCCTCGATCAACAGGCCGCGTCCGAGCTTGGTTTGCCACTGCACCGAGGCTTGCACGACGTTGCGCCAGATGTCGGGATGGGCCGCGATGCCCCTGACCTCCGCAGCGTGCACGACCTCGGGGGCCGTTCCGAAACCCAGTGACAGCTTGAATCCGACCGGCTCCGGCGCGAGGACGAGGTCGGCCTGCGCAAGGTTGATCGCCAGCTCGTTGTCACGTTTGGCCGACGTTCCCACGCTCGGGAAGAAGTTCGCGTGATCCGCGGGCTTGTTGGCGTTGTAGGCGAACACGGCGTCCACGAGGCCGTGGACCTGGAACTTCGGAGCCGGTGAGGGCGCCCCCTGCGGCTGCTCCTGCGCCTGGAGGCGAGCCGGAGAGCCGCCCCATACGCCGGCGCAGAAGAGGAGCGCTGCCGCGCCCCGAATCAGCCTGTCGGCTGCCTTGCGCCGCTCGCTCCGCGTGTCCGCGTACGCCTCCGAGCCACGGATCGCGACTGGCCCTGCCTCCGGCGACATGCCCATGACGCTCGTTGACCTCCGCCAGTCAAGATAGGCGAGAGCGCCTCAAGACGGTGGCAAGAGTGGGGAGTGGGCCGTAAAGGCGCCGTCAAGATCCTGCCGAACCAAGCGCAGGCGTTGCGCCACACCGGCCAACTCGTGGCCGTGAGTGCTGCCGGTACTCGACCTCGAGCAACAGCTCGCCCCGAGCGCGGCCCCGAGTCAACCCTGCGTCTTTCGCGACAGCATCAGCACCGCGTAGATCGCGAAGGACACGCCGAAGCTCAGGAACCACGCGTAGTGGTACAGCGAGGTCCAGACGGGAGCGACGGAGGCGAGCCCCACCGTCCCCAGGAAGCCGGGGCCGCACGGCGCGATCCCGGCCACCAGCGCGATGATGGCCCAGGGGTTGAAGCCGCTCGCGTACCAGTAGGGCCCCTCGCGGCGGTAGAGCCCGGGCAGGTCGAGCCGCGCCCGCCGGACCACGAAGTAGTCCGCGATCAGAATCCCGCCCACGGCCCCGAGCAGCGCCGAGTAGGCGACCAGCCACTTGAAGATGTAGCCCGAGGGATCCGCGATCAGCTTCCACGGCTGGATCAGGATGCCGATGATGCCCGTGATCAGGCCGCCGGTCCGGAACGAGATTCGCTTCGGCCACAGGTGCGCGAAGTCGTTGGCCGGGCTCACCACGTTGGCCGCGATGTTCGTGGCGAGCGTGGCCAGGCAGAGCGAGAACATGGCCAGGACCAGGACCAGCGGGCTCGTGAACTTCGTCAACAGCACGACCGGATCCCAGATCGGCTCGCCGTAGATGACGACCGTGGCCGAGGTGACCGCCACGCCGATGAAGGCGTAGAGACCCATCGTGGTGGGCAGGCCCAGGGCCTGGCCCAGGACCTGGTCGCGCTGGGAGTACGCGTAGCGCGTGAAGTCGGGGATGTTCAGCGAGAGCGTGGCCCAGAAGCCGATCATCGCGGTGAGGGCGGGAAAGAAGAAGGCGAAGAACAGGCCCTGCTTCGACCCGCCCGGCGCGAAGGCGGACGGCTGCGAGAGGATCGGGCCGAAGCCTCCCGCCCTGACGTATGCCCAGGCGAGGAGTGCTATGCCGAGGGCGATCAGCAGCGGGGCCTTGATGTTCAGGAGGATCCGGATCGACTCGATGCCCTTGTAGATGACGAGCATGTTGATCGCCCAGAAGAACAGGAAGCAGGCGAGCTGGGGCAGGTTGATCCCGAGGATGGCGTTCGGAAGCTCGTCCCACGACGGGAAGTAGACAGTCAGGATCTTGTAGATCGCCCAGCCTCCGATCCAGGCCTGGATGCCGAACCAGCCGCAGGCGACGAGCGCACGGAGCAGGGCCGGGATGTTCGCGCCCAGGATCCCGAACGACGGGCGGCAGTAGACCGGGAACGGGATCCCGTACTTCGTGCCGGCGTGGGCGTTGAGCACCATCGGGATCAGCACGACGGTGTTCCCGAGGAAGATCGTCAGGACCGCCTGCCACCAGTTCATGCCCTCCGCGATCAACGACGAGGCGAGCAT
>Ga0214473_10003712_pt1 | contig 18426 bp, 19 predicted proteins | sample RVTome_7_FD_203509 | JGI IMG/M metagenome (GOLD analysis project Ga0214473, IMG submission 203509) | Soil microbial communities from uranium-contaminated site in the Upper Colorado River Basin, Wyoming, United States - RVT98D197 | ecosystem: Environmental > Terrestrial > Soil > Contaminated >... | reverse complement strand
TTGACTCACTACGTCCTGACCGTCTTGGATTCTCCGGGCATGATCCAAGCCCTTCACCGAGGATTGATCGGCTACTATCGTCCGGGTTGTGTTTAACCAATTGCTTTACGGTAGGATGCCCAACTGATTTCTCTTATCCCGGGCTCGCCACGTCGACATTGCCGCTGGATAAAGGAGGCTATGCGAGCGGTATATCCTCCCGAGATATTACTCTGGCAGAAGTATTCAATAGTGCGGGCTACAAGACTGGCATTTTCATGCACGATTTTTGGCCGTCGAATTGGGGACTTAGGCGGGGCTATAACGACGTTTTTCTGCTTTGTACTATTGCCCGTTTTTACGAGGATGCTCAGGCTACCATTGATTATTATGAAGATGCGTTCCGAACCGATAAAAAGTCACTTGAAGACTGTCTAAATGCGCTTGAGAAATACCTCTATGTGTTCTTTGCTGAATTCAGATCATACTGTCGGTATATGATGGACTGGACTGAGAACGAGTCCAAGTTAATTTCGGCGAACATTCACCAATATGACTTCTGCAAGATTGACGAGCTCTTACAGGGCGCCGAGAGAGAGTTTCAATCAACACCTAAGGAGTATGCTGAGCGATTACTTCTAAACATCGAAGAAAGTGATGTATTGAATGCAATCCGTCGGATGATCGAGGACCGCCAAACAAAAGCTAGCAAGACAGTTGCGGACAAGGAGTTAGAAGAGATTTTGTCCGCGGTTAGAGCGTCTCAGCGCGGGTCTAGTGAAAGTATACCTTCGTTAGCAATACGAGGCTTGCGCGCATTGACCAGGAAGAATGTATTCAAGACTGTCAAAAAGCGACTGCGTAGATCCTGGCGTGAGCGGAAGGGGAAAGTCCAATTCTCGTCGGGACGGTTCCCGTCTGGCGCGTATATTGTCAATAATCTTTTAAACTGGATTGATAATCTAGAAAGCAGACCTTTTTTCGCTTGGGTTCAAATTATGGATGTACACGAGCTAAACTTCTGGTCGGCTGATTTACCAAATTCGGCTGCAAGCACTCTAGAGGAGATCTCGAAGGTTAAGGAATTGTACCGCCAGATCAAGGCAAAAGAAAGCGCATATGTTGGGAATCCCATTTATGACTTTGCAGTACGATACTCAGACTTGCAGGCTGCACGATTGTTAGATTTTCTTGAACACAGGAAACTCTTGGAGGATACTGTGATCGTTTTGACCGCTGATCATGGTCACAATTCAGCTGGTTGGCCTATTAGGCCTAAGATCCACGTCGCCGTAGATTTCTACGATGAGCTATATCACGTGCCACTTGCTTTTGTTGGAAAGGATATTGAGCAGAAAAAGTCAGACGGACTTTGCTCGACCCTGGATATCGCGCCAACGCTCCTAGATCTCCTCGGACTACCAGTACCGTCCAGTTTTCGGGGAATATCTGTAATCGGGCAAGGATGGCACGGCAGGGACTTTGTCCAAATGGAACACCAAGGACGTGGACTGGGCGAGTTGGGGGCGAAATCCAGCAAACCGACCTATGTTTGCATAAGGAACAAAACACACAAGCTGGTTTACGAGACCCCTCCGCCGGCCAAGTCGAAGGAAGGGTTTATTAAGGAAATCTACGACCTGACGAATGACCCGCAAGAACGCACCAACTTGGCAAAGATGGGAGTCTTTTCAGAAGACCTAGCCAATTTACTATGCATTGCCAAAGAGCGGGTGGAGGCAATTCGGAACGATAAAGTCTAAGCCGGAAAGAGAGGAAACGCACACAGAACTGCCATCATAGATGGTGTTCCTTGTCCCGTTAGTCAAAACGTAAATGCTCAGCAATAACCAAACGTGGCTTTTTCTTGTATTCGCAGGCGTGCTGAGTGCGTTTTTTGTTGTTGCGCTGAATACCCTGATCCAAATATGTGCGTAGGTGCCACATCTTTACTTGGCCAGGGAGTGATTCTATGCTAATCCAATTCTCACGCATTGAAAGCAAATCAAAGGCATTCGCTCTAAAATATTTAGAGCGAGTGAGAATTCAAGATTATCTTAGATCGGGGCGACCCCCCTGGTCCTCTGGCTACGTCGAATACAGGAGGCAATATCTTCGCGATGTTCTATATAATGAAAGCTTACTCGAAATATTTTCTGACTCCAAGCCATTGCCTGTTGGATTTGGATTTCGCCTTGACGAGCGGAGCGTCGAAATTCCGTGGACTCTTGCCCGGTTATCAAAACAAGTCGGGCGTCTGTTGGATGCCGGTTCATCCCTTAACTACGAGTTTGTGCTGAAGGCACCCGCTCTGGCTAAAATGAAAACGACTATCATGACTCTGGCACCCGAGGGGGCGGCCTATTGGAAGTTAGGTGTTTCGTACGTGTTCGACGATTTGCGCAATCTCGCCTTCCGGGATGAGTGGTTCGATGCCATTGTCTGTATTTCGACCATCGAACATGTGGGCATGGACAACTCAATGTACGCAGGTACGGAGGATGTAGCCAAGCCCGGCAACCCTAAAGAGTTCTTGACAGCCATCGGGGAGTTACGGCGAGCGCTTAAATCGAGCGGGGTGCTTTACATTACCTTTCCTTTCGGTCAATATCAGAACTTTGGTTGGTTCCAGCAATTCGATAGTCAGTTGGTTGATCTCCTTGTTGATGGATTTAATCCTTCTAGTGTGACTGAAACAATATTTCGTTATGAGTCAGATGGATGGAAACTGAGCAACCGTGACTCGTGCAGCCAGTGCCGATATCCTTCTGAAGCGATCCAATTCTTTGAGCAGCAGAGCACTGCAGCTTATCCTCCCGACGCGCCTGCGGGGGCAGAGGCTGTGGTCTGTTTGGAATTGAGAAAGTGAGACAGCGTTGTGGTTGCCATAGTGAGGCTTTCGCTGCTGAGAACGGCGGCATTCCTGCGCATCATTAGCGAATTAGTCGGGCCGCCCGAAAGGTGAAGGACAGCAAGTCGGGCTCGAAAGGTGACAGTCGCGGGAAGATCGCGATCTTCTTTTGGGACGGATACATCGGCGTATCCCCGAGCTTGATCAATGGCATACGGATCCTGTCCGAGTCTGGGTACGACGTGGAACTTGTCAACCGCGGCTCGGAAGGGTTTGCTGAAGCTCCGTACTTCAACTCGAAGGTGCGAATTATCCGCTTGCCGCAACTTCGGGCACCATCGAGCGTTTTCTTCAGACGGCAAATCCAACAGCTCTTGAACGCAGTAGAACCTCTCTTCTTTGTCCTCCTCTGCTCGTTTTCTCTTAGAGGAGGCTCTTACCTGTGCTTCATTGGCGTGGATGGGAACGGTCTCCTCGCTGCCGCGTTTAACGGCTTCGTTAGAAGGGTCCCGGTGCTCTACTGGTCACTCGAGATTGTTTTTTCAAAAGAATTCTATAGGTTGCATGATTTGCCAAAGCGGATATACAAGCTCATGGAGAAGATTTGCCATCGACGGGCCAAATTTACTATTATTCAAGATCAAGCACGAGCCCGCACGTTGGCTCTTGAAAATGGCGTCGATTGTTCAAATTTCATTATCGTTCCTAACAGCCCTCTTGGAGCGCCGCCCAATATATCCGGCCATTACTTCCAGTCCAAATTTGGGCTACCAAGCGGTAAGCGAATTATCCTGCACGCTGGCATGATACAGCCGGAAACCTTATCGCTGGAGTTGGCACAAGTGGCCGCTGGCTGGCCAGATGAATGGAGCTTAGTTTTGCATGAAAGGGCCAAGCGAGATCCTGCTGAGCCATATTTATTGGAAATTCAGAAAAAGGGAAATCACCACGTCCTATTATCGCTTGACCCTGTATCCTATGATGATCTGGATTTCGTGATTTCCTCTGGGCATATTGGTCTGGTTATGTATGACAGAAATCTTGGCCCAAATTTTAGTCTTGTGGCAGGAGCATCAGGCAAGTTGGCGCAATACGTACGGTGTGGATTACCTGTTGTTTGTGTAGGACTGGATAGTGTGAAAGAGACAGTTCATGGCTACGAGTGTGGCATAGTCGTTGAAGATTTACAGCATATCGAAGGCGCGATTACGACGATTTTTTCACAGTACGATCTTTATCGAGCAAATGCGGTTAAGTGCTATCTGGAGGTTTTTGAATTTGGCCTTCATTTTCGAAATGTGGTTCTGCGAATTCAGGATTTAGTGAAAGTGTTCTGATCTGCTGCTCTGGTGTTTTATGAAAAGTTAGACTGGGCGCTGGGCAGTAATCCGTGCCGCGGAGGTCGATTAACGTGGGATTCTTCAATGAACTGACGGAGGGGAGGAGAACAGTCTCGCGAGTCAATGTCAAGAACATTGCCAGGTCGTTCTTGCCTCCCATCCTATTCGAGTTCGGGCGCTTTGTTGTGAGAAAACTGGATAAGCAACCTTGTTTTGAGTATGCTCCTGCTGGCTGGAAAACTGTGTTGCCGCATGCAGAAAATATCGGCTGGGACTCGACACGGGCGGCGGAGACTGAAAGAGCCAAATGGCAAGCCTTTTGTGCAAACCTAGAGGGAACAAGACCAGTGGCGTTTTCTCATGGGCATACTGACCTGTCGGCAATGTGCGTCTCGTTCCACAATGTCAACCTGACCTATGCGTATGTCCTGGCTCTGGCGGCGCATCGCAAGGACAGCGTTTCTGTGTTGGATTGGGGGGGTAGCCTCGGACATTACTACTTGATGGGTAAGGCCATGCTTCCAGGTGTGGGGATTGATTTTCACTGTAAAGAGGTTTCTCGCACTGCCGAGATTGGAAGGCGAGTGAACCCGGACGTGCGTTGGTATTCTGACGAGAGTTGCTTGGCAAAAACGTATGATCTGGTCATGCTGAATGGGGTACTGCAGTATATTCAGGATTGGCCCGATGCTATCCGGCACATTGCGTCGGCAGTCAAGGGATACTTGTTCCTCGGGCTACTACCGTTAGTAGACGGCGCGCCAGGGTTTGTGGCATTGCAACATCACTATGGGACGGAGATGCTCCATGAGCAATTCAACCGGCAGATGCTCTTGCAAGTGGTAGAACGGACCGGTCTGCATCTGGTACGAGAATTCGTAACGGGCTATCGTCCATCCATCATGAATGCGCCAGAGCAATGCGAGCTACGCAGTTGGCTGTTCAAGAAGGAGTCCAAATGATTGAGACTATTCGTAACGGCGGCGCTCTCATGGCCATAATTGTATATAGAGACCATCGTCTTGGGGAGAATCAGATCGAATTTGTCACCCCCGAAGAGTATTCGCTCCAATTGGGATGCATGAATCGCCCGGCGGGCTACGAGGTAATACCACACACCCACAACCCCGTTCGGCGCGAGACAGTTGGTACACAGGAGGTGCTTTTTATCAAAGAGGGAGTAATCGAGATAGACTTCTATTCATTCGACCAAGTCTACCTGGAAAGCCGCAAGTTGTCCGCTGGGGACGTAGTGCTCCTCGCCGGCTCCGGGCACGGGATAAGGGTACTTGAGGTCGCGAGCATCGTCGAGGTGAAGAACGGACCGTTCATGCCCGGGGCGGACAAGGGACGGTTCAAGGGCATCAGGCATTAACCGGACCTAGGAGATGCAAGCGATGATGAAGACGACCACACGGACGACATGCCGCCTCTGCGGCTCTCCAGACTTGTATGACGTGTTGTCTCTCGGGGAGCAATACATCAACGATTTCGTCCCACCAGAACGAATTGGGAAAGGGCTGATGGCCCCTCTCGAGCTTGTGATGTGCCGACGCTGCTCGCTGCTGCAGTTGCAGCACACCGCGCCGCAGGAGCTTCTCTACTCGCGCTATTATTGGTACCGCTCTGGGGTCACCGACACGATGCGGCGGGCCCTGCGAGATATCACGGAGGAGATCGAGGGTATGGTCGGCCTCGCCCCCGGGGACGTCCTTCTGGATATCGGCGCGAATGACGGGACCATGCTGGCGAGTTACACCGCACCGGGAATCCGGCGCGTCGGATGCGAGCCGGCGAACAATCTCGTGGAAATGCTGGGCCGCAACGCCGACTATGTGATGCACGATTTCTGGGACCACGACCGGTACATGGCGCTCGCCGGCGAATGGGGATTCGGGAAGGCCAAGGTCATAACCGCCATCGGCATGTTCTACGACCTGGAGGATCCGAACAAGTTCATCCAGGACGCCCAGAAAGCGCTCACGGACGACGGGATATTCGTCGCCCAACTGATGTGCCTGACCCCTATGCTCGAGAAGAACGATGTGGGGAACATCTGCCACGAGCATCTGGAGTACTACTCGCTGGAATCTTTGAAGTATCTGTTCGAGACGAATGGTCTCGAGATGTTCAGGATCGAGGAGAACGACGTCAACGGGGGAAGTTATCGCATCTTTGCCCGGCACTACAAGGGGACCGGCATTTCGTTCGACGAGAAGGTTACCCTCGACGACATCCTCGCGTTTGCTAAGCGGATCGAGCACAACCGGGACCGGTGCGTGGAGTTCATTCGGCGGGAGGTCGGCAAGGACCGACGCGTCTACGTCTACGGGGCGTCGACCAAGGGCAATGTCATCCTCCAGTACTATGGCCTGGATCATCACCTGATCACGGCCGCGGCTGAGCGTAGCCCCGAGAAGTGGGGCAAGTACACAGTCGGGACCTGGATCCCCATCGTCTCCGAGGAAGAGGCAAGGAAGGCCCAGCCCGACTACTTCCTCGTGCTGCCCTGGGCGTTCTTCCGGGAGTTCTACGCGCGAGAGGCGGAGTGGCGCTCCCGCGGAGGTCAGTTCATCGTCCCCTTGCCCAGGTTCCGGGTAGTGCCGTGAGCCTGATCCCCGCCGGGCTGTACACGCAGATCCTAGGGAGCGTGCCGATCCTCTGCGTGGATGTGGTCGTCCAGAGCGATCGAGGCGAGTACCTCTTGGTCAGGAGGACCAACGAGCCGCGTCGAGGGCAGTGGTGGGTGCTCGGCGGGAGGGTATTCAAGGGGGAGACGCTCCAGGCGGCAGCCATCCGGAAGCTCCGCGAGGAGGCAGGGCTGGAGGTCTCCAGCGTGCAGCCGATCGGCTACTATGAGGCCGTGCACCAGGAGCACCCGTTCGGCCTACCCGAGGCGTACCACGCCGTCAGCGTGGTCTTTATGGCGAGGGTCACGGGTTTCCGCGCGGTCAGGCTGGACGATCAGAGCGTGGAGTGGAAGGCCGCGAAGGAACTGCCCGAAGACTTCCGGGTTCATTCCTATACGTCCCCAACATAGAGACATCGAACCCGCAGGGATGATGCGCCAGAGGGGCCTGGAATCATGAAGAGAGCGCTCATTCTCGGCGTGACGGGCCAGGACGGGAGCTACCTCGCGAATATCTTGTTAGAGAAAGGATACGAGGTCTATGGCATGGTGCGACGGTCGGCGACGGGCAACACCCGCAATGTCGAACATTTGATCCGGGACCCGGAGCTGTTCAACCGCCGCTTTTTCCTGGTCCGCGGCGACTTGGCCGACCCGACGTCGCTCTACCGCATCATCGCGTCCGTCAAGCCCCAGGAGATCTACAACGAAGCCGATCAGGACCACGTGAGCTGGAGCTATGAGATGGTCGGCTTCTCGGCGGACATCACCGGGGCCGCGGTGGGACGGATCCTAGAGATCATCCGACAGCTCGACAAGAGCATCCGATACTTCCAGCCCTGCACCTCGAACATGTTCGGGAAGACCGATGCCGTGCCGCAGACGGAAGCGACGCCGTTCAATCCGCAAAGCCCGTACGCCTGCGCCAAAGTAATGGCCTATTACTTGACGCGGTATTACCGCGACGCCTTCGGCATCTTTGCCTCGAACGCGATCCTGTACAATCACGAATCGCCCAGACGGACCGAGGAATATGTGACCCGCAAAATTACGAGGTCCGTGGCGCGCATTGCGTGCGGCAACCAGGACAAGCTGGTTTTGGGCGACCTGAGTGCGCGCATCGATTGGGGATACGCCAGGGATTATATGGAGGCAGCGTGGCGCATCCTGCAGCTTGACGCGCCGGATGATTTCATCATCGCGACCGGAGAAGCGCACTCGGTGGAAGACTTTGTCGAAGAGGCGTTTGCCGCCGTCGGCCTCCGACCACGGGATTACGTTGTGTCCGACCCGAGCCTCTTGCGACCCACCAAGACCAGCGCTCTTGTCGGCGACATCACCAAGGCGAGGGAGCGGTTCGGTTTCTCGCCCAAAGTCCGCTTCAAGGAGCTGGTGAAACTTATGGTTGACACGGACCTTGAGGCGGAGCGGAAGGCAGTCGGCCGGTGAGCAGCCCTGCCGTCACCGTGAAAGCTTCGAGCTACCGCGAAAAGTCCGCGCACGAGCTGCTTGTCCGTCTTGGCCTCCGCGGTCTTGGACCTGTCGAGCCGGATGCCCCCGACATGATCGTCGCCCTGATGATCGGCGAGCTGAAATATCAGCCGGTTTTGAATCAGATCACAACGGGAATCGTTCGGACTGCGGTGGAACTGTGGCGATCCTTCCCCTCCGCCACATTGGTGTGCGAGGCGGCGCCGATGGCCGAGCTTGCGGCCCGCCTCGGCGTGTCGCCAACGCGGCTCGAGACAGCGATTCGTGCTGATCGAGGCCACACGACAAGGAAGGTCGCGAAGTGGCTCCAGGCGAGAGGGGGCATTCCCAGCGAGGAGCGGTTTTGGGTGATCACGCATCTCTTGCATGCAGAGCGGGCAGCACGTGTCTTCGCTCGTTGCGGCCTCCGGGCGGCGTTTATCCCGCTAGAGGTCCCGTTTTCCGCCGGGGATCCCGACTGGAAGCTGAAGTCTGATCGGATGTTCAGAATGTACAATCATGCCGCGACACTCCTGTGCCAGCTGCTGAGGTGGGTCTAGAGAGAGGCGCCCGCGGCTTTAGAATGAAAGGCGTCAATCCGATGATACCCGTAAATGAACCGCTGTTAAATGAACAGGCAGCAAAGTATGTAGAGGAGTGCATGCGGACAGGCTGGATCTCGTCTGAGGGACGCTTTATCCGGGAGTTCGAAAAACACTGGGCTGATTATTGCGGGATGGATCACGGCGTGGCTGTGAGCAACGGAACGGCGGCGTTGGAGGTGGCCATAGGATGTTTAAAGCTGGAGCCGGGCGATGAAGTGATAATGCCAACCTTTACCATCATTTCGTGCGCGTTGGCGGTCATCGAGGCTGGGGCCGTGCCGGTGTTGGTGGACAGCGATCCGCGGACTTGGTGCATGGATGTCAGCCAAGTTGCCGCAAAAATCACCACCCGCACCCGTGCCATTATGCCGGTGCATATGTACGGTCATCCGGTCGACATGGATCCGCTCTTGGAGCTTGCGCGCAAACACGATTTGTTCATCGTCGAAGATGCGGCTGAGGCACATGGAGCTGAATACAGGGGGCAGAAGATTGGCGGCATTGGCGATTTGAGTTGTTTCAGTTTTTTTGCCAACAAAATCATTACCACGGGTGAGGGAGGCATGGTGCTAGCTTCGCGCGAAGACCACGCTGAACGTCTACGGTCATTGCGAAACCTTTGCTTCCGGCAAGATCGGCGCTTCTACCACACAGAATTAGGGCACAATTACCGCCTTACTAATCTCCAGGCAGCGATTGGCTTGGCACAAATTGAGCAAATTGAATCGCATCTCCAGCGGAAGCGGTCGATGGGACGGGCGTACACCGAACGGCTGAGTGATCTGCCGCAGATTACCCTACCCGTGGAAGAACCCTGGGCAAGAAACGTGTACTGGATGTATGGCATTGTTTTGGCGAACGACGTCCCCTACAATGCCGTCGAGTTGGCACGCCGGCTGAAAGCAGAAGGAGTTGATACGCGCCCATTCTTCCTGGGAATGCACGAGCAGCCTGCGTTGCATAATCGTGGTCTGTTCGAAGGTGAGCGCTACCCGGTAGCTGAGCACTTGGCTCGCCGGGGGCTGTACCTGCCGTCCGGTCTGGCTTTGACCGAAGCGCAGTTGGAGCGTGTGTGTGAGGCGGTGCGCAAGGTGCTGGCATCTGGAAATTAGTATGTGCTTCGTGCACCAGGGTTCTCTTGTCTCGCGTGGCAAAACTGGCTGGGTGGTACGGGAAAACGACTCTACAGGGAGTGTGATAGGCGAGTTGTCCTCGGAGCGGGTAAGATACCGCCAATGCGCCCTCGCAGAGCCGGAATCTGCAGGTCTGGCTCAGGTTGTGGGTGAGCGGTTCGTAGTGTTCGATCATCCGCAACCAGGCCCTCACCTTTCGGGCCTGCTCGTGTTCTCTGGCCTTTGATCTCATCACGGATCTCTTGGTGTAGGTTCGGGGAAAATACCCTACGTATCCGGTAGTCACCTCACCAGCTTCGCTCTTTGCTACGCACTCAAGAGCCGCTAGGGCCACTTTCCTTGCGACCATAGGCAAGGGGATTATATGTGGCTCTGTTCTGTTGGAATGGAGCGTGCCCGATTACCCTTGGTGATCTGATACATGGGTATATTTGCCGATGCGCGACCAGACGGAGATCGGGAAGACTGATGGGCAACCATACGGGAAATAGGGGAGGTAAACATCTATGGCGGCGGGTATGGATCATATTGGCTTGTCTTTGGATCGTTGCAGCGAGTCTCGGTCCAGACATTCCTCTCGGCGAAGGATTGTTGAAATTGCGGCCCGAAGACACCCTGACTGTTTTGATGAGTGGGCTTGCATTGCTTAAGCTGCTGACTGGTCGAGTTCGTCGGAATACGATGGACGTGTTGTTTCGCATCGTATTGTTTGCCTTGGGGTTAGGTATTATTGCCACCCTATCGCTGCTGCTTCAAACTTCATCCGGCGGAAATGTGCGGATCGAAGAAGGCACGTTTGGTTTTGGTCAGCAACAGGAATTACTAAAGGAAATCATTCGTTTTGGGAAGTATATAGTGGTTGCAGTGGCGTTCAGCCAGGTGCCTCGTCAGGCTTGGAAAGCGGTATTGACTGTATTGATGGCTAGCTCCCTCATCATGATCGGCATCCAGGTTATTCAGTATTTAGCCGCCGAGAGGATTAATCCCTGGCTAGCCGACTTTTATGCAAGCGGCAGCCCACATGCTAGCTGGGTATATAGTGAGGGATGGGCTAAGGAAGCAGGTCAATTTCGCGCAGGGTCGGTGATGAACAATGCGAATGTTTTTGGGGCCTACCTGATTGCCCCTTTCTTCCTATTCGCGATGCTCTTCTTTGAGTCCCTTAATGTGACCTCGAAGGAGATCCGGCGGTCGCGGTTTCTATGGCTGGCGATGAGTGGTATTGTCTGGTTGGGTATATTTCTTACACAGTCACGAGCAGCGCTGGTAGCCATCTTGTTCGGAGCGATGGTTTCGATTCTCTCTATTCCTCGATCCTTTCGCCCTCATCTGAACCGGGTTAGCGCGTGGGTAATAGTTGGTGCGGTAATTACGTTTTCAATGTTTGCTAGCACTACCTACCGGTACTCCATAGAGGGGCTATCGAGAGGAATTACGGAGGAGTCGCTCCCTATAAAGCTTGGACTAACTTTCCTGGCTGTCCGGGAACTGGGACCGCTTATCGTAGTCGGGGCAGGCCCCGCGGGTGCGATGATGGTAGACACTGAGCTAGGCTATCTAGTCACCTGGTATGGCCTAATGGGACTGATGTTGTATTTCGTGTTCTATCATTCGCTATATCGTCTGATCTCAGGCCGGATCCAGAATGTTTACCTGCGTTCGGCTTTCCGGGGAATTCTCGCCGCCTACTTGGTCGGTGCCGTTGGCAATTCATTCTTGCTCAATAATCGCGTGTTTCCGGTATTCATAGCTCTGCTGACCGTTGCGTGTGCCGAAATCGTTCGGCGCGAGATGCCCTTCAAATTTACTCTCCAGACGAGAATGGCCGATGTGCACGGTATAGAGGCCTAGCGCGAACAATGAGGATTCTATACATCGCGAGCTATCAAGGACCGGATATTATTGCACAAAGGGTTATGCATCGAAACCGGGCGCTTGGAGGAAGCCGTAAGATAGAGTTGATTGGCCGTATGTTGCAGAAACAAGGACACGAGCTGGTAATCCTGTCTTCGGGTATTGCTGCTGAACGTTCAGGTCGTTTCTTCCGAGCGTTCGACTCCACCACAACGGGTGAGCCCAGCGACGGGGCGCGGGTCTTGTATGCGGCCGGCCTGGATGTCAAAGGACTGAACTATCCGGTGGCGATCTTGTCCTCGATCCAGTGGCTCAGACGTGAATCGCCCCGGCAAGCCTTTGACTTGCTGCTGATTTATAACATTGACGAGTTCACCTGCCTTGTTACCCAGTCCTATTGGCACTGGATCAAAAAGATTCCCGTGGTACTGGAATACGAGGATTCGGTTACGGTCACCGGCCGAGGCAATCGCGCACTGCGCCGTATGGGTTGGCGCATCATGGAGCAGTGGCTGCGGTCCCGGCTGGCAGGGGTCGTCAGTGTCAATGCCACATTAGCCGACCGCATGCAGAACCCTAACACGTACATCTTGCGTGGAGTCGTGGATGAAGAACTATGCCAGGTTGCCCTTGCCCGCCGACCTGCCTTATCTGGCTCCCCGCCGTATCTCGCGTTGTTTTGTGGCAGCCTGTCCCCAGGCAAGGGCATGCAAATAGTTCCTGAAATCGCAGGCCAGTTCAAAGGGCGAGTCCGCTTTGCGATTGCGGGGGCTGGACCGCTGCTGGATGAATTGTTGTCTGCATCGCGGAATTGCGGGGGAGATGTCGAGGTCTTGGGCTACCTCGAACGTGACGAACTGAACAGCTTGCTTGTATCGGCAGATATTTTGCTCAATCCCCATGAAGTCGAGCCTGGCGGTGGTATACTCCCCTTCAAGTTAGTGGAATACTTGGTTGCAGGAGGCATTGTCGTTACGACCAGAACGGGTAACCTGAACGACGAAATCTTTGATTATTGCGAGGTGATTCGACCCAACGGTCACGATTTGGCAGCAGCGCTGGAGCGCGTGTTGGTTTCCCGCGACGAATTGGTGGCGCGCGCCAAAGTAGCGCAAGTCTGGGCGGTCTCTCAATATTCGGAAGGCGCCGTTGCACAGGGGCTTGATAAAGTGCTCTCGCGAGCTGTCATGAAGGAGAACGGTTTGTGAAAATCTTGGTTGTCGTTGGTCATTATCTGCCATCGAATAATGCAGGTGGTCCTGTTCGCTGCCGGAAGCAAGCCTGCAGGTAGATGTTCAGCAAGGGTTCAGCCGGATTGTCATTTCGACCGGAGCGAGAAATCTTTTTCTGCGCGAGGATGAGATTTTTCGTGGCACAGAAGGCTTCCTTCGGCAGGCTCGGGACAGGCTCTCAAAATGACACCTGAACGGTTTACGATGTTCAACAGATTTTTCGGTGTGATTCGCTCAGATTGGAATTGGTTGAGAGAGCACTAATGCGGGTTCTTTTTGTGACGCCGTTCTACGAGCCGGCGTGGGTCTATGGAGGTCTCACTCGGGCTAATGTGACATGGGCGCGCGCTCTTGTGGCAGCGGGTGTTTCGGTGAGTGTCTGGACAACGACGGCGAATGGCGACCGTGATCTAGAGGTGCGGCGGGGTGTTCCAGTTGAATCAAGCGGTGTTCAGGTTACTTACTACTCCCGTTGGCGCAGGTCAGGCAATCGGTTTATCTCACCTGGTCTCGTGCGGGCAAGTCTGGAGAGGGTGGCGGAATATGATGTTATTCATGCGGCGGGGCTTTGGAATTTCCCATCTTGGGTTTCGGTTTTGGGCTCCCTACGAGCAGGCATACCTTACGTAGTCTCGCTACACGGCATGTTGATGCCGTGGGCTATTCAACATCACGGTCAGCGCAAGAGTTTGTTTTTCAATTGGCTGGAGCAACCGCGCCTAGCCCGGGCGAATGCCATTATTTGTACAAGCGAGTTGGAAAGACAGTCTTTTCTTACTTTGGGCATTAATAACCGAGTACAGGTTGTGCCAAATGTCGTAGATAATGCTGATCTTATGCCAGTGCCAGATCGCTTTCGGGAGCGTTACAATCTGCAAAACTCTTTTGTGATGTTGTTTGCCGGGCGAATTGTCAAGAATAAGGGAATCCACTTAACACTCGCGGCTTTTAACCAGATAGTAGAGTTGTATCCGGACGCACGTCTAATTATTGCGGGTCCTGCTGAGGACGACTCGGTTCAGGAGTTGAAGCAGCGTGTGAAGGAATGGCGGCTGCAAAACCGGATCTGCTTTACTGGGTTGCTGACAGGCTCGGATTATTGGGATGCGCTGGCCGGAGCGGATCTTTTCGTACTAAACTCTTATTCAGAGAACTTTGGCATGGCGCCGGCAGAAGCGCTTTCGCTGGGTGTTCCAGTGTTGTTGTCGGATCAAGTTGGAATCTCTGAACTGGTGGGTAAGTATCGCGCGGGCGTCGTTACGCCTTTAAATGTTCAAGCTATCAGCGCGGCGATGGACGTCATGCTTGCAGATCGGGCGACTCTTTACCAGATGGGCGAAAACGGTGTGCGTTTGGTTCAGGAGAACTTTTCTCCGACCGTTGTGGGAAAACGCCTTGTGAATTTGTTCAATGACATCGTTTATATGAGGTCGAAAAGGTCAAGCGGTGGGTGAGATGGAACTGCCTGTACTTTCAGAGGGGAAAGGCTAATTTGAATCATGGTATCGCGCTTCGCAAAATCGAGAACGATCTCGGCAACGCTATCCGAATGGCTTTGGAGTGTGTCGGTGTACTTGAACACCTTAGGGTAGCGACACGTCTGGCACTCAAGCCCAATTTTACATACGCCTACTACAAACCCGGAGTGAGTACCTCGCCGCAGGTAATCCGAGAGACGGTCAAGATTTTGCGTGAATACACACGTCATATTGCCATTGAGTGCCGTGTGGTGGGTGCGATGGCGGAAGGATTTAATTCGACGTAGAGATGTCTATTTATATTTTAGCGTTGCAATCCTGCCTATTGCCCTGTGGGCCCTGTGGTCAAATCATATCGGCCGGCCAATTCCAGGGTGGAACGCATATCAGCTATCCGCAATTCGTCGATGAGGGATTCCAGATGCTTGGTTCGCACGGATGTTCTATTACTGGGGCTTGAAATCCCTCATTTCTGTTACCCTCACTCCCCTGGTAGTGTTGTTCGGTAAGGTGGGGGTGAGGAGAGCGAGAAGGGATCATTTGGGCGCTGTTATTTACGCGTGGGTTGTAGCGATGATCATTTTCGTCTTCCTCACACCGGGTGCTCAAGAGACCCATTGGAATTATCAGGTTCCGCTCATACCCATAGGAGAACCGCACTGCTGGCAGGTGTCGGCATTTTAGGCTTAATCAAAAATCGACGGGCTTCCTCATTGTGGCACGCTTTTCTAAGGCATCGCATCATCATGCTTGGTCTGGGGCTGTTAGTAGTATTGGGATACGGGGCCATCTATGTCACTGTGGTACGGAATGCTTATGATATTTACAAACGAGTCCCTGTGGCGCTGGGGATGGCCGTTTCGCAGTACGTCCGGGACTTCCTCGTGGGGCGGGGGACCGATCCGGGCAAGGTGAGAGTTGTTCTCCACGGGATTGACATGGACGGTCGAGCCAGCGCGGGCAGCGGCCCTTCGCCGATCGCGGGCAGTGAATTCATCTTCGCGGTGTCCAAGTTCGTCCGGTACGCAAATCTGGAGACGCTCATCCTGGCGTATGGCGAGATGCGACGGAGGGGCGTCCTCCTCCCCCTCCTCCTGGCGGGCGGCTCCTGGGACGGGCGGTACGAGGTGGAGATCAAGCGGTTGGTGGCGGAGCAGGGCCTCGCGGCGTCCGTTGACTTCCTCGGTTACATCCCGCGCGAACGCGTGATCCGACACCTGCGGGAGTGCAGCCTGTTCCTGTTCCCGTCGACACTGGAGGCCTGCCCCTTCACGCTCCTGGAGGCGCTGGCCAGCGGGGCACCTATCGTGACTGCACGAAGCGGGCCCATGTGGGAGATCGCGGGTGATGCTGCCCTGTATTTCGACCCGAAGGACCACCATGGCCTGGCAGATCAGGCGGTCGCGCTCCTGGGCCAGCCCGTGCGGCGTGCGGCGCTCCGGGATCACGCATTGGACAGGGCCCGGAAGTTCCCCTGGGAGGAATCCATATCAGCGCTGGTTCATACCTTCGAGGACGCGGTGCGGCGCGGAGAGCGCCGGCGGTAGCCACGTGGGAGGATGCGCATGGCAAGAGTGCTGGTCGTTGGCGGCGCTGGGTACGTTGGCGGGGCAGTCACCGACAAACTGCAGGAGTTGCAGCATTCCGTCCGTGTGTACGATGCGTTGGTGTACGAGGAGAGTTACCGGAAACCCGTGGACTTCGTGTACGGCGACGTGCGCGATGAGGAGAGACTCACGGCCCAGCTCCGCTGGGCCGACGTGGTGGTCTGGCTGGCAGCCATCGTGGGCGACGGCGCTTGCGGCCTCAACTCTAAGCTGACCGCCGAGATCAACGAGCAAAGCGTGCGGCGGATGGCAGAGCGGTTCGACGGTCGCATTATTCTTACCTCGACCTGCTCCGTTTATGGCGCCAACAAGGACCTCCTCCACGAGCAGTCGCCGGTCAACCCGCTCTCGCTGTACGCCCAGACGAAACTTCAGGCCGAGAAGCACCTTGCCGAGAAGGAGGCCGTGATCTTTCGGCTTGGAACCCTGTTCGGCGTGGGAGACGCGTTCTCGAGGATCCGGATGGATCTCGTGCTAAACGTGCTGACGGCCAAGGCGTTCGCCTACAACCGGATCAGCGTCTTCGGGGGGAACCAGTACCGCCCGCTACTCCACGTGCGGGACGCGGCCGAGATGATCGCGTCGCAGATCGACACGCCGCACTGCGGGATCTTCAATCTGCACAGCGCAAATATCCGCATCTGCGACCTGGCCGAGCAGCTGCTCGCTCATTTTCCCCGGCTCCAAGTGCAGAACACGGAGGCGAGGTTCCAGGATGAGCGGGATTACAAGGTGTGCAGTGACAAGGCCGCCCGCACCCTCGGGTTTGCGCCGAAGTACAGCGTCGAGGAGGGGATTCGCGAGGTCAAGGGGCTCCTGGAGGCAGGACGCGTGAAGAGCATCGCCTTCCTGCGTCAGTCGAACCACCGCTACCTCCGTGAGTTCTTGGAGATGCCGTCCTCGCCCCTGGGGTGTGAACTGCCCTTGCCTGTGTAGCCGTGGACGGGGGAGATATCGTGCAGACCCAGCATCCGCCCCTGAACGACGAGCCGCAAGTCATCCAGGGCGGCCTGAGCGTCGATGATCGGGGATTCGTGAGCTACGTCAACGAGTTCCGGTTCGAGAGGGTGAAACGCTTCTACCTCGTGAGCAACCACAAACCCTTCTTCGTCCGCGCGTGGCACGGGCATCGAAGGGAGTGGAAGGTCTTCGTCCCAGTGACCGGAAGCCTCCTAGTGGGTGCGGTGAAGCTCGACGACTGGGAGCGGCCCTCGAAGGATCTGCGGGTGCATCGCTTCGTGCTGTCCGACGCGAATCCCGCCGCGCTCGTCATTCCACCCGGGTTCGCGAACGGCTTCATGAACCTCACCCCAGACGCTAAGCTCATGGTCTTCTCCTCCGCCACGCTCGAGGAGAGCCGGGGGGACGACTTTCGCTTCGATGCGTTCTACTGGGATCCTTGGAAGATCCTGGAGCGGTGATCTGACCGTTTGGAGCTGATGATCCGATGGCAGAGATCACTATTCTCATCCCCTGTAAGAATGAGGCTCCCCGACTGCCGGACTTGCTGGAGCGCCTCGACCGGGTGGTCATAGATGCGGATCTCGATTGCGAGACAATCGTGCTCGACGACGCCAGCGACGACGACACAGTGGGCGTAGCCATGGACCTTCAGAGGAAGTGCAAGGCCCTGAACATCCGGATCATCCGGCGGTTTGAGACCCGGCGCGGATACGGCGCGCTTATCCGGTACGGGCTAGCCTACGCTCGGGGCCGTTACTGCCTCCTCATGGCGGCAGACGGCGCCCACCCGATCGAGTCGCTCCCCGCATATGTTGCGGCGGCGCGGAAGGGTGCGCACCTCGTGCAATGTTCCCGCTATGAGACGGAAGAAGACAGCACCGACATCCCGCAGCGGTTCCGGCTGTACCAGGCCGTCTACCGGTTGCTGGTGCGACTCCTGCTTGGCTGGGACATCCGCGACCCCACCTGCTCGTTCAAGCTGGTGGACCGGATCTTCCTGCTCGCCATCGGTATCGGGCAGAACAGCACGGCCGTGGTGCCGGAGATCACGCTGAAGGTGTGGATGGCGGGAGGGGAGGTCGTCTTCATCCCTGGGCGACAGTCGTTCCGTGAGAGGGGGATCTCTCAGTTCCGGTTCCTGCGCGAAGCGATGGGGTACACCTACGTCCTATTGCGGGGATGTTTGCACCGACGGAAGGTCTGGCCGTGGTTTTGACAGGGTGGGCTGATCAGAGGGAGGCATGCTGACGTTTCGCGTTGTCGTACTCATGTTCAACGAGGAGGC
>Ga0214473_10003711_pt1 | contig 18428 bp, 17 predicted proteins | sample RVTome_7_FD_203509 | JGI IMG/M metagenome (GOLD analysis project Ga0214473, IMG submission 203509) | Soil microbial communities from uranium-contaminated site in the Upper Colorado River Basin, Wyoming, United States - RVT98D197 | ecosystem: Environmental > Terrestrial > Soil > Contaminated >... | reverse complement strand
CCGCGGTTTAGTCCAACACGTTTTATCCCTCTCGCCGCTATTGGCCAGACGAGTCCGCAACTTGATTACTCCCACGCTTTGGGGGATAAAACGCTATACGTTGGACGTCAAGGAACCGGAGTTCTTGAGCATGGCAGATTCAAGAAAGAGGGGCGCTCGGAGTGACGTACTCCTCTATCGTCGTAAGGGAGCATCCCAAGGGACTGTTCGACGGCACTACATCCGGTGGCGTCAGGAACAAACTCCACCGTTATCTGAGCGGTGCGACAATCCAGATTGTTTTTTCTACACCAATTCTCTCATCTGGAACGGCAAGAAAATAAAACCGATTCTGGACCACATTAACGGAAACAACAGCGACAACCACACGAATAATCTTCGGCTCCTGTGCCCGAATTGCGATTCGCAGCTGGAAACTCGCGGAGGCGCGAACAAGGGTCGCATAGAAAAAGCAGAGGGTGGATTCGCCCAAGTTTCCCCCGACGGAAAACGGCATTACGTACTTCCAGCCGAGCCTGGTAGTTACCAGATCTCCGGTCATGAGGCTAAGCTCGTGCGTGCCGGCAATTCTTCTGCAAAACGTCCAACAAGGCACTCAACCGGACGCGCACAACGACGGCGCGCGCCGGTTAGTTAGTTCGTTAGGCCTAGAATTCAAGGAGGCGATTCAATGTGGTTCCGGATCTTCGTCGCTAGCTGGTCTGTTGCCTTCTTAGCTCTTCTTGGCTGGCTGGCAACTCACCAGTCATCAGAGCCGAGAATTCTTGGGCGATACTCGTCCGGTTATTCCACACTGCTCTTGGGAATTGCAGCTTTAGCGACGGTCAGCCTGCTAGCTCAGCGGCCGTTCCTCTATCGACGGCTTCATGCACTGCGACGGGAAATCATTCTCACGCTTTCTTCAATTCTTATCTCACTGATCACAGTGGAGGTAGCGATTCGTATGCTCGACCCTCTTGGGGTTTCATACTTTCAAGAGGCTTCAAGATATCATTTGGATAAGCTGCCCGATCCTTTTCTCGTCTATAAGCATGCTCCTGGCCTTCAGCAAACGTACCAAGGCGTCAGGGTGTCCATCAACGAGTTAGGGCTGCGTGATCACAACCTAGTGAAGAAGCAAGACGGCGAGTTACGAATTCTATTACTCGGTGATTCGGTGACATTTGGCTGGGGTGTACCTATAGAAGCGACCTTTGGGCGGAAGCTGGAAAGCGCGTTGGCATTGCAGCGGGGGCGTACAGTAAGAACAGTTAATACGGGAGTTGGCAGTTACAACACTGTTCAAGAGTACACAGTTCTGAGGACGTATGCCGACATCATTGAGCCCGATGTCGTCGTTCTTCTTTATGTTAACAACGATATCGAGCCAAACGACCCACCTTTCGATCCCTGGTCGCAAGTGTCTCTTCAAGGGAAGTCACCTCCGCGGTGATTACTATCCTGTTAGGGAAAAGTTGGTTGTATAGGCTTGGGCGTTTTGCCTTCCAGTACTCTCACTCGAATCGTCCAGCGTCGCTCGACAAGAATGCACGCGGTGTGAAGGAATCCATGAATGCCCTCTCCGCTATCGCAAGCTTTTGCCGGGACCGCGGCATCGGCTTTGTGACTTTCTACTACCGCTCAAAGAGGGAGCTGTTGGGAGAACTTTTTTCGGAACTTCAGAGCATCGGACGGACTCACGGCTTTTCTGTTGCTGACGTTGGGCCGTGGTGGGCCGACGTAGACATGCGATCGGTGACGAATTCAACAATCGATTCCCACCCTAACGACCGCGGCCATGAGATCTTAGCGACAGGAATGGCAGACTTTCTAATGACACATGGTCTGGTCAACAAAACAGCGGCGGCCTCTCGGTAGCCTCCGTGAACAATGTAGTCAGTGAGGGAGCAGCTTCTACGACACGGGCATTAACACAAGCCGGGCCTAACCAATAAGGATTGAGACGACTTTTGAAGTCGTTTCAATCCAATGTTCAAGAAGCCCGTCATTGTGGCAGTGGCTGTCAATATAAAGGGTATTGGTTGTGGGGGATGGTTGGCGCCGGAATCTTTTTACATCAGGCTCGCTGTGGGAAAGGGCAAGAAGCGAATTTGAAGCGGCGGTGGTTATTCATTGTTAGCGATGTTTCCAGCTAGATGCCTCGCAGTTGAGACCGTGTAGAGTGGAATTCTTCGTAATCTGGGCGCACCTCGCCACATCCCGTTGAGCAGGAGAGCACAGGGAAAGCTTTACGGATTGTTTTCTTGCTGGCGCCGTGACCTCCTATCCTGACCACAAAACAATATTTGCGGGCGAGAGTAAGAGGCGCAGTTTAAGGGGACCTCCACAGCTTGGACAAGTGATGGGCCGGCTGGGTTGGAGAGCAGCTTTGGGCAAGACACTGCCCAAGCCGCAGGTCGTTTCGATCAGGGAGCAAATGTGATCGAGAGCGAGCGCACAGTTGGGATTCAAGAATCCGTAGTAACGGACTTTCATAAAGCCGGTGGGCAGCACGTGCTGCAAGAAGCGGCGGATGAACTCCATGACCTCGAGGGGGAGAGTTCTTAAGCGGGTGCTGTGAGGTTTGCGGTAGCGGATGAGGACGGTGCGGTCTTCGACTTTCACGATACGTGAGTTGGAGATGGCGACTTTGAAGACGTAGGGGGCGAGGTATTTGAGGCAGGCTTCAGGGGAAGGCATGGCTTGGGAGTCGACGTTCCAGTCGATGTGCCAGACTTCAGGGGGGATTTGATCGAAGAGGCGGGCTTTTATCATTTCATCGCGGAACTTGGCTCGAAAGATTTTGGAGAGCGCTTTGACGGGGAGATAGAAATCGGTTCTGGAGGGATGCCAGCGGCCATCGGTGGAGGACAGCGCCCCGCCGGGGACGATGTAATGGATATGGGGATGGTACTGCAAGGTTCGTCCCCAAGTGTGCAGGACTCCGAAGAAACCCGGCAGATCTCCCCCGAGGTAATGTGGATCGGGGGCAAGTTTTTTCATGGCGTCGGAAGAGGTCTTGAACAGGGCCGAGTAAGCCACGCGCTGGTTTTTGCGGATGAAGCTACGCAAGCTCTCTGGCACCGTGAAGGTGAAAAGGCAATGGTGGGTAGGGAGTTGGCGGTGGATTTGTTTTTCCAACCACTGTCGAGTCTTATGTTGTTGGCAAGTCGGGCAATGGCGATTGCCACAGGAGCGATAGAACTCGTGGGACCCGGCGCAGGTTTCACACTGGTAGCGGGCTAGGCCGCAGGCTTCGGTGCGACAGGCAGTGATAGCATCGATGGCTTTGGGGTGTGTTTTAGGCATCAGGTTGGCGTAGCGTTCGAGGTACTCAGGGGCGAAGGAGCGAAAGATCTCATTGATGGAGGTCATGGTCTAGTCCCTCCATTACGTGGTTGATCAACTGGTAGGCGTCCTCCTGACCCTTTTGGGTGAGGTGGAGATAGAGCATGGTGGTTTCCAGTTGGGCGTGGAGCCAGGGTCAGAGCCAGGGTCAGGCCTGAGTCTGTACTTTGATATTGACTTGATGTATTAGCGATCATGGCGCGAAAACCCAGAGTCGAATTTGACGGGGCGTTTTATCACGTTATTGTTCGGGGCAATCAGCGCCAAAAGGTCTTTGGCGACGACCGAGACCGGTTGGCTTATCTCGAGCGGCTCGAACAGTACCGCGAGCGTTTTAATTTTTCGGTTTACGCCTACGTTTTGATGCCCAACCACATTCATCTCCTGGTTGAGACGAAAAGAGTTCCGCTCTCCAAGATCATGCAGGGGATACAGTTCACGTATACTCAAACCTACAACCGTCGCCACCGCACCGTCGGCCATCTTTTTCAGGGGCGATACAAAGCGATCCTTTGCGATCGCAATGAATACTTGCTCGAGCTAGTGCGTTATATCCACTTAAATCCGGCACGCATGAGAAATCCAATCGACCCGTGGAAGTACCGATGGAGTAGCCATCGAGGCTACATGGGAGAGAAAGGCGAGGTTCGAATAAAGACCGAAGCGATGCTGAGGCAGTTCGGAAAAAGCCGTGGGCACGCGCGGCGGGACTATCTACGATTCATGGAAGAGGGAGTGGGCGCAGGACACGAAGAGAAATATTATCAGACCACGGATCAGCGATTTCTCGGCGACGAAGCGTTTGTCGAGACCGTGGCCGCGCGCACAACGGAGAAAGACATTGAGCCCACGGGTCCGAGAGCAAGTTTCGAGCGATTGCTGGAAGCGGTTACGAACGAATACGGAGTAACCAAGGAACGGTTGATGGGCACGGGACGGCAGCGGGATTGGATCGGGGCAAGAAAGCTTTTAGTGTATGTGGCGCGGGAGTGGGGCATGATGACGAACCAAGAGCTTGGCAAGCGACTCGGGCGCGATCCGTCGATGATTAGTCGGTTGATCCGGGACTACGAGGGCAAGCAGGATCGGCGGAGAGAAGCGAATCTGGCGCGCGCTTTAGCTAAAGTCCAGACTCATGCCCGACCCTATCCCCTGAATGCCTGACCCTATCCCCTGACCCTATCCCCTCCACTATCCCCTCCAGCCGCAACGTCCGTGCGGCTCCGCGGTCTAGTCCAACACGTTTTATCCCTTTCGTCGCTCCTGCCGGGATTATCCTTGAGCTTGATTACTCCCACGCTTTGGGGATAAAACGCTATACGTTCGGCGCCGAGGAACAGCGTGGTGCATGAGCTGAAGGCGCTTGCAGCGCTAGGAGAAGCAGGATTCGGAAGGAGGTTGTCATCACGTGAAGAAAGCTACGCAGGGCTGGGAAGTTGATTTCCCGATGCGAGAGGCGGTTGAGGATTTCTCAGGCAAGGAGAGAACCTTTGTGATCACCTGCCATGAAACTGGCCTTGGATTCACCGTGCGAGCCAAAGAAAAAGGGGGACAGGGAACTGGTTATGAGTTCGCGGCCTATAGTGAGACAAGCCCCTATAGCGCCCTCGGACGGCTGAGGCAGAAGATGTATCGCGGTCTGGCAACGCGCCATATCACGGGTTCACCTGGAAGGTATAGAATGTCGCACGACAAGCTTAGGGGCCGAATAACCATAGATGGGCAGGGCGGTGTGGCCCTGATCGTCGATGGCGTTCCACTTGGGCTCGACGACCTCTCGTCGATCCTCGCCTCTCGCGAGGGCTGGGGCTTTGGAATGCAAATCGTTGACGCGCTCGAATGAGTCGCCGAACTTGAGGTGGAACGAACGGGCCTGAGCGCAGTGCCATTACTAAACATCGTACTGGCCCGCCATTCACCACCGCGTTAGGCGCCACCCATCAATAAGCAATGGAGGATACATATGCGTAAGAAGGTATCAGGGCTGGTCACCGTCCGGGCCATCAGCGGGACGTATGTTGTGTTTCTGGCGTTCAATATGAAGGAGTCCGACGCCAAGGGTCTCATGGGTTTTGCGATCCAACGGACCGACCTCACGGAAAACGAAACCATCTGGCTGCGAGGCAACAAGACGTTTGCCAGCATCCGGGCGTCCACCGGCATAGAAGATGCCAGTAGTCATGAGCATCCGTTCCAGGCGTTTCAGTGGGCGGACTATTCGGCAAAGCCCGGCTATATGTATCGTTACCGCATCGTTCCCATGTACGGCAGCCCAGGCGCGCTGACGGAGAAGGCGGCAACCAGCGTCACCATTGCTACTGAGCCGCTTGCGGGTCGCACGCACGAAGTACACTTCAACCGCGGCGCCATCGCTTCGCAGGCGTTCAACAAACGTTTTCCGGGGCTCACACTCGACGAGGCTGGCGCGCCTGCCTATGAGTGGCTTGCGCGCGATCTCCTGCCTGGATTACTCGAGTTCATTGCCAGAGCCAAGGACGACGCCTACGGTCTGCGAGCGGCGATCTATGAGCTCCAATGGCCGGCCGTACTCGCCGCCTTCAAGGCCGTCTCTGATGCCGGGGCCGATGTTAAGATCATCTGCCACGCTAGAGCTGACGACACCGGCGAGGAGAATGAGAAACGGATCGACGCGGCGGGGATACGGCCGCTCTGCGTGCCGCGCAAGAACGCGAAGTTGATGCACAACAAGTTTATCGTGCTCAGCAAGGCGGGGAAGCCGGTTTCCGTGTGGACAGGCTCCACGAACTTGAGCCGCAATGCATTGCACGGCCAGCTCAACGTGGGCCATGTGATTCACGGCCGCAGCGTGGCCAGAAGCTTCCTCGGGTACTGGACCGCGTTGCAGTCGGATCCGACGCCCAATGACCTTAAGGACTGGGCCGAAGCCGAGAACGCGCTCCCGCCGAACGATGATTCGGATGCGCTCACCCCGGTGTTCTCGCCGCACCGTGGCCGGCGCATCTTCGACTGGTGGATAGACCTCGCCAACGCGCCGGGCAAGCCGCTGTTCATGACCTTCCCTTTTGGTATCGTCAAAGACTTTCGGCCCGTGTACGACAAGAACGACGGCATTCTGCGGTTCGGTCTGCTGGACAAGTATGTCAACGGCGGCACCAAGGCTTCGCGCGCGGCGGCGATCGCCGATATACAGCGCATTCGCAGGCACCGTAACATTGGTATGGCCCTGGGTGAACGCATCTTTGTGGACTGGATCGACGGCTGGCACCTGGAATCGAGGCCCATCGGCGTCAACGTCAACTGGGTGCATACCAAGTTCATGCTTATCGATCCACTCGGCGCCAAACCAGTGACGCTGACCGGTTCTGCCAACTGGAGCGAGGCAAGCGTGGACACCAACGACGAGAACATGATCGTCATTCGCGGCGACAAGCGCGTGGCAGACATTTATTTTGGCGAATTCATGCGCATCTTCGCGCATCACCGGTTTCGCGAGTCTGTAGCGCGGCATATCCAGAAATTCGGCTCGGCGGCATTCAATACATGGAAGCCGCAGGACCTCTTCGAAGACTGGCGCAAGTGGGTGCCGATGCATTTCAAGGCGGGTTCAGAGCACGACATCAAGCGGCGGTATTTTGCGGATGAGTAGGCGACGAGTCATAAGGGAAATGACGTGCGCGGCACCCACGATCTGCAGCAACAGAGATTGTTCCGGTGATTGGGAATAAGGTCGTTGTCTTCCGAGTGACTGCCAACAGCCTCAAAAGCAGGAGCGGCGCCCAGCCTGCGCTTGCAACGGACACACGCGAGCGTGCGCCGCCAAAGCGCGAGCGTTCGGCGTTTTGCCATGCGATCGTGCGATACGGAACTCGATGCATGAAAGAACCTTGATCGTGAGTAAACGGCCGTAACCGAATGGAGAGGAATCGCCATGGCAATACAGAAGGTGGAGTTTCAATTCATCACCGGTTTGAAGCGGGCGATCTTTCGCAACCCCCGTTTGCGCGGCAGTTGGGACGGCAATGGCCGATATTCGGATGACTGGACGGAATCTCCGATGCAGGGGGAAGTCGGGGAAGATGGGTGCCCGATCTTTAAAGCCGCGATCTCGCTTGACCTTGCCGATCAGGACAGGACGTTTAAGTGGGGCGTGGCCCTGGACGGGCCGCAGGGCAGCAATTTCTGGGGTATTCCGACCGAAGTACAGGATGTCAATTCCGTTGAGCGCTATCGACAATTTCGACTCAATCGTGGGGGAGGCGCGCCACATGTCGAACGCTACTACTTCACTTACGGGCGTCGCTTAGGAGCCAACAAACACTTCACGGCAGGAAGCGCCGCAGCCGGCCTGCGTTTTGCCGTTTGGGCGCCGAACGCGCAAAGCGTGAAAGTGGTCTTCGGAAGGCCGGCCAACGGCTACATTGCCAATGACGGCACCGGGGTTGATCCCGCGCAGCCGGTGGTCGCTCTTTCCCGCGTGACTGGCGGTATTTGGGAAGGCGGGCCACGGGGGGATTTTGAAACTTTCAAAAGCCTACCTTACATGTATCGCATCCTGAACGCTCAAGGGCAGACCGTCTATCGCACCGATATTTTTTCCCGCAGCCAAATCGGCAAAGGCGCCATCAATCCCGTTAAGGCCACTTGGCCGGGAACGGTGGACACCCTGGACGGCACCGTGAGTTGCAGCGTGGTGATTGATCCCGATGTGGTGCGCCGCGGTTTCGAATCCACGTCTCCGGGAGAAGAGCCGAATCTCATCCCGGCGGAGGAATTCTGGGCTACGGAATTCACGCTCGGTCTGCCCGTTCCCACCCGCATCGAAGACCTCGTCATTTACGAGTTGCACGTCGGCTCATTGGGGTTTGGCAAAGCCGGCCCCGGCGATTTGAGTGACGCTCTGGCCCTCCTGGATCATTTAGTTGATCTCGGCGTAAACGCCGTCGAACTGCTGCCCATGGCGGAGTTTTCAGGCAATATTGCTTGGGGCTATGGCGACAGTCACCACTTCTGTGTCGAATCCAGTGCTGGGGGCCGCGACAAATACCGCCATTTCGTGCGCGAGTGCCACCGGCGGGGCATCGCGGTCATTCAGGACGTAGTCTACAATCATTATGACAATGAGGTGGAGCGCGCTCAGTGGCAATACGACTCGACCGCTCCCGAAGGGAACATTTATTACTGGTATGAAGGGCGCCCTTCTGATTACAGGTTCTCGGATGGCGGCTATCTCGACAACGGCTCTTCCGGATACGCGCCGCGCTTTTGGGAAGAAATGGTGCGCCAGCAGTTCATCAGCAGTGCCGCCTTCCTGATCGAAGAAATGCACGTCGATGGACTGCGCGTGGACTTGACTCAGGCGATTCACCGCGACAACGCGCTCCACGCGGATGGGCGTTCGATCGGCGACGCCAATGTCTTTGGACAGAAGTTCCTGCGAGAATGGAGCCGCACGCTGAGGATGATCCGGCCCACGGTGATGCTCATTGCGGAGGACCACACCGGGTGGGACGCCGTGACCAAACTGCCGGCTCAGGGCGGGTTGGGCTTTGATGCGACATGGGAAGTCGCCTTTTACCACAATTTGATCGGCGACTCCGACATGGCCGGGGACAGAGCGCGTCTCTTGAAACGAGCTGGATTCGGCGGGAATGAGGCGCTCCAGATGGACCGGTTCTCCGGCGCTCTCTACGCCAGCCAATACAGACGGGTCGTCTTCCACGAATCACACGACGAAGCCGGCAATGCCGGTGGCACGGCTCGGACGATGGTCACAGCGGTCAATGGCTCTCCGCTTGTTGATGCGACACGCATCGCCGCGGAGGCACGTTCTCGCGTGTGCTTTGGCTTGTCCTTGCTCTCGGCGGGGACGCCAATGTTCTTCATGGGCGAAGAGATCGGAGCGCGGAAGCGTTATGCGTTCGATAACTTTCTATCGAACCGCGAAGACATTCTTGGTGAGAAGACCGGGAACGGCAAGGCGCTCTTTCGCTTTTATCAAGATCTCATCAGTCTCAGCCGCCGACTGCGCTCGATCCGCAGCCACAACATTGACATCCTCCATCAGTCGAGCCCCAATCGCGTCATCGCCTTTAAGCGGTGGAGCGGAGACGAGGAAGTCATTATCGTCGCGAGTCTCAACAACACATCCTTCGCTAACGGTTACGTAATCGAGAAGGATTTGCTAGCCATTCCCAACGCCGGGTGGAAAGAGGTCTTCAACAGCGATGCTGCCATCTATGGTGGCCAGAGGATGGGAAATTGGGGTGCCATTATCCCCTCCAACCAAGGCCGTCTCAACGTGGTGATCCCCGCCAGCGGCTTTGTGGTGTTCGTGAAGCAATGACGCCGAACCCGCTGCATGCAGCCGACTCGCCTCGGTCGCGGCCGATGCGGAGTCGTTCGACTCCTCATCATCCCGGATTCCGCAGTTGAAGTTACAATCTCTACGAAGGTGTGAGACTGGAGTAGTGAAGGCACCGAGTTCCGCAGTATCAAAGTCGTTTTTCGGGCTTGGCAATCTGTTGTCAGCGGGTTACGGATGCCACTCAGGGCACCGCTGATCTCAACTCTCTTAGAGGCAGAGGTCCATTGCCTTCGCTACGGAAGGCTCGCACCTCGCTCCGTGCCTTAACTATCAAACGCGGAATCCGGGATCATTTCCACAGCCGTTGGATGAATTTTTCCTTCTCCAGCTCGTGAAAAAACCGCGCGTCCATAAATGGCTCCGGTTTGAGATTGACGATGCGCGAGCTGTCGCGCCGCCTCTGCGTACTCCGCGCGGATTCCCCGGCTCGATCCGGTAAAAATACAGATTCGGCCTCTCAAGTCGCTCACGATGATTGATACCAGGCTCGTGAATATTGTATCGAAGTTATGAACGAACGATACGCTGCAACGATTGCAGGCGAAAACCCGCCGGTCTCCCCTCTATTACTTCACCGGCAAGATTTTCTCCATACTCGCCAACAACGAATCGGCGTCGGACAAGTCGTGAAAGATCCGCGCCGCGCCCGCGCCGGCCAACTTCTCCCCTTGCGCGCCGGCGCCGATGCCGACGAACGGAATGTTTAGGTTGCGGCAGGCGCGCGCATCCCAAACACCGTCGCCCACGTAAACCGCCCCGGAAAAGTTCCCGCCGACCCGTCGGCTTGCTCGTTCAATCGCGAGCTTAATAATCGACTCTCGATCCGGCGCGTCGTCAGCGGACGCCGACGGATAGTCGTCGTAACTCATGCCGGCGCTGGCCATCTTAACGCGCGCGGAGTCTCGCCAGCATCCGGTGGCAAGCGCGACCTGATAGGCGTCCATGAAGCCAAGCCGCGCCAGCAGTTCGCGCGCGCCGGCGACGGCGGCGAAAGGCGCCTCCTGAGACGCCGAGCGGAACGACGCCACAAGATGCTCGCGAAACCTCGCGATCTCCATCTCGGAAGGAGTGCGCCCGGTGCGAGACTCGAAAACTTCATGAACAATGCCAGCGTCGGTGGCGTTCTTGTAAAGCGACCAGTCGGGATCGACGTCGGCGAAACCAAAGACCTCGGTAAATGAGCGTAGAAAACACCGCGCATCCACCGCTATCGTGTCCGTCAGCGTGCCATCGACATCGAAAATGATCAGACGCATGCCATCCCACCGTGAAATCTAACTGAAGACCGAAAGGCCCGCCTTACTTCCACAAGCGCTGGATGAATCCTTCCTTTTCCAGTTCTTGAAAGAAGCGGGCGTCCATAAATGGCTCCGGTTTGAGATTGACGACGCGCGGGTCGGTTTCCGCCATTTGATCGAGCACCGTTTTCAGCGCTTCCGGCGACGGCCGCGGAATGCGCGGAATGTTGCGTACGATGTACATCTCGTACAGCTCATCGAACATCGCCGCGTCGCTGCTGCGCAGGTATTTTTTCATGATGCTGATGGCCGGCGCCCGTTGAGTCTTGCCGAAGTGCACGCCCCCGACGAAGCCGCGGACGAACTTTCGCACGGTGTTTTCATTGCGCTTGATAGCAGTTTTTCCAGCGGCGCCTGAGCCTGCGCCGGTGCCGGCCAGGCAAAAATGAGGGCCAAGAAAAAAAGAAAACGATAAGAAACAACCGACGTCCTCATAATCAACTTCATATGCTAGGTAAGGAGACATGTTCAAGCTCGCCCTCTTGCATTGGCGGTTGCAATGATCAACAATCCGATTGAAATCGAGATTACAGACTTCGAACCGGGAGTGATCCTATGAAACGATTTAGTGGAATTTTTTTCGGCGTCATTTTCGCCGGCCTATTCAGCCTCGCCACCGCTCAGGTTTCCCAGGCCCAGGAGCCGTTCTATAAAGGGAAACAGATTCGCATCATCGTCGGCCTGAGCACCGGCGGTGGCTATGACCGCGCCGCGCGTCTGCTCGCCAGGTATATGGGGAAGTATATTCCCGGCAACCCGGATCTTCTCGTCCAAAATATGCCGGGCGCAGGCTCGGTGACCGCCGCGAATTATGTTTGGGGCGTAGCCAAGCCCGACGGACTGACACTCCTCGCACCGCACAACAACGTCTATCTGAGCCAGCTGTCCGACCAGAAAGAGGTGCAGTTCGATCTGCCGAAATTCCAATGGATCGGCTCTTTGGAAAACGATGACATGATGCTCTTTGGGCGCGCCGACGCGCCTTTCAAATCCGTGGGGGATATCATCCGGTCAAAAGAACCGCCGAAGTGCGGCTCGACCAGCGTCGGAAGCTCCGACTACGTAATGTCGAAGATTTTGGATGAGACCATTGGCGCCAAGGTAACCCATGTGACCGGTTATCCCGGCAGTAGCGAGATCGCGATTGCCCTGGAGCGAGGCGAGGTGGCGTGCATGGGGCTCACGATCTCGACATTTTACGGACGCGAACCATTCCTGACCTGGCTCAAGACCAAATTCGTCCGCTTCCTCGCGCAGAGCGGGCGCAAACGCAGCCCGCGGGTAGCTGATGCTCCGACGATCTATGAGCTCATGGACGAATACAAGACCTCCGCCACGAAACGCCGCGTTGCCGAAGCCATGCTCCAAGGGGGAGAATGGGCTAGGGCTCTGATGGCACCCCCGGGGACGCCAGCGGACCGGGTAGCCATTCTCCGCGCCGCTTATGAAAAGGCGGCCAAGGATCCGGAGCTTATCGCCGAGGCGAAGAAGTTACGTATCGACGTCGCTGCGATGCGTGGCGAGCAACTGCAAGCGACGGCCAAAGAGGTGATGACCCAGCCGCCCGAAGTCATCGAGCAGATCAAGAAACTGTTCGCGCAGTAGGCGCGGCACCGAGGGAAGCTCGCACCGATAGTCCGCGGACCATCCATACGGCCGTTTCTCATTAACCTCACCGCTCCGGCGCGAGTGTTTCTTTTTGCCTTCCGTGTTCCGCAACCTTTTCCACGAGCGCACGAAAGGTTGTGTCCGCATCACATTGAATGCCGTACGCCGCGTGCAGCACTTTAATCAAATCGCTTAGCTGGATCGGGTTCTCTGCCCAGCCGACGATCTGTTCAAGCCGGTCTTCCGGTTTGAGCCGTTTTATCTTTGTGCCGACGATCTCCGCCAAACCGGCGGCAATCTTCTGCGCGATGTCGCGCTGCTCGGCGGGAAAATCCAACCGGATAAAGGCGACTACAAGCTCCCAATCCACCGATTTCGGCCCGCGGCGCCACACCACGACAATCCGGCCCAGAGCCACCAGGAGAATCAGCACGGCGAGAAATAAATAAAATTGACTGGGCATCGCGGCTCTTTACGAATCTTTCCCGGCGCCATTTGCCGACACTGCACGGCAGGGCAATTGATTGCTGCGCGGTTGACGTCTATCGCTACGAACCGGTCGATTATCGGCGTGATTCCGGCGTTCACTTCCGGCGCCCCGCGATTGCCTGCCGCTACGACGCGACCCGCGCTCACAGCCCGAGCGCCCGCAAATCCAGTTTGCCTTTCCGCATCGGCGGGCACCAGAAATAACTGCCGGAAACCGGACGGGTGAACTTGAACAAGGCGTCGGTGATACCGTCCTCGGCGCCGACCATTCGTCTCAGTTGCGCTTCAAAAGCATCGAAGGACCGGCCGAAAGCGACGAAGTTCAAACCGCCGCTCATGCCGTCCGCCCAAGGCATCGAGCGGCGCAGGACGAAAGCTTCGGGCGCGAAGCTCTCCTGCGCGGTACGCTTGATATGCGCCGAGCGCGGCGCATTGGCCAGCTCCTTATTGTCGCTTCTTCGCCGTCCGATCGAATTGTCCTGTTCCTTGGCGGGCATGGACGCGAAGCGGTCGAAGTTGAGCACCCATTGTTGCACGGCGACGAAGCTTGACCCGTCGAGACCGGCCCCCTGCCCCCGCACGATGGCCGCGTGGAAAGCCGTTCTTCCTTTTGGATTCTCCGTTCCATCGAGGTAACCGGTCAGATCGCGGCCGGTGTCATACTTGAACCCGTCGATGACTGTCTCCGGATTGAACGCCGGCGAAACCGCCGCAACGACTTTGCGCGACGAGTGCAACAGGGCGCCGCGGTCGCTGCCGCGCAGCCAGCACCAAAGAGCGGAAGAGGTCGATGGCAAAACCAGACCCGGGCCGAAGCCGGTGGGAAATATGCGCAGCCCGGCGATCGTGCGCCCCATAGCAACCGCGGCGGGCTGGCCGATCCCGACGATAACAATCTCACCCTCCGCGACACCGGCCAGCGAACGCAAGGCATGGCTTGGCTTCGCGCCGGCTTTGAGCGAGAAACTAAGATAACGCGCGAGCTTGGGAACCGGAGCCAAGATGCCCGGTTGAACATTACTCACGGTGCCTCCTTGGATAAACGATACGAACGAAACTTTCTTGGATATTCGAGGAACTGTCAAGGGTCTTGTGCGATCAGGGAGCGCCACGATCGGTCAAGCCGCGATCTGATCATAGGTGCGGCGGCGAGGCGCGAGTGGAAAAAGAAGCGTGGAAGACAACTGCCACAGGCTTGAGATACAAGACGAGCCACGAAGCACGATCACGAATCACGAAAACGCTCCGGCTTTACCACCGCCCCCTGCCGGGACCGTAGGAGCGGTTTCTGCGCGAACGCCCACCGCCGAAAGCAGGCTTTGGATGAGGGTCGAGGAGGCGAGTGAATTCGTAATTGAAGTCTTCCAGCTTAACCCGCGGGATCTTCTGGCCGATAAAGTGCTCGATGGCGGCAACATCCTGGATATCTTCCGCCGTCATGATCGTAAAGGCGTCGCCGACGCTCTGCGCCCGTCCGGTGCGGCCGATGCGGTGGACGTAATCTTCCGGATGGTGCGGCACGTCGAAGTTGATCACATGGCTGATCTGCTCCACGTCGATACCGCGGGCGGCGATGTCGGTGGCCACCATCACCTCGTAGCGGCCGTCGCGAAAACCGTCGAGCGCGCGCACCCGTTCGTTTTGGGTGCGGTTGGAGTGCAGCACCGCCACGGCATGGCCCTGCTGCTGGAGCTTGCGCGCGACGCGATCCGCGCCGTGCTTCGTACGGCAGAAAATCAGCACTTGATCGAAGTCGGTGCGTTTGAGCAGTTCTTCCAAGAGCTGCTGTTTCTGGCCGGTATCGACGGGGTAAAGGGCGTGGGTCACGTTCTCCGCGGGCGCGCGGCGCAGGCCGATCTCAATCGTTTCGGGAGTACGCAGAGCCCACTTACACAATTGCTCGATCTCCGGCGGAATCGTCGCGGAAAAAAGCATCGTTTGGCGCGCGCGCGGGCAGCGATCGATGATCTTGCGCACGTCGGGAAGGAAGCCCATGTCGATCATGCGGTCCGCTTCGTCGAGAACCAGGATCTCGATCCGGTCCAGGCGCAGCATCTTGCGCTGCATCTGATCGAGCAGCCGGCCCGGCGTGGCCACCACGATATCCGTGCCCTGGCGCAGCGCCTGATCCTGCCGGCCGTAGCCGGTGCCGCCGAAGATCACCACGGTGCGCAGACGGGTGAAACGCCCGTAATCGCGGATGGCGGTCTCGACCTGGGCCGCAAGTTCCCGCGTCGGTTCTAGCACGAGCGCGCGCAGCGCGCCGTGCTCGCCGAGGCGCGAGAGTATCGGCAGCGCGAACGCGGCGGTTTTACCCGTGCCGGTCTGCGCCGCGCCGATGCAGTCACGGCCTTGCAAAATAAGCGGGATGGCGCGCAACTGGATCGGCGTCGGTTCTGTATAACCGGCGGCGCGCACCCCCTCGACAACCTTGGGTGAAAGCCCGAGCGTAGAGAACGGCATAAGCTGTTATAGGCACGAGAGCGTCGACTTCACAAACGCCGGCCAAGGGTGTGACTGGCAATCAGGCTCAAGAATGCCCTCCTTTAGCTTGGGCAACTCGCGTAAATCTGAAATCGCACCAGCGTCCCGGATTAACGTTTGGTTTCCGCGTTCAGAAGAGCGCGCCACGGCGTCCAATAATACTTCTCCCAGCCTTGGCTGACTCCGGCGAAATCTTCCTCCGGAACGTTGACGTGGACGAGCTCGATCCGAGCGCCATCCTTCTCCGGCCAGAAGGAAAGTGTCAGCACCGAGTCGATGGCCGTTGTCGCCCAGTTGGCCGAGCGCCAGGTTTGCACGATCAGCCGCTTGGGCGCAACGTGAATGATCCCGGATTCCGCAGTGGGAAAGTAACGCTGCGAGCGAGGGGCAAACCTTGCGCAACGAAGACAATGCTTTTCTACCCCTGAGCTCAGGACAGATCTCGCTGCTGTGCGAATTTTGTCAGAAGAATAAGGCATTGTGCCAAGCGGCAGAAAAGACTTTGAAACAGCACACCTGGGTGTCTTCGCCGCTCCAGGTTCGCCCCTCGCTCATGTTCAACAGCGGAATTCGGGATGATCGTTCCGAAAAGCATGTCGTTGAAGGCCCGAAACGGCGCGCCGGCGCGCGCCGCGATGGTCACGGGAAATCCCGTAAACGCAGCATGGGCCTCGGCGTCGAGGTACATATCGAAAAGCTTATCCGGCGTCGCCGGCAATGAAGCGGCGATGATTACATTTCGTGACATAGGATAACGCTCCTCAATTTGAAGCTGCGGGATCGATCACGCTGGGCGGATTTGCCAATGCGACCCACCCATCGCTCAGATTTCTGCAACGACCCGCCCAAGGATTGCGCCCGTCTTCAGCTCATCCAGAGTCCGGCCGACTTCCGACAATGGACGCGTCTGGACCGGAATCGGTCTCAGCTTGCCTTCGCGCGCGAGCGCGATCACGGCTTTCAATTCGGCGATGCTGCCGAGATGCGATCCTTGGATTGTGAGGGCGCGAAGAATTGTCGAACCGACTGACAGCGGAATTTCGCCGCCGAAAAGTCCGACGAGAATTAGCTTACCGCCTTTGCGCAGTGAGGCGAGTCCCAACTGCGCCGTGTCCGCGTTGCCGACGAAATCGACCGCGCCATAAAGCGCGCCGCCGGTAATCTCCTTGAGTTTGCTCGAAGCATCGGTATCACGGCCGTTCAACGTCGAGGCCGCGCCTGCCTTTGTCGCCTCCGTTAATTTCACGGGATCGATATCCAGGGCTACGATTCGCTCATGCCCCAGCGCGCGCAATACCGAGATGGCCGAGAGTCCGAGGCCACCCGCGCCCATTGCCGCGATCCACTCGTCGCGCGGAATCGGACTCAACTTCGAGACGGCTGAGTAAGTGGATAAACCGGAGCAGGACAACGTCGCCGCCCAGACGGGATCGATGCCGCTCGCGTCGATCAGATAGCGCGGATGAGGGACGATCAAATGATCCGCGTAGCCGCCGCGCCGCTGGATGCCGATCATGCGCGGCGCCATGCAATAGTTGTCCAGGCCTTCGCGGCAGCGCACGCAGCCCCCGCAGCCGGTCCACGGATAGACGAGGCGATCGCAGCCGAGCGGGATATTTTCCGCGTCGGGTCCGGCGGCGATGACCGTACCGAATGGCTCGTGGCCGAGGGTCGCCGGCAAACCCATGCCGCGCTCGCTCATGGGCAAACGTTTGCCGCCGCCGAGATCGAAGTAGCCATCGCGGATATGCGCATCGCTATGGCACACGCCGCAGTACTTGACCTTGACGAGCACCTCCGTGCCGGTCGGCTTCGGCGTCTCGCGCTCCATCTTTTCGAGCGGCTTGCCCCACTCGACAACGTCGTAGCTCAGCATAGCGCTGTGTTTATTTCTGCTTGGCCTGCAGCGGCTCAATCCCCGGTGGGTGAGAGGCGGAATTCCTTCACCGAATCGACCTTGTTGAGCGCAGCGGAGAGTTTGCTCGCATTATCCGCGCGGTTCGTGCGGATGACCATCTGGTACTCGAAGGAGTCCGAGTCGACGTCGAGGTGGTAATTCAAATTGGCGATCGTAAAGCCGTGCTTGGTCAGCAGACTCCGCATTTCCGGCTCGGGCATCGCTTCATGGCGCGCGAAGCGGACGACGAATTGCGCGTAAAACTGCGCGGGCATCCGGTTTTCAATCCAGCGGAACACCGACAGCGTGCCCAGCGTCAGGACCGTGGCGAATGCCGCGGGAAAGTAAAATCCGATGCCCAGCAATATGCCGATGGCCGCCGTAATCCAGATCGAAGCCGCCGTGGTAAGACCGCGCACGGACAGGCCTTCTTTCATGATCGTCCCGGCGCCGAGAAAGCCGATGCCGGTCATGATTCCCTGAGCCATCCGCGTCGGGTCGAGGGAAATGCGGCCCTGAGCGACGCTCGGAAACCAGCGCGTCTCGTAGACCGTCACGAGCATCAGCAGGCTGGTCGAAAGGCAGACCAGCGCATGGGTGCGAAATCCCGCCGGCCGGCCGTGATAACTCCGTTCGAGTCCGATCAGCCCGCCGATGATGAGCGACACGACCAGCCGCAACACAATGTCAACATAGACGCCGTCGGAAAGTATGCTCTGGTTCATCCCACTCTCGCAGAACCGCGGGAATCCAGCGGTCCTTCGAAGTCCTTGATTCCGGCTCGCCCCCGGCTTTCGCCCGCGTTGGCCGGAATGACGTTAGGATTATTCACTAGACCTTAGAAACACCACACTAACTTCAGAACTCCTGACATGGTCTAGTCATAAACTGTCCCCTTTTTCATTCAGCAGGGAGACTCCTCGACGGAATAATTCATCCGAAGTGTGGTTCCGGGGAACACAGTGTTTGTCTTATTGAG
>Ga0214473_10003710_pt1 | contig 18430 bp, 16 predicted proteins | sample RVTome_7_FD_203509 | JGI IMG/M metagenome (GOLD analysis project Ga0214473, IMG submission 203509) | Soil microbial communities from uranium-contaminated site in the Upper Colorado River Basin, Wyoming, United States - RVT98D197 | ecosystem: Environmental > Terrestrial > Soil > Contaminated >... | reverse complement strand
AATCGTTCTCAATTCTCTTCTTCCCTTTTTCCAGGAGAACTTCGCTGATGTCCCTCATCAGGACATTAAATCCGGAAGCAATCGCCACTTCAGCAATCCCGCTTCCCATCTGACCTGCCCCGACAACTCCAATGGTCTTGATCTCCATACGCACCTCCGAAATGCAACGCATAGCGCAGAGCGCATAGCGTTTGACTCTCATGGTCATGTAGTCTTGTGATCAGATAGTCTGCTTTCTTACTACCCAGACTATAAGACTATTAGACTACGAGACAAATAAAAATACGGCGAATTTGGTATTTTCGATGGAAAAAGCCTGTATTTTAACCACAGCAAAAGACGTCATTCCGGCGAAAGCCGGGATCCAGTTGTCTCACATAATTATGAAACCACTGGATCCCGCTAGAAGCGGGATTTTCACCGGTGAGACGCTCTTTCACCAAGCCAAGTAATCATTTCTTGCTGATCAACTTTGCAAACCGATCTACGTTGAAACCCAGTTTCTCCGCGAGGGTGATCAGGTTTGGGGGAACCGTTTTTTCGGAGATCTCTCCCCACCAGCATTTCTCCATGTCTTCGACGCACTGGTCCAGCATCTTATCCAGCAAATCCTGGGCCTCTTCTTTTGAGAGCTGAAAACCCCACTTCTCCGTCAGATCGAGGAGGGTCATGATCTCCTCAAGCCGCTCTGCCTGACTACTCAGGTCAGTACCCCAGTTCTCCCGGAGGGACTCGATCTTTTCCTTCAGCAATTCATTCAGAATGCGCAGGGGTTCTTCTTTCCTAAGCTGAAAGCCGTGGTCCCTTGCCTCCTCAACAATCCGGCCTATTTCCCCCCGTTCTGCGGTACCTTTAAAATCCCTTCTCAGTTCCCCTGCCTCGTGCAAGAGTCGTTCGCTCAGAGTCACCTCAGCAGCCACGCGAATCTCGTAGGGAACTTCTAACCCCTCTCTTGCAAGGGCTTCGACGGCATCCCTCGTCCGGTCAAACAGTTCGGCATAGCCCCGGCAATGTTCCTCGCGTTCATTCTCTACCAGCTTCCTGAGGATCATCTGCCTCTCTTCCTTGAACGTGTCTCGAGTCGTGAAAGTCAGGTTTCCGAGCAGAGAAGTGAGGATTTTCGCCGTGTCATCCTTGCCTTTCGCCAGGCCATCAAAACCCCTCTTTTTCAACGTATCGAAATGGACCCCTTCGTCGTTTGCCGACACCCAGGTCCTGAACGTACCTTCCCCGGAACGGGTCACTCCGAAGAGAAATTCATTTTCTTCCGGAATGATCTCCGAAGATACTTTCACCTGTCCCAGGGCCAGCAGGCCATGATCCTTCTCCGTCTTTTCATAATTCATCTTTTCCACTCGGTAGGAGAAGATCTTTTTCTCCTTTCCTCCATCTTCAAACAGGGAGGTGATTGCAAAATGGTTCACGACCTTCTCCAGGGTAACGATCCTGGGCCTTACCAGGCGCTCGAAGACCTGCCGGCCGTCTCCCATTTCAGAAAGGTTGCTTTCTGCTTCGGAGAGATGCTCAAGAAATTTTTTCTCGATCTCCTGCCCCGTCAATTCTTCCGCCAACTGGATGGCCCTTGCCGCATTCTGGAGGACGATCACCGTCTCCAATCCAGCCAGATCATTAAAAAACCACCCGCAACTTGTATACATCTTCAAAGCATGCCTTTCCATCTCCATCAGTTTGAGGCCCTTAAATTCCTCTTTCTCATCGGCGCCCTGGACTCCATACTCCTCGAAGAATCTCTTTCTTCCCGCAGGTGAGCGGTCCAGGACCACTTCGATATAGCCGTTTCTCGCCTCCCAGACATCCTTGAATATCTTTTCCCCTTCTTGTTCGAAGATCGGGATTAATTCATCCCTCAGAAGGTCAAGAGACTCCCTCAGAGGTTTTCTCCATCTTTGATTCCATACAGGGCCTCCTCCGGTACTGCAACCGCAATCCTCTTTCCAGCGACCCACGCCATGGGCGCAGCTCCACGAACTTCCTTCCCTCTTGGGTCCTTCATCAATCTCCACCTCATAAACCGGGGGGTATCTCTTCAGAAAGGCCCCATAGTTAGTGATCTCAAATCCCCGGGCCTCAAATCCATTGACCAGAGCAAAAGCCAGGGCCATCTCCCCGAATTTTTTGTGGTGCCCATAGGTCTCCCCATCCGTGGCAATGTGAATCAACTGGGGTCTCCCTTTCGACGGCTGGTAAGCCTGTTTGAAGCGATCACAGAAAAGATTGCCATCTCTCAGGAGATCCTGAAAGGCAATCTCCTTCGAGATGATCCCGTCATAAAAAAAGATGGTGATGAACTGGTCCGGAAGCTGCTTCCCTGAGGGACCCTTAAGGTAGCACCGATAGGGTTGGGTAGGATCGACCCGGCCCCCGGAAACGTCGGTCCACTTCCTTCCCCCAAAGGGCCGGGTTCGGAGCGCCTGGAAAGGGCTGAGGATAAGGTATTGCATCCCGCGTTGGGTCAGTACCTGAAGAACAGGATAATTGACCGCGGTCTCAGGAAGCCACATGGCATCCGGCCTACGGTGGAATCGTTTTTCAAAATCGGCAATTCCCCATAAGACCTCGGTCTCCTTATCCCGATCATTGGCCAACGGCATGATGATGTGATTATAGACCTGGGCCATGGCATTGCCGTGACCGAATCGCTTCAGGCTTTCCCGGTCAGCTTCGACGATCTTCTGATAAACCTGAGGAAGCTTCTGTTCCAGGAACGGGAGGAGTGTGGGACCAAAGTTAAAGCTCATGGAAGCGTAGTTGTTGACAATATCCAGGATTTTCCCTCTCCCGTCAAGAATCCGGGCGAAGGCATTCGGACGATAGCATTCGAAGGCGATCCTCTCATTCCAGTCATGGAAAGGGCGGGCGCTCTCCTCTGTCTCAATCGCTTCAAACCACGGATTCTCCCTGGGCGGTTGATAGAAGTGGCCGTGGATGGCTACGAATGCTTTTTCCATCTGCAAGTTCCCTATCAAAACTGATGAAAGATGATGGACGAGAGACGATGGACGATAGGACGAAGGACGATAGACGAAAAGAAAAACAAAAGGGAAAAGAGAAACGTCTCTCGTCCGAGCGAGGGACCGAGCGGTCGTCCATCGTCTTAGTGAGTGAAGCGAACGATCGTCCGTCGGTAAATTTGAGCGGTCGTCCGTCGTCCTAACGAGCGAAGCGAGTGGTCGTCTTAGTCTTGCGCTTCGCGCGACGGTCGTCCATCGTCCTTCGTGCTATACTGGCATTAACCACCGACACTTTTCTTATATTCAAAAATCTTTCTCTTGATCTGGCCAATCTGCTTGGTGACGGGGATCTCCTTGGGACAGACCTCCGTGCACTTCCACAGGGTCTGGCACCCCCAAGCCCCGTCCTTTTGATCCAGGATTTGGATTCTTTCTTCTGACGCCTCATCCCTTGAATCGAAGAGATACCGGTAGGCCCGCACGAGGGCCGCCGGCCCCACGTAGTTCGCCGTCTCTTCGTTCTGATTGACGGGACAGGCAGCGGTGCAGCAGGCACAGAGGATGCAGCGAACGGCCGCTTCAAACATGCGTTCTTCTTCCTGGGATCGCGGGAATTGTATCCGTTCCCGTTCAGGAGACTCAGTTTTTGTGATCAGATAAGGTTTGATCGAATTATATCTTTTAAAAAAGGGATCAAGATCAACAACCAGGTCTTTAATGACCTTGAAGACAGGGAAAGGCTCAATGAGTACCTCCTCTTCATACTCTTTGACCAGCTTCTGGCAGGGCAACCCGCAGATGCCGTTGATCCGCATCCCATCCGATCCGCAGATGCCGTGACCGCAGGACCATCGATAAGACAACGTGGGATCCTGTTCCCACCGGACCCGGTTAAGGCAATCGAGAAGCCGATCCATTGGATCGGCATCAACTTCAAAATTCTGATAGCGGGGTTTTTCATCCCTGCCCGGATCATACCGGAAGATTTTGAGTTTGACGAGCATTGTACACTCCTAAATCCAAAATCAGACGTAGGGAGATTGGGAACTGGGGAATTAGGGAGAAAAATCTTTTGTCTCCCTATCTCCTCATCTCCCCATTTCCCTATCGTTAGTACACTCGTGCTTCCGGTTGAAATCGTGTTATTTTTACCGGTTTGTACCTCACCTCCGGCCCTTTTGGGGTCAGGGAGATCAGGGTATGTTTCAGATACGATTGATCGTCTCTCTGAGGGAAATCCTCACGACAGTGGGCTCCACGGCTCTCCCTCCGATGAAGGGCGCTCAAAAGAACCACCTCGCAGAGGCCGATTTGATGGCCCAGCTCAATCGCCTCCGTCAATTCGTAGTTGAACACCCTTCCTTTGTTCGCCATCCCCATATCGCCGAAACGCTCTTTCAGGGATCGGATCCTTTCGATCCCTTTCTTCAAGCCTGCTTCACTGCGAAATACCGAGCCATATTCCATCATGAGGGACTGCATCTCCCGGCGGAGGCCATCCGCCTTCTCTCGGCCTTTACTGTTCATTAATCCCGATAGCCATTCCTCAACGAGCTTCAATGCATCGCCGGAAACAGGAAGAGGGCCGGTTCCGGAAAGATCTTCTATCATGGTCAACCCGCTTCTTCTTCCGAAGACGAGCACATCGAGGAGCGAGTTGCAGCCCAACCGGTTTGCGCCGTGGATGGAAACACAGGCACATTCGCCTGCGGCATACAGTCCCGGGGCGATCGAGCCACTTCCATCCGAAAGAACCCTTCCATCCACGTCGGTGGGGATTCCTCCCATGATGTAATGGCAAGTGGGCTGAACGGGAATGGGTTCGCGCACCGGATCAATACCCAGATAGGTCCTGGCAAAAGAGGTGATCTCCCAGAGTTTCTCTGTCATCCTCTTTTCACCGAGATGGGTGAGATCGAGATGGACATAATCTTTTCCTCCGATCCCTCTCCCTTGCCGAATCTCCGTCAGAATGGCCCGGGAGATCACATCCCTGGCAGCCAAGTCCTTGATCGTTGGAGCGTATCTCTCCATAAATTGCTCTCCCTGGCTGTTTCGCAAAATTCCACCTTCGCCTCTTGCCGCTTCGGTCACCAGGATTCCCAGGGGAAAAAGGCCGGTAGGATGAAATTGAACGAACTCCATATCCTCCAGAGGAATTCCATTCTGATAGACCATGGTGAAAATTTCGCCGGTATTGGCGAAACCGTTCGAGGTCGTCTTGTATATCTTTCCGCACCCCCCGGTCGCGAGGAAGACTGCCTTTGCCTGGACATGATAAAGATCCCCATTCGAATGATCATAAGTGACCAGACCCGTGCACCTTCCTTCGTTGAAGACAAGAGAGAGGACATAGTGCTCGGAATAGAAATTAACCCGGCGGCGAAGACACTGGTCGTAAAGAGTATCGAGAACAACCCTCCCTGTGTGGTCCGCCGCATGGCAGGCCCGTTTCACGGGCTTCTTACCGTAATCCCGGGTGTGGCCTCCGAAGTTCCGCTGGGCGATCTTCCCATCCTGGGTCCGGCTGAAGGGGACACCCATATGCTCCAGTTCGTAAATCGTCCGTGGCGCATCTCTGACCATGATCTCCACGGCATCCTGATCCGCGAGGTAGTCACTCCCCTTGACCGTATCAAAGAGGTGCCACTCCCAGTGATCTTCTTCTTCGTTGCCGAGGGTCGCGGTAATGCCTCCCTGTGCGGTGCCGGAATGAGAACGTGTGGGAAAGACCTTGCTCACCACAGCCACATCGGACTTGCCCGTGCACTCAACAGCGGCGCGAAGTCCAGCCAGTCCAGCTCCCACTATCACGATGTCGTGCTTGGCCTGCCTGTGCATACAACCACCTTAAAAACATTTCCGTTTGTTGGGTTCATTGAGTTGCTTGAGTTACTTGGGTTAACTCAACGAACCCAATAGACTCAATAAACCCAACGAACTCAAGCTTGGCGCTCTGCGTTATTTGTTGCGTTGTTCCACGGGCACGTACGTGCATCCCTGGAGGCCACAGTAACTCCCGACGTAATCCGAATCGGGCCGGTAAAGTTCTGCCTTGGGTTGGGCCTCGGCAAACTTCTCCTCGATGACATGGGCCGCCCAACCCGGGGTCCGGGCAATGGCAAAAACAGGGGTAAAGAGATCTGTCGGGATCCCCATCATATGGTAGACGGAGGCACTGAAGAAGTCGACATTGGCATAGATCTCCTTTCCCTTCAACTTTCTGAACTCCTCCTTTGTGGCAGCCTCAATTGCTTTCGATAGCTCACACCAGCGGGGGTCTCCGTACCTCGGAACCATGCGTTCACAGATCCGGCGCAAAACCGTGGCCCGGGGGTCCTCTGTGCGGTAAACGGCATGTCCCATCCCCATGATCTTCCCCCCTTTCTGGAGTCGTTCGGCGACCCACGACTTGACATCCTGGAGGAGCTCGATCTCGTTGAGCATCTTCATTACCGCACTGTTCGCCCCTCCATGAAGCTCTCCCGAAAGAGCCCCTATTGCAGCGGCGATGGAGGCATACATAGAGGCATGGGTGGAAGCCACCTCTCTCCCTGCAAAAGTTGAAGCATTGAAGGAGTGCTCGGCGTGGAGGATCAGGCAGATGTCGAAGTCCCGGCCCGTCTCCGGGTCAGGAAGATTTCCGGTGAGCATGTAGAGAAAGTTTCCTGCATGGGTGAGGTCCGGACGGGGAAGAACCGGTTCGAGACCTTTTCGAATGCGGTCCCACGCAGCCACAACAGTGGGGAGTTTGGCAATGAGCCGGGTTGCTTTCTTGAAGTTAGCCTCTTTCGTCTCGTCTGAGGCCTGAGGATCATAACAGGCCAGGAGGGGAACCGCCGCCTGTAAAACGTCCATGGGATAAGCGGAACCCGGAACCATTTTCAGGATTCCAAGAACCGCCGCTGGAATTGTCCTTTCCGAGACCAGTTCGGATTGAAACTTCTCGAGTTCAGGTCCGGTAGGCAAGCGGTCATTGAGGAGGAGAAAGGAAACCTCTTCAAAGGTTGAAAATGAAACAAGGTCGCATATATTGTAACCCCGATATATAAGCGTACCTTTCTCCCCGTTCACATCCGATATGCGGGTATCGGCAACCTTCACCCCCCGAAGCCCGATGTTTTTCACATCTACGGTCTGTTCCATCTTCTTTTACCTCCATGGTCCACACATCTACACCCTTTTTTATCATATACGGAAGGCTTCCGATTCTTCAATATCTTTTTTAGATTGTCCATTTTCAGATGAAACGGCGGATTGGAGTGTGGAATGAATCAAGCGGAATGGCCGGGATGTATCATGGGGGAGGGAAATCGCAACGTCCCTTCCCCTTCAAGGGGGAGGTCAGGAGGGGGATGGGAGTAATACTAAATGCTACTGTATTTATGAAAAGAACCACCTATGACCTCTATGAGAGGGAGGAAACACTTAAACCCTTCACCATCTCGTAATGCCTCAGGTTATTGCTGAGAAGGGTGAGATTGTAATAAAGACATGTGGAGACAATTAAAAGATCAAAATCACTAATCATCTTTTTCTGCTGCCTCAATCTACCTCGTTCTTTACCAAAGACTTTGCAAATTTCCTGGTCAACATTCAACATTTTCAAATCAGGAGCGAGAAATTCATCTAAAAGCTTCTGGCTTTTGATGGGATCTCTGGAATAATACACTCCTTCGTAAAGCTCAGCCAAAGAGATTACACTGATCACCACTCCCTCAGGGGCTAATTCTTCTAATTTCTTGACAACTTTGGTTTCGCCTTTCAGGTGGTGGATAACCCAATCAGTGTCAATCAAGTATTTCATAACTTAACCTCCGGCCTGGTCGTAATGAGGCGGTCGTTATATATGTTCTTGATCAGCTCATCACAATCGACTAAATCCTTCCACGTTCCGGCTGTTTTTTTTAGGGCATCTGAAAAGCTTTTCTTTGCCCGTTTAGAGGGAGCTTTCGATACACTAATTACGATTTCCTCTCCTTCTCTGATGTCTACCTTTTCTAAAGGTTCGATCATCCCCTTAAAAACTCTTGCCCTGATGGTCTTACGCATCTTGATTCCTCCTTTAATTTTTGAAAGATAGCCTCTCATAGACCCTTGCTTACCCTCCTGCCCTTCATTTTAGGGAATTGGATAGGGCTTGTCAATGATCCGCAGGTGCTTGCCCATGGGACAATATTTCCCACCGGGAGAGTGATCCAGTAGAAACACTGATCAATTGGCAGTATTGGAAGGGGGTTACAAGATCTGCGTCGGTCTAACTCTTTCTGTTGCGAATGTAATTCAGCAATCCCCCTGCGATCATGACCTCTATTTCTCGTGAATCGAGGTCATGGGAGACCTCGAAGGTTCGCTGCTGGGTCAGATTCTCAATTCTGAGAGATTCACCCTTTTCGAGCCTCTCCCGGGGATCCCCAATTCTCAACTGGTCCCCCGGTTGAACTCTTCGTAATTCTTCCGGGTCCCTAAAGATAAGAGGGAGAATCCCAAAATTAATGAGATTGGAACGATGGATGCGCGCATAGCTTTTTGCCAGGATTGCTTTGATTCCGAGATACATGGGAGCCAGGGCCGCGTGTTCACGGCTTGAGCCCTGTCCGTAGTTTTCTCCTCCCACGATAAGCCCGCCCCCGGACTGTTTTGCCCTTCCAACGAAATTTGGATCAATCCTTTCGAAGACAAATTGCGAAATCGCAGGAATATTCGATCGGAGAGGAAGGATCTTCGCTCCCGCGGGGAGAATGTCATCCGTCGTGATATTGTCCCCCACCTTCACCAGAACAGGCCCCTCGATCACATCCTCCAGTGGGCCCCGTATGGGCAGCGGTTTAATGTTGGGTCCTCTTTCGACTACGACTTCCTCCGAATTCGAGGGCCGGAGAATCAGGCTATCATCGACCAAGAACCGTTTGGGCAAAGGGACGCGGGGCGGCTTGGGTCCCAACGTCCGGGGATCTGTGATCGTCCCCCTTAACGCACAGGCAGCAGCAACGTAAGGGCTGGCCAGATAGACCTTATCGTCAACAGTCCCGCTTCTTCCTGGAAAGTTCCGGTTTACCGTTCGTATGGAGATGGCATGGGAAGGAGGGGCCTGCCCCATCCCGATACAGGGACCGCAAGCCGATTCCAGAATCCGTGCCCCTGCACTGACGAGATCGGCCAACGCCCCGTTTCGGGCAATCATCTCCAAGACTTGTTTTGACCCCGGGCTAATGGTAAGGCTCACATCTGGATGAACCTTTCTTCCCTTTAGAATTCTTGCCACACCCATCAAATCCAGATAGGAAGAATTGTTACAACTTCCGATACAGATCTGTCTCACGTCTCTACCTTCAACTTCTCTCACCGGGAAAACGTTGTCAGGACTCGACGGCTGGGCGATCAAAGGCTCCAATTTGCGGAGATCGATCTCGATCACCTGACCGTCGTACCTTGCGTCGGGATCGGGTTCGAGGGGAATCCAATCCTTTTCTCTGTCTTGAGCCCTTAGAAATTCGAGGGTGTTCTCATCGCTCGGGAAAAGGCTTGTCGTAGCTCCCAGCTCAACTCCCAGGTTGGCCATTGTGGCCCTTTCCGGGACGCAAAGCGTTCTTACCCCCGGGCCTCCAAATTCAAAAATCTTTCCTAATCCGCCCTTTACCGTCAAGCGCCTCAACAGCTCCAGGATGATATCCTTTGAGGTCACCCAGGGAGGGAGCTTCCCTTTCAATCTCACAAGGACGATCTCAGGCATTTTGAGATGGTAAGGTTCGCCTGCCATGGCAATCGCCACATCGAGTCCCCCTGATCCTAGGGCAATCATTCCCATCGCGCCCGCGTTCGGAGTGTGGCTGTCAGATCCAAGAAGGGTTTCTCCGGGTTTGGCGAATCGTTCCAAATGAACCTGATGGCAGATTCCATTGCCGCCTTTCGAAAACAAGATCCCGTACTTGGCCGCAACGGTCTGTAAGAAACGGTGATCGTCCGCGTTCTCAAACCCGGTTTGGAGCGTATTGTGATCGACGTAGCTGACCGAAAGCCTGGTTCTCACTTTTGGAATCCCAAGGACCTCAAATTGAAGATAGGTCATTGTTCCGGTAGCATCCTGGGTAAGAGTCTGATCAATGGAAATAGCAAGGGTCTCGCCGGGGTCCAATGTTCCGCCGACCAGATGGGTCTCAAGGATTTTTTGCGCAAGGTTTTTGGCCATAAACTCATTTACCCCTTACTAAAGTTAATACAAGCAATCAATCCCAATTCATGATAATTGATGATCTTCTGATTTGTCAAACCAAGGCCGGGTCCCCCTCCAAGGTGAGGGAACTTTCTTAATTCCTCCCCCTTCAAGGGGAGGGAATGCTAAAGTGAGCTCCTTGGCCTCCTCTTGAAGGGAAGGGAACATTAAGTTAGCGCATGCCCATCGAGGGGGAAACCATGTTCTTGTTTTTATGATTCGAGGGGGGGGTGGCCGGTGGACGAACACGGAGCAATTCGGTTGTTGATAATCGAATCCACTTTTAATAGAATGGATTAAGAAGGAGAGGAGAGAAAGGATGGGCCGTTTAAACGACGGGTATCGAATCGAAAAGGATTCCATGGGGTTTGTCAAGGTACCGAAGAAGGCCTATTACGGAGCCCAGACACAGAGGGCGGCCGACAACTTTCCTGTGAGCGGCTGGCGATTTGGAAGGGAGTTCATTCGTTCCCTGGGGCTCATCAAGTATGCCTCGGCGAGGACAAACTTAGAGCTGGGTCTTCTCGAAAAGAGGATCGCAATGGCGATCGAAAAAACCTCCCAGGAGGTGATGGAAGGGAGGTGGGACGAAGAGTTTGTTTTAGATGTCTTTCAGACAGGCTCCGGGACTTCAACCAACATGAATGCCAACGAGGTGATCGCCAACCGGGCCAATGAAATCCTCGGAGGCAAAAAGGGAATCTATCGACCGGTCCATCCCAATGACCATGTGAATCTGGGGCAATCGAGCAACGACGTCTTCCCTTCCGCCATCCATATCGCCTCCATCGATCTTCTGCAAAAAAGGCTCCTGTGTGCGCTCGAAGGTCTTCAAGACAGTTTGAAATCGAAAGGAAAGGAGTTTCATCCCATCCTCAAAATCGGCAGGACCCATTTGCAGGATGCCACCCCTATTCGATTGGGCCAGGAATTCGATGGCTATGCCCGCCAGATGGAACTGGCCATCAAGAGAATTCGAAACGGCATGGCAACCCTTTATGAGATCCCACTGGGGGGGACCGCCGTAGGGACAGGGATCAATACCCATCCTCTTTTTGCCAGAAAGACCATCGCCGTTATCAACGAAAACACGGGATTCGGCTTCCGGGAGGCCATAAACCATTTTGAGGCCCAGGGGGCACGGGATGCCTCGGTTGAGATGAGCGGGATCCTCAAAACCGTGTCTGTTAGCTTAATCAAGATAGCAAACGATATCCGCTGGATGGGCTCCGGCCCTCGATGCGGTATTGGCGAGATTCGACTTCCGGAGACCCAACCGGGTTCATCCATCATGCCCGGCAAGGTCAACCCCGTCATTCCCGAATCTCTGATCCAGGTCTGTGCTCAGGTCATTGGAAACGACTCGGCGATCACCCTTGGAGGATTGAGCGGAAACTTTGAACTCAACGTGATGATGCCATTGATCGTGCATAACCTGTTCCAATCGATTCGCCTCCTCGCCAACGCCGTTGAGAATTTCGCCAGAAGATGTATTGATGGATTGGAGGCAGACCGCCTGCGATGTGAAGAGATGGTTGATAAGAGTCTCGCTCTCGCAACAGCTCTGACGCCGAAAATCGGGTATGATGAAGCGGCCCGGGTTGCCAGGAAGGCCTACGAAGGCCGGAAGACGATCAGGCAGGTCGTGGAGGAGGAAGGTCTCTTTACAAGGGAGGAGTTGGATCTTCTGCTCGATCCGTGGTCGATGGTTGGCCCATCAAAAAGAAAATAGGTTAAGGTTGAGGTTTAGGCGCTTAGGGAATCGATATCGATAAAACTTTGTCGATATCGGTAAAGGGCATTAAAACGTAGGGCAGGCGTCTCGCCTGTCATGTCCGGTCCCGGTAGACCGGGACCCCACAAAAAAACCGACTGCCCCGACGTCCCGCCGTTGGCGGGATTTCGGGCGAAGTCCCGGAAGAGGCGTAGAACTTTAACCTACGAAGGGGGAAGTTGACAAGGGGAGGAGGGATGATCATTTTTGTAGGGGAGCGATATTATTAGCTTTCTCAAATGAAAGGAGGGACTGATATGTATTTTATTACGATTTCAGAAATGTTGGGGACAAAGGGTCGGGAAATTGCAGCCAAAGTGGCCGGAAAATTGAATTATTCCTATTTCGGGGAAGACGAGCTTCTAAAAGCCGCCGGGGAGATGGGTTTTCTCCCCGATGTCCAGAAACTGGACGAAAAAAACCCGCCTTTGTTCGAAAAGTTCTTCACCGAAAAACCAAGAATCTATCTCGATCGATTGCAAGCTGTCATTTACGAGGTAGCCAAGAAAGGTGATGCGGTCTTCTTTGGAAGAGGGAGCCAGCTTCTGCTCCATTCTTTCGACTGCGCCTTTCATGTTCTGATCACGGGATCCTTGGAAAAAAGGGTCGAACGAATCTCGGAAGAAAAACATTTGGGAAAAGAGATGGCTGAGAAGATCGTTCATCAATCCGATCGGGATAAGAGAGGATTCTTCAGATTTGCTTTTGACAAAGACTGGCTCAATTCCCAGATCTATGATCTGCTTTTGAATACGGATAAGTTGAGCATAGATTCAGCGGTCAAGATGATCATCGATGCGGCAAAATCGGAAGAAATCAAAGCTTGCGGCATCGACTCCGTCAAGTCTCTGGGAAAGCTTTCGCTTCAGCGTAAGATCGAGGCGGCGTTCCTTGAAGCAGGGATGATGAATCCAAATCTTTTTATCGACGTGGAAGATATCGATTCGGTGCGGCTCTGGGGGCTTGTCACTTCCCAGGAGGAAAAAGAGGCGGTGGAAAAAATTGTGAAAAGAATCCAGGGGGTCAAGACTGTTTCGAATGAATTGACGCTCATGAGAGCGTCGATGGGTGGAATATGAGATGAAAATCTTCATGACTGGGGGGACCGGTTTTGTGGGTTCCTATCTCGCTCCGCGGCTGGCTGAGGAAGGTCATGAGATTACGATCTTGACCCGGTCCCCGAAAGTCCCCGAAAAGCTATCCCCAAAAATTTTTTGCCTTCAAGGCGATCCCACTCAGAAAGGTCCCTGGCAGGAAGCCGTCCGGGATCATGACGTCATCATCAATCTTGCAGGGACATCGATCTTCAGTCATTGGACTGAGGAGCAGAAAAAGGCCATCAGAGAGAGTCGAATCCATACCACTCGGAATGTCGTCGAGGCAATCGAATCCGGACCGGATGGAGAGACGGTCCTCTTCAGTACCTCCGCGGTCGGTTACTATGGTTTTCATGGCGATGAGGAACTCACTGAGGACTTCCCTCCAGGCAGCGACTTTCTGGCCCGAGTCGCTGTGGAATGGGAATCCGAAGCCCTTAAGGCTGGAGAGAAAAGGGCCCGTGTGGTGATGACTCGATTCGGCATTGTGCTGGGTAAAAATGGAGGGGCCCTCGGGCAGATGGTTCCTCTCTTCAAAAAGTATCTTGGGGGCCCGATTGGGAGTGGCCGGCAATGGTTCTCCTGGATCCATATCCAGGACCTGGCGGAAGCCTTTCTCTTTTTGATGGCCCGGCCCGAGGTCTCCGGGCCGGTGAACGTCTGCTCTCCCTATCCCGTGAGAAACAGAGATCTTACGCGGACCATTGGAAAGGCCCTCCGACGGCCCTCTTCCATGCCGGCACCTTCTTTCATAATCAAGCTGATCTTAGGAGAATTCGGTTCAGTCATCCTTGAAGGTCAGAGGGTGATTCCCCGGCGGCTGCTCGAAAGCGGGTTTGTCTTTAAATATCCGAAAATCAATGAGGCCCTGCAGAACCTGTTGTGTTTACCTTAACATTGCATTGAAAAGGTCCCGCCCCAGGCGGGATACTTCCAGACCTTTAGAATGAGGGTTCTTGGCATGTTTTATGGGTAACATGGGATGTCACCGAAGGTAAGGTTTGTCATTTGCTGGGCGGCAGAGCAGCCAACCGCTTAAAGGTGCCGCTCTAAAGCTCTTCCAGTCCCGCCAAGGCGGGACCTTTTCGGTAGTTTTTATGCACCTGTGAGGTTACAATTTCACATTTCGAAATCCGAAATCCGCAATCAGGAGTTGTTTCTCTTTTTCAGATAGACCAGTAGGGCGACGCCTCCGACAACCATGAGAAAGGAAAGGACCTGTCCCATGGAGAATGGGCCCAACACAAATCCGAGTTGCGGGTCCGGTTCCCTGAAAAACTCTACGAAAAAACGGAATAGGCCGTAAAGGGAGAGAAATAAAGCCAGAAGGCCTCCGGCAGGGAGTTTTCTGTCTTTTACGAACCATAAGATCAAGAAAAGGGCTCCTCCCTCCAGCGCGCTCTCATAGAGCTGCGAAGGATGACGAGGAAGGGACCCCCCTTTGGGGAAGATCATCGCCCAGGGCACATCGGTCACCCTGCCATAGAGTTCCCCGTTGATAAAATTTCCGATCCTCCCCAAACCTAACCCAACGGGGGCCGTGACAATGATGAGGTCAGCAATCTTCCAGAAAGATTTCCTATTCTTCCATGAAAATAGAATTCCAACGATGAGGACACCAATCAGTCCTCCATGAAACGACATTCCGCCATGCCAAACGGCAATGATCTCAAAAGGATCAGCCAGATAGGTCGGAAGATCGTAAAACAGGACGTATCCAAGGCGGGCTCCCACGATCAGCCCGATGATGAGATAAAAATAGAGATTCTCCGCCTCTGCTTCGGTAATGCCGAAGTCCTTCCGCTTCATCTGGTATCGGACAAGCAGGTAAGAGGCAATGAATCCCAAGACATACATGAGACCGTACCAGCTCACGCGGATCAGGCCCAGATCGATCAGGATCGGATTGATATCGACTTTCATCCTCTCCCCCTTTTTTCAGTACTCCTCCTCCTCATCCTCTTCTTCATCTTCCTCCTCATCATACCCTTCCATCTCTTCCTCTTCTTCCTCTTCTTCCTCTTCTCCTTTTTTGCGCCGTTTCGCTCCCAGGCTGATCTTTTCCAGGCTTTCATCCCCGAGATCATCGATCACTTCATTAAAAAAGAGGGCCAGAGAAATGAGATATTCTTCCGGTAACTCCCGGAACCAATCCAGGACCTTCTCAGCCATCTCTATCTTCTCGCTTGCCGTGCCGTCCTCCAACAGATCGATGGCCTTGCGATAATGCTTATTGAATGCTCTGATCATAAAAAGATTCACCTCCTCGGATATTTTACTATTAATTATAATTACCTTTCCTCTTTCAGACAACCAAAAAAAACGGGACCCTATGAGGGCCCCGTTAAAGTCCAGCAGCGCATTGTTTGAAAAACTCCTTCCAAAGCCAATGCTGTTCGCATAAGCCGGTCGTGCTGAGTCCCGCGAAGCGCGGGATCGAAGGACAGGCTTAGGGTGGACTTGCAAGCCATTCATCGAGGAGATCCTTTTTGAACCTCCAGCTCCCCCCGACTTTGCGTCCCGGAATATTCCCTTTTCTGGCCAAGCGGTAGAGGGTTCGGACATGGACGTTTAAATAATCGGCGGCTTCCCGGGGGGTCATAATCTCCCTTACCCCGATTTCGGAAACCTTTCCATCCGGCTTACGATCACTGTCAAAAATCATTGGGCCAACACCTCCCGGATCTTTTGAGACAGGGCATTAGGAGAAAAAGGTTTTTGAATAAAATTGATACCTGGTTCAAGTACCCCAAGGTGGACGATCGCATCATCGGTGTACCCTGACATAAAGAGAACTTTCATTTCCTGGCGGATGGGGACGACGAGTTTTGCAAGCTCTCCACCATTCATCCCGGGCATCACCACATCGGTGACCATCAAATGAATCGGGCCATTCTGTTTTTGGCAAATTGAAACCGCATCGTCGCCGTTCAATGCTAAGAGAACGTTGTATCCTCGTTTCTGCAGGATTCTCCCGAGAAGCCTCCTGACAGGCTCCTCATCTTCCACAACAAGAATGGTCTCACCTCTGCAAGCGACTTCCTTCCGATCCACTTTTTCTGCCGATTCCATCGGATGTCCATCCACTCTCGGCAGGTAGATTTTGAATGTCGTTCCATGACCGACTTCACTATACACCCAGATGTTGCCGCCGCTTTGCTTCACAATGCCATAAACCGTGGACAACCCCAATCCCGTCCCCTTGCCTTTTTCCTTTGTCGTAAAGAAAGGTTCAAAAACCCGCTCCTTCACCTCGGGCGGCATTCCCATTCCGGTATCACTCACGCTGAGCATGACATAATGGCCCGGTTCCGCACCCACATGAATCCGGGCATAGGATCCATCCAGTGTCACGTTTGCTGTTTCGATGATCAGGTTTCCTCCCGAACGCATGGCATCTCTCGCATTGACAGCAAGGTTCATGATCACCTGTTCGATCTGCCCTGGATCGGCCTTTACCCTTCCCAGATTTCCGGATAGGGAAGTCTTGAGATCGACGTCCTCGCCGATGACACGGCGCAACATCTTCTGAAGATCTTGAATGAGGCTATTGAGATCGACGACTTTCATCTCCAAGATTTGCCGGCGGCTGAAAGCAAGAAGTTGCCGGGTAAGGGCCGCGGCCCGTTCTCCCGCCCTTTTGATCTCATCAAGGGTTTCCTTCAATGGATCTTCTTCCTTGAGTTCGAGCAAAGAGAACTCGCAGTTGCCGTTAATCACCGTTAAAAGATTATTGAAGTCATGGGCGACGCCGCCGGCGAGTTGGCCGACAGCCTCCATTTTCTGCGACTGGCGGAGCTGCTCTTCGAGAGCCATGTTCTCTTTCTTTGCTTCCTCCCGTTCCATGAAAAGCTGTGCATTGGCGATGGCCCCTGCGATCTGGGTCCCAACCCCTTCAGCGAGCTTTAACTCTCTTTCACCATAGGCGTTGGGTTCGGTAGATTGCAAAAATAGGGTTCCAATGGTCTGGTCTTTCGAGACCAGAGGGACGAGTATCATCGATTGAACTCCGGCTTGAAGAGCGAACGAAAGGGCAGGGAATCGGCCCATGACCTCATCCTTGTTTTTTACCCGGATAAGGAGAGATCTTCCAGTCCGGATTACCTCTTCAGTGGGTGTGCCAGCCAGAGGCACGGTATTTCCAGTAACTCGATTCCGTACATCCATCCCTCTCACATAGGTATTAGTAAGCGTGTTGGTCTTGTGATCCATGAGATTGATCACGATTCTCTCGAAGGGAACAAGCTTGCGCACCTCCTCCGTGAACCGCTCGTAGACCTCTTCGATCTTCAAGGTGGAACTGATGATCCTGCCGATCTCGGCAATGATGGCATTCTCTTGAGCAAGTTGCTTAGAGGCGGTCTCGCTTTTCAACAGTTTTGCTTCCGCCTCTTTCCGCTCGGAAATTTCTTGCTGCATCTGCTGGTTGGCAGCCATGAGCCGAGCGCTGTGTTCCTCAACCTGAGATTGGTAACTTTTGAGATGCTCGAGCATATGTTTGAAAGACTGGGTGAGGTCGGAGATCTCGTCATTAGAGTCAATTTGGATTTGATGGTCAAATTTCCCGTCAGAGATTTCTTGAGTGGCAACTTTCAATTTCTGAAGGGGAAGGATGATCTTCCTGGTAACGAGTAATGTAATGGCAACTCCGATGGCAACAAGAAGGGTTGTAAAGAATAACGTGGAGAGGAGGAAACTGCTGATACGGTCTCGGAATCCTTCTTGTGTGAAGACAATCTGGACATAGCCGATGATCTTTTGGTTTCCACCTCTTTCCTTGTCGAAAAACAACCCCATGGAATCATCGGTTGCGGAACTGATCACCGGTACCATCATATTGATGTAAGGCTTCCCGTCTCCTTTATAGATGAATTCCTCGTGGATGAACGGGTTTGTTACAGTAGGTTTTCCGCCCGGACGGGGAAAAGGAGATCGAGTCGCCGGTCGCATCATCTTCTGAGCAAGGGCAGCGCCTTTCTGGTTCAGAATAGAGAGATACGCGATATCCGGATCTTTCGTTAATCCTTCAATGATGGGAAGTAGGGTTTCCTGGTTTTCCGTGTAGATTCCGTATTCGCTGTTCTTTGAGACCATGTCGACGATGGTCCGGCCATGGTTTAGCATTTCCCGGTAGGCAATTTTGACTTCTTCATGAATGATAAAAAGCGTGATTCCCGCCGAAGTGATCAGGATCAACGAGATCGTCAGGATATTGAATTTAGCTGCGAGGCTGAGTCGACTTCCTGTTTTCGAGAGGTTCACGACTTTTACCCTCAAAACCTCTGATGAGCACCGCGAAGGAGCTCTTCAGGAATGTTTATCTTCATATGCTTCGCCGTGTTCAGATTCAAAGAATAAACCACTTTGCGGGGTG
>Ga0214473_10003709_pt1 | contig 18432 bp, 13 predicted proteins | sample RVTome_7_FD_203509 | JGI IMG/M metagenome (GOLD analysis project Ga0214473, IMG submission 203509) | Soil microbial communities from uranium-contaminated site in the Upper Colorado River Basin, Wyoming, United States - RVT98D197 | ecosystem: Environmental > Terrestrial > Soil > Contaminated >... | reverse complement strand
ACATCGAATGCGGCAATTGTAATTTTCCCCCGATCGAAATTTATCAAACCGCAGGCGGCCCGGAAGGTCGATGTTTTTCCGGCGCCATCGGGGCCGACGAGGGCGAGAATTTCACCCTTGGACGCCATTAAGTCAAAATTGTCGACGGCGCTAAGCGTTCCATATAGCTTTGTGAGATTTGTAATCTCGACAAAATTCATTTTATTGCTACTGAAACGGGCATTCCGATCTTAAGGATTCGACCCGGATTAGGGATGGATATTTTGACAGCGTATAACAGCCCGGCGCGGGCCTCGCGCGTTTGAACATTTTTGGGGGTGAATTCGGCCTCCGATGAAATCCAGGTGATGATGCCCGGCAGCGGTTGTGTGCGACCATCCTCCGGATCTATAAAGGCGCGGCCCCCCAGGGATATGCGGGTTAGGTCAGATGGCGGCAGATATATCTTTACCCAAACGGTATCGAGGCTGGCGATTCTGACGAGCGGTTTGCCGGTAGTGACAAGCTCGCCGGATTCCACGAATTTTTCCACGATCACGCCCGTGATTGGCGATACAGGAAAGCAATCTTCGAATTGATTCTCGAGCAAGTTGATTTGAGCATTCGCATTGGCCAATTCAGCGTCAGCGGCGCGCTGCGCGGCCCGGGCCTGCTCTCCGGCGAGCTTGGCCTGCTCGAAAGCATTCTTGGCCTGGTCGTATTGTTGCTGGTTAACGGACCCGGTTTTTATCAATGTAGCGGCGCGTTCGAATTCGTTATTGGCTAATTCCAGATTATTTTCTGCTTGCCTGATATTAATGGCAGTTAGTTCGAGCTGGGTGCGGGCGGCGCGGCCGGCTGCCAACGCCTGGCGAAGCCTGAGCGCTACCGCGGAGGTATCGATCAGGGCCAGTGTATCCCCGGCGACCACGTTTTGCCCCTCGTCGCAGTAGATGGCTTTTATCTGGCCGCCAATTTCGACCGAGACGGTAACCTCCGTGGCCTCGATCAGGCCGGAACCGCGAGGATGGGAGTTATCGTCACCGCAAGAGATCAGGATCAGGATAGCGAGTGAGACATATACAAATAGCGATTTCATCAGAAACCTCCGTAGATTTTCGGCGAACCGATGGCGTAGAGATACTCGGTTTCGGACAGATAGTAATTTATGATTGACGATTGAAAAACCTGCTCGGCTGCGTCAAGGTCCTCCTCGAGCTCGAGGAGGCGGTTGACGGATAAACCTCCCGCCTTTTGCTTTTCGGCCCCGAGGAAATATTTGCGCCCCGCGATTTCGAATTCGAGCTGTGAAGATGAGTATTTCCCGAAAGCCTGCCCGAGATTTTCAAAAGCGATCCTTACGGCAAGCTGCAACGACTCCTCTAAATCGTCGGCAGTCAATTGCGCCGAGCGAGCGGCCTCGCGAGAGGCAGACACGCCTTTGAACACCCGGCCACCCAGGTTAAATTCCCAGGTCAAATTGAGGCCGGCAGTCCAATAATCGTTCCAATCCTTGTCGACTAAATCCCGATTCGGCTTACCAACGGTGTAGCCGCCGAACGCATTGAGAGCGGGCATTAATGCGGCTCTATTGAGGCCTATAGAATGGCGGGCGGCAGCGGCACGCGATTTAAGAATCTCCATTTCGGGACGGTCACTCTTTTCAGGGAGTATGTCGATATTTTCATAATGTTCGTAATCGGGGACGGGCAGAAGTTCGCTGAGTTTAATATTCTCAGATAGCGGCAGGCCGGTCAGGCGCGCCAGAAGCGCAGCGGCATTGCTCTCCCCTGTTCTGCGATCATTGCGGGCCTGCGCAGCTCGCCGCAGGGCAAGTTCCGAATCCAGGATATCGATGGAATCGGCCAAACCGCCCCGATAAAGATTTTGCACGTCGCGATTGAGTATCTCGATTCGTCTGAGGGAAGCCTCGGCAGCGGCAAGAAGCGAGCGGGTTATCATGAGGCCCAGGTAGGCCTTGCGAGTCTCATAAGCGGTTTGGAATATCTCAGCCTCGAGATTGAAACCCCGTGAAGTGGCGATGGCGGATTGAAGCTTGATCTGACTGGAAATCCGTCCACCGGAATAGAGAGGAAAAGTCAGGCGCAGGTCGGCCTGATAGTTCTCATGGCTTCCCAGTTCAATGCGAGTAAATGGCAGCTCGATGGCCTGGACCCCATCGGTATAGGATGAAACCGCGGTGGCCGAGAGCGCCGGGTATCTAAGGGAACGCGCGGCGGCAAGATCATAACGAGCCGACAGCGAATCGTGATAAAGCGACCTGATCGCATAAGAGTGTTGGCGCGACAAGCTTATTGCCTCGGAAAGCGACAATGAAACCTCGGCGCGCGACGCGAGTGGAGCGGCGGCGCAAAATATCGCAAGAGCGAAGATGAATCTAACGCGCCTTGAGACCATGCAAAAATAGCTCAACAATTTCCCCGGGCCGTTCCTGACGAAAGGTCTGTTCATCTTTTATCTCCCAAACAAGGTTCATGACTGGAGCCAGCATCAAATAGAATAGATTCATTCCAATAAACGACAGGATGACATGACGACTGTCGAGCCTGCGGAACTGGCCCCCGGCAATGCCATCATCAATAATCTTTCTCAACTTGGCAATGAGCCCCTTCTCCCCCATGATCCTGGCAATGGCGGTCTTAATGCGATCGCCGCCCTGGGCCATTTCGCGCAGCAGTATCGGGAACAGGGTCGGGCGCTCAACCACAATCGAGTTGTAAAAAGTCGATAGCTTGAGGATAAATTTTTCCGCATCAGTTTCCTCGGCAAGCGCCTTTTCCACGAAATCGCCGATAGCCTCAAAATGCCAGTCTATTATAGCTTGATAAAGGGAATCCTTGGAATGAAAATGGTAATAGATCATGGCCTTGTTGATTTTGGCGCGGGCGGCAATGCGGTCAACCCTGGCGCCATCGAGGCCAAAACTGGCGAATTCTTCGCGTGCGACGTCGAGTATCTTTTCACGTGTATCCATAGTTTGACTCACTCCTGGCCCTTAACTAACTATTCGGTTTAACTAAACGTTTAGATAATACACAAAGTTTCAATTTTCAAGAAAAATTTTAAAAGTTCTGGTAAACTTCATTAAATTTACAAGTTATGAACCGCGAATTCAGGTCGATCGAATATTGAATGGACGCATAGAGAGAGAATTAACAACAGGCGGCCGCGGGCGGGTCCGAGGCCTCGATGGCCGCGGGACCGCCAAAAAGGGCATGCGCGAGAGTGGAACTGTGAACCTTAGCCGAGTTATGAAAACGGGCCGGAAGACGATGCAAATCGCGGCCGCCGGGGCCCGACGAAGGAGGGCACCCGCAGATGATTGCGGAAAGATAACGCGGCTTAACCCGGAAAAAGAGATATCTTCGAGAATTCTGCCTTCGTTAAAACCTCGAGCGAAACTTCCTCTATGGCGCGACGGGTGACATCTACGATCTGCCAGCCTTGCTCATCGAATAATCGTTGGCAAAAAGCCAATTCATGACGAATGACACGAAGATCATAATAGTCCTGAATTTCCTCTTGCGACTGGACTTTCCCAGCCAGGTATAGGGATCGTTCCTCTCTTATTTTGGCTAAGACATCAGCCTGCATCTGCAACCCGATTATTTTCTCCCTGGGAATATCGGACAGTCGGCAGAGGAAATTGTTAAGCATTATATCGCTGGCCACGATTGGAATGTTGGCGATTTTGACTCCGAAATTGCAGGCGAGATACATGGAGATTGGCGTTTTGCAGGTTCGGGAAAGACCGACCAGCACGATTTCAGCGTCCTTTAATAATGTCCCCCGCCCATCATCATGCTCGACGGTGAAGCCGATAGCATCGACCTTGCGGTAATAACTATCGTCGATTGCCTGCAAAATCCCGGGACGGTGATGGGGGTGAACTCCGAGGAATTTGGAAAGGACGCCGATCATCGGCTCCAGCACGTTGATATTCAGCACTCCCTTTTTGGAAAGGCGCCGATGAAAATATCTGCTTAAATCGTCGGAGATTATCGAAAAAATCACCAGGTAACTGGCATCGATATTCCGCAGGATCCTGTCGAACGATCTGCGGTCGCGGATTTCATGGTAGATGTCGACGAGAGTGTAATCGATATCATGTTCCGAATACTGGGCCAGCACGGCATCAAGGAGCCGTTTGGCAGTCTTGCCGGTGCCATCGGAGACGATAATAATTTTCTTGGGATTCTGACCGCCGACATCCTCTGCCTCGCGGGTCCAGATAGTCTGCGGGGTTGACCTTGGTTTCATATAATCTCATATCGCCAGCCCCCCGCGCCAATTAATACTACATGCTCTGTAATTTGCAAGGATTATTGGATTGAGCACACGAATATTCGAGATGAAAGCGAGGGCAACATTTTTCTTGGCAATCGAATGACATCGCTTTATTATTCAATGTGTCATTTTATCATCTAAATTCCATCATTCCTCAGCCTTTGCCAAGAAAATGCCACAGGCGTAACTTCAACCGCGGGTCGATAAATTGACCATCCGTTCCAAACTAATACTCGGCTATGCCATATTGCTGGCAATCGTGCTGGCGATCGCGGGCGCGTCGATCTGGTCTATCATGGGATGGAGCCGCGCGGCAGAGAAGCTATCGGCTGCTTATTCTAAGGGGTTATTGGCGGAGCGGCTGCGAGCAAACATGACCCGTCAGATTAGTTATGGTCGGGATTTTATTTACGGGGAAAAGAATTCTAAGGAAAATTTTTGGCAGGCGCAGGATGTTACTACCGAGCTACTGAGCGAATTGAAAGCCGACGCCAGCGGCGAGGATGAATTGGATCATATTAGCGGGCTTTCGGAAACTCAATACGAGCTGGTCTGGGTCATGACCGGATTATTCGAACGGGAGGCGGAACTTGGCGGACCATCCGAGCGGGAGAGCGCCAGGAACAGACTGCGAGAAATCTCCGACGAGGTTTCAGACGACATCGCGGCTTTAAACCAATATTACAGAGCCAGGGAGAACAGGAATATTGCATCGGCGAACGAAGCCGGGACTATCGCCATGATTGTGATAGGGTCGGCGGCGGCAATAGCAGTCCTGCAGCTTTTGGCGATCATTTTTCTCCTGCAAAGATGGCTGGCCTACCCGATAACATTGTTGAGCAGGACAACAAGCGAGATCAGCAAAGGCAATTTTGAGAGTCGTCTGTCAATCAGCTCGGCTGACGAATGGGGCGATCTGGCCGCAGCCATAAATCAGATGTCTCTGGCGCTGAAAGTTTCCCAACAGCGGTTGTTGCTTCAAGAGAGGCTGGCTGCATTGGGGGAGATCGGCTCGTACACGGCCCATAACCTGCGAAATCCGCTGGCGGGGATCAGGGCCGCGGCCCAGGTCGCCTTAAGCGAACAATCGGGGCCGGGAAGCGAGACATCGGAAGCGCTCAGTGAGATAATTGACGCGGTTGACAGGATGGATAATTGGATAAAGAGGTTTCTGTCATACGCCAAACCTCTGAACCTGGAGATCGACTCTCACGACATAAACCAGATTATCACTCAAGTGGGAACGATGGCCCACTTACCGTATACCGGAAAGGCGGAGATTCGATTTCATTTATCGGAGGATTTACCGGAGGCGCGGATAGACGGTATCCTGATCGAGCAGGCGATTCATGTTGTCGTGACCAACGCCTTCGAGGCGCTCGGCGAAGGGGGCACAATCGAGATTGAAACCAAAATGGTGGATGGGCTGAATAATGAGAAGTGGGTTATGATTAATGTCAAGGATAACGGCAAAGGCATTCCCCCATATCTCAAGCAGAGGTTATTTAAACCGTTCGTATCTGGCAAAGAAGGCGGCACCGGACTGGGATTGGCGCAAGCCAAGAAGATAGTGGATTTACATGGCGGGGAGATCGACATAGATAGCCTGGCTTCGGGCACAAATGTCTGCCTGAAAATTCCTTTGGTAAATACGGAATCGTTGCAAGTTAACGAATAGGCAACTAAAGGGATATGAAATGGCTCAAGTACTGATAATCGAAGATGAAGTATTATTGGCAAAATCGCTGTGCCGCTCACTGGGCACCAGGGGGCACGATTGCATGACGGTTACAACCGCCGAGGACGGCCTTCGGCTGCTGGAAAAGACGCCGGTCGACATCGTATTATTGGATTTGCAGCTGCCGGGGATGTCGGGACTGGAGGCCATAGAGCATATCAGGCGAATCGACCCGGATATCGTCGTCATAATGGCGACGGCATACGGCACCATGGCGTCGGTAGTAGAGGCCATGAGGGCTGGGGCCAGCGATTTTCTTCGAAAGCCGCTGGACACCGAGGAAGTGGCCATTGCAATCGAGCGGGCGGTGGCCAATGCGAAATTGCGCCAGACTGTTTCCTATTATCACAATCGGGAGGCGGGCAGGATCGACGAAGATAAGCTGATCAGTAATTCTCCCAGAATAAAGGCGGTGGCAAGCGTTTTGAAAAAGGTGGCCTCTATGGAGCTTGCAAGGTCATCGGACTATCCACCCATGCTCATATTGGGCGAAACTGGTACCGGCAAAGATCTGATTGCGCGGATTATTCACTATAACAGCAAATTTGCAAGGCAACAGTTCATCGAGGTCAATTGTTCAACTCTTCCGCGAGGGCTGGAGGAGGCGGAGCTCTTCGGATATGAAAAAGGCGCATTCACCGGCGCCATAAAAAGCAAACGCGGATTATTCGAGGCGGCCTCGGGGGGAACCATATTCTTGAATGAAATCGGCGAATTGGCGTTGGAGGCCCAGGTCAAGCTGTTGACGATAATGGAACGCCGCAGCCTGCGCCGGGTGGGTGGACTGAAGGATATTGCAATAGATGTCAGAATCATCGCGGCCACCAATCGCGATTTGAAAGACAAGGACCAGTTTCGGGCCGACCTCTACCATCGGCTCAACCATTTGACAATAGAGGTACCGCCCCTGAGAGATCGGCATGAAGATATCCTGGAGTTGAGCGAATTATTTCTATCGCAATCCTGCGTCAAATTCAATATCGAACGGAATCTTGGAGAAGAGGCCAGGCGAGCGATCCTGGAGTATAGCTGGCCGGGAAACGTCAGGGAATTAAGGCAGCTTATAGAGCGGGCGGCGATATTATCCCGCAATTGCGAGATGACGGCCGATGACCTTCACCTGCCATTATTTACAAAGGAAAGGAAGAGCGACGGCGATTTCAATATTTCAATGGACCTGGCATCGGAAACGATGAATCTGGAGTCAATCGAAAGGGAAATAATAGTCGCCGTTCTAAAATACTGTGGGGGGAATGTAAGCGAGGCTGCTCGCAAACTGAAGATTGGAAGAGAGGCGTTAAGATATAGGATTAACAAGTATTCGATATCAAGGGAAATTAGAATAATTGGTTGAAATAAACCGTTCTGTGGAATAAAACAAAAAACGAGACTATTTTGCTCTTCTTTGTCGCTGCTTCTGTAGTACCGCAAGACATTATTAATCAAAAGTTTATTAAATTTTATAGGAGTTCGGCATGTTTTTTTCAGATGTTATCTTTGTTTGGCTTTTGTACGGGCATTGAGCGCAAGGATTTACGTAATTAGATTTGGCTGAAGTTGACAACAGAGACCGAGATGAAAGGAAAGAATTAAAATGGCGTCATCAGGAAGCCGCAGGGTGGACCCAGTTGGTCAGACGGCACATGGTCTTAACCCGATCGCAGGACCATTGGTAGGAGTAAATATTTGCGTGATTGGTGGTGGATTCGTCGGATTGGTTACGGCCGCCGGATTTTCCCAATTCGGCCACAAGGTCGTATGCGTGGAAAAAGACGAGCGCAAGCTGGAAGCACTCAAGGCTGGGAAATTGTCGTTTTTCGAACGCGACCTCGAGGAGCTCATAAAAAGTAATCTGCAATGCAGTCGCCTATCGTTTTCTATCGATCTTGAAGAGGCGGTCGAAGGGCAGCAGGCGATATTTGTCACCGTGGGAACTCCACCGGCGGAAAGCGGGCGCGCCGACCTGGGAGCATTGCACGAGGTGACGGAGACGCTTTCTCATTCGATTCAAAACGGCCAGATAATCGTGCTCAAAAGCACAGTGCCTGTGGGGACCGCCCAGAATGTCAGGGAGATTCTGGCGCGCAATGGATATCGAGACAGGTCTGTGGCTGTGATTAATAATCCGGAATTCTTACGCGAGGGTACGGCGGTCTATGATTTTTTTCATCCTCAACGAATTGTAATTGGAGGTGAATCAACGGAGGCCATTGAATTCGTGAAGCATATTTATCGCCTGGGAATGACTCATCCGGTGCCGATAGTCGTCACCAACAATGCCACGGCGGAAATGATAAAATACGCATCAAATGTTTTCCTGGCTACCAAAATAGGATTCACAAATGAATTGGCCGGCTTATGCGACCTGGTCGGCGTCAACGTACTGGAGGTGGCTCACGCCATGGGGCTCGATCCCAGGATAGGGCCCGATTTTTTGAACCCGGGACCCGGCTGGGGAGGCTCATGCCTGCCAAAAGATATCTCGGAGTTTATCGGCATGGGAGAGTCGCGGGGAATGCCACTACTGATCTCAAAGGGCGTACAGGAGGCAAATTTCCGGCAATTCGAATCTATTGTAATGAGGGTGAAAAGACTGGTCGGCGACCTGAAGGGCAAGCAGATTGGGGTGTTGGGGCTATCTTTTAAATCGGGAACCAGCGATATGCGGGGGTCCCCTGCCATTCCGATTATCGGACAGATGATTAAGGACGGCGCCAGGGTAAAGGGGTACGACCCGGCAGCATCCAGCGAGGCCAAGATGGCGTTGCCCGAGATCGAAATAGTCTCCGAAGCATTCAAGGTGGCGGAGAACTCGGACTGCATACTAATACTGACCGAATGGCCGGAATTTCAACTGCTTGACTGGCATGGCATGGCGGAACGGATGCTGAATAGGAATTTAGTCGACAGCAGAAACCTGCTTTCACCCGAGGTCGCGGAGCAGCATGGTTACAGATATTTGAGCATGGGACAGATCTAATAATGAGAGGCGCCGACGGAAGTTTGAAGCAGCGAGCGAAATCCGGGTCAGAATGCCTCGATCGGCCGGGACACGGAGGCAAATCCGGGGCATCATATGCGGGAACGGGTATCGGCCTGAGAATGCTTATATATTCTCATGACACCTTCGGCCTGGGCCACCTTCGCAGATGCATGAAGATCTCTCAAGCCCTCAAGGCGAAGTACCCAGATCTTTCAGTCCTCATCGTGACCGGCTCACCCCAGGTACATCGATACAACATGCCGCCGGGAGTAGATTACGTGAAGCTTCCGGCTGTGCGCAAGACCGCGGACGAACAATATGAGCCGCGCAACATGAGAACAACCTTCGAGCGAGTTTTCAATCTTCGCAGCCATCTGATACTGGAAACAGTGAAAGAATTTCTGCCGCATATTCTTTTGGTGGATCATTCGCCGCTGGGAATGAAAAGGGAAATGCAGCCCGCCCTGGATTGGATACGCGACGAGCATCAGGAGACAATCACGATCCTGGGGTTGAGAGATATTATCGATGAACCCGAGAAGGTAATCGAACAATGGCGGCGGCAGGCGATATATGGCGCATTGGAAAGATATTACGACCATATCTTTATATATGGAAGCAAGGCGGTATTCGACCCGGTGGAAGCGTATAAATTTCCGGAAGCTTTGGCCAGGAAAAGCAGCTTTTGCGGCTATATATCCGAATCGGATAAGGGCGCAAGGAACAGCAATGCCAGGTTAAAGGGCGAACGCAAATTCGTATTGGTCACAATCGGCGGCGGAGATGGCGCCGGCGAGGCGGTCATCGGCACATATATCGACATGCTCCAGAAATTCAAGGATGAAATCGATTTCGAAAGCCTGATTATCACAGGGCCGTTCATATCGGAAGAGTTATGGAAAAAGTATAAAATTAGTTCTCGCGGTTTGCCGGTGACTATCAGGCGGTTTGTCAGCCAGACCAGGCCGTACCTGTTGAAAAGCGATCTTGTCATTTCGACGGGAGGATATAATACGACGTCTGAAATTTTAACATTTGCCAAGAGGGCGCTCGTCATCCCGAGAATCATGTATCGCAACGAGCAGCTTTTGCGCGCCCAGAAGCTGAGCGACCTGGGACTGGTGACTCTGCTTCACCCGGACAGGAATTCTCCGGATAGCCTGTACAGTATAATAAGAACGCATCTTGCCAGCGAGGCGGCTCCCCTGACTCGCGCCAGGGCGGATCGATCGATAGACCTCGACGGAGCCAGCCGCCTGGCGAGCTATTGCGGAATGCTTTTTTCGAATATAGAGGGAATAAAGGAGCCCGGCGAATGATACATAACGAGCCGCCCCGAATAGGATATATAGTCAAAATGTATCCCCGCCTTTCGGAGACTTTCATTTTAAATGAGATCCTGCAACACGAGCGTAACGGCGCGAACATTACGATTTTCTCATATAAGAAGCCCAATGAAGGGCAATTTCACCCGCAGGTATCGCAGGTCAGGGCCAAGGTATTTTATCTTGAAGATCTCGATCCCCGAAAATGGCCAACGTGGCTGGGGAAAATCTGGAAGGGAATCGATCTTTATCAAGTGAATTTCTTGAGGCTATTGGGAGAGGCGCTGTCGAGGCAGGATAATGACCGAATAGAGCTGCTGATGGCATCGGCCTGGGTTGCGGCCCAAGCCCGCCAGTTGGGGATTACCCATCTTCATGCGCATTTTGCAAGCCTGCCAAGCACGATAGCTTATCTGACGCATGAAATTACGGGCATACCGTTCAGCTTTACGGCGCACGCCAAGGATATTTTCGTCTATGACATGGAGGAACATTATTTGCGAGAAAAGCTGCGGGCGGCGAAATTCGTAGTGACGGTCACACGATTTAATCATCGCTATTTGCAGGAAAGGGCTCCCGAGATAGATCCACATAAAATCAGGGTTATCTACAATGGAGTCGACCTGGAGAAATTCAAGCCGAATGTCGCGGAAACGCGCGAAAGGGAATTGATCTTGAGCGTCGGCAGGTTGGTTCCCAAAAAGGGGTTCGTGTACCTGCTGGAGGCATGCGCCATTCTGAAGCGCAGCGGGGTAAATTTCCAATGCGTTATAATCGGTGACGGGCCCGATGCCGAGATGCTCAGACAGAAGCATGCCGAGTTGGGCCTGAACGGCTCGGTAGTTTTCGCAGGGCCAAAAAGGCAGGATGAGGTTTTGAGCCTGATGCAAAAATCATCGATCCTCTGTCTTCCCTGCACAATTGCCGAGGACGGCAACCAGGACGCTCTTCCGACGGTGTTATTGGAGGCATTAGCTACCGGACTGCCGAATATTTCCACCACCGTTTCGGGAATACCGGAGATTATCGATTCCGAAGACGACGGGATTCTGGTTGGGCCAAACGACGCGGAAGCGCTCGGTAAGGCGCTGGAAAGATTATTGCAATCCGAAAATCTCAGGACGCAATTTGCCGAGAGAGGAAGGCGAAAAGCAACAGAGAAATTTGATTTGAGAAAGAACGCGGGGCGGCTTCTGCAGCTATTTCAGGAAGATGAGAGCTCCGTGCTGAATCGTGTTGGCGAGGCGCCGCAGGAAATTAGATGAGTATTGAACCTTTAAATATCCTGTATCTATGCGCCGACCGGGGGATATCGATCTCCGGCACGAAAGGGGCATCGGCCCATATTCGGGAATTCGGAGCGGCATTGACGAAAGCCGGGCACAGCGCAACGGTTGTAACGCGAGGAATCGAGAAAGGGATTGGCAAGGACCTGCCTTTCCGCTCAAAGACTATTCCAATGGATCTGTCATTGAACGGGCTCGATGCAAAAGGCGACTTGGGAGGCGTCTCGGAATTCGACGATTTCGCTCAGAACCCATATATCCAGAGATTCCTGGCAGATTTGGAGGAGGAGGGAAAATTCGATGTCATTTACGAGAGGTACTCTCTTTTTTCGATAGCCGGTCTAAAATATGCGGAGGCGACAGGGCTGCCGTTTATCCTCGAAGTCAATGCACCGCTTGTAGTCGAGGCGGCGCGCTACCGGCGGTTAGAAATGCAGGCCCTGGCGCAGGCGGTAGAACGATATCTTTTTTCGGCGGCGGATAAGGTTATAGCGGTATCGGGTCAATTAAAGGAGTATATATCGCGGGTGGCGCCGGATGCCAGAATCACGGTAGTTCCGAACGGCGTGGACATCGAGCGTTTTGAGATTCAAGATATCGGTCGCGCCGCAAGAGGGGATGAATCTTTCGATTTCACTGTGGGGTTTGTAGGCAACATCAGGCCGTGGCACGGGGTTGACATTCTCATTAGAGCATTTGCGCAGCTGCCCCCCGGCGACGGTAACAGCCGACTGTTGATTGTGGGCGACGCCGGGAAAATGAAACAGGAACTCGAAAAATTGTGCCACGAATTCAGCTTGAACGGCAGAATTGAATTTACGGGGTCGGTGCCACAGGATAGAATTCCCGGTCTGATGCAGGAGATCGACGTGGCAGTGGCCCCGTATCCGGAAATGCCCGATTTCTATTTTTCGTCCCTCAAGATATTCGAATATATGGCTGCCGGCAGGCCGATAGTGGCCTCCAGAATTGGCCAGATAGCTGAGATTCTCGAGGATGGTAAAACCGCGCTTCTAATACCCCCGGGCGACGCGAATGCGCTGGCGCAGGCCCTGAACAGCCTGAGGCAGAATCGTGCGCTCGGGAGGGAATTGGGGAAATCAGCGAGATTGGAAGCGGAGCAAAAGCACACGTGGGCGAGGAGAATAGAAGTGATCACCGGTATAATGAGGGACCTCAAGGCAACGTCCGTCTATTGAGATGTGATGAGGATCAAGTACAAATTACCCAAGATTGACCTGGCGGCCGTCAGGAAGATTTTTCGCCACTTCGGGGGGCACCTAAGGCCACACAGGGTGAAATTATTTATTGGCTTCCTGGCCATGCTGGGGGTTTCGATTATTGCGCTATTCAGCCCCTGGCCGCTGAAGATAGTATTGGATTATATTATTCTTCCATCGCAAAATCTGAACTCACCATCGTTCCTGGCGCCGTTGGCGGTCATGGAACCGATGAAGGTACTCACAATTGCCGCCGCCGCCGTGCTGATGATGGCGATACTGGGCGGAATCCTGGGATATACACAGGATATAATGGCCAAAACCGTGGGGCATGCCCTGGCGGCATCGATCAGGCTGCAAGTTTTTTCGCATGCGCAACGCCTGCCTCAGTCATACCACGATTATCGTGAGACCGGCGACCTTTTGACGCGAATCACCGGCGACATAACGTTGATAGAGGAGCTGCTGGTGGAGACGGTGATGAGGTTGAGCGGCCAGACTCTTCAAATTTTGGGCATTTTAATTCTGATGTTGTGGATCGACTGGCAGTTAGGGCTGATGATTCTGGGTGTAATGCCACTATTCCTGGTGGCATCGTTGCGGTTTTCGGGGGAGATAAAAAAGGCCACACGCAAGCAACGGGAAAAGTACGGCAGGATGGTGTCATCGGTACAGGAGACATTTGCCGGAATCAGCCAGGTGAAAAGCTTCGGGCAGGAAAGCCAGCGCGACAAACTTATCAGCAAGTCGGTCGATCGGGATTTCAGGGCGAGCCTGAGGACCACTCGTCTGACGGCCAATTACACGCGAGTCGTTGAGATCATAGGGGCGCTGGGAACATGCTTGGTATTGTGGTTTGGAGTGAGGAAAGCGCTGGTGGGGCAAATTTCGGCGGGCGACCTTGTAATTTTTCTTTCCTATCTGCGCGGCGTTTATAAGCCCCTGCTGGGAATCGCGCGTCTTTCGGTTAAAATCTCGAAGGCGGCGACCAGAGGGGAAAAAGTCATGGAGATACTGGAGCTCGAGCCCGAGGTCAAAGACACGGAGACGGCCATTTCCGCGAGCGAAATTAAAGGGAATATAAAATTCAAGAACGTCGAATTTTCATACGTTAACGGCAAGCATGTACTGGCTGATTTTTCCTGTCGTATACCGTCGGGGAAAACGAGCCTGCTGTTGGGGCCGACCGGCGCCGGCAAATCGACCATCGCCAAGCTGCTCTTGAGGCTATATGAGCCGCAAGGCGGAGCGATTTTTATCGAGGGCCGGGATATATCCGAGTACCGAATCAAGAGCCTCCGCAAACAGATAACCAGTTTGACGCAAGAGCCGTTTCTGTTCAGGGTCAACATTCAGGAGAATATTGCGTTCGGCAAACCAAAGGCATCGCTCGAGGAAATTATGGAGGCGGCCAGGCTGGTGGGGGCCGATGATTTTATCAGAAAGCTGCCGTCCGGATACGAGACCCTGGTTGGCGAAGGCGGTCTAACGCTATCGGGGGGTCAAAGGCAGAGAATAAGTTTTGCCAGAGCGGCGCTGCGGAATTCACCCGTCATGATTTTCGATGAGCCGGCGACCGGCCTGGACGTGCATGCGGAGAAGGAAGCCAAGAGGGCCCTGCAAGTATTGAGGCGCGACCGCACGCTTTTAATAATAACGCATAGATTAAATTTTATCGACCTGGCTGACTGGGTGATTTTCATCAAAGACGGAAAATTAGTGGATCAGGGCCCGCCCGCGGAACTGATAGAGGAGAATGAAGATTTTCGGGATTATACGGCCGGGGAGTATGCGCCGTCCGAGAATGCCAGCGATCCGTCTTCAGTACCGCAATTGGATATTCTTGAGCCTTAACGACTCTGCGACAAATGCAACTACAGTCAACAGATAACGAGTGAAGCGTTCTTGCCTGGAGGAGAAATTAGAGATCGATGGCATTAGACAAAAAAATCTCCAGCCTGGAGAATAGAGAAATTCCGGCGGACAGCGAACTTCCGGGACTGAATACCCTTCTCGATCCTTTTCGATTTCGCAAGCTTCTCAATGAGAAGACAGACCGCACGCTGGGAAAAATTCTGAACAGCGAGATAACATATATCAGATATAAACCTGCCACCAATTGCCTGGTGGCTTATGAAATTGCCTGCCGCAAGCAGGGGTCCGACCTGGAGTCGAAGATATTGCTGTACGCCAAGCTTTACAATGACGCCGATTACGGGAACGCCGAAGGGAAATCCCGAAAGACCAGGTGGGTGCCGCTGGAGGGGATGGAGCCGGTGATAGCTCTTCCCGCCGAAATGGCGATATTGTATTTTTATCCCAACGACTGCCTTATAGACGGCTTGAGAATTCTGTCCGATCCCAAGAAGATTCAGCGCTTGTTATACGAGCATTATCGCGCATTGCCGCAGGACGATTGGCGCATCTCCGACAGCCGTTTGAAAATCACGACGATTCGCTACAAACCGGAACGACGGGCGGTGATTCGATGCGATTCGAAGGCCATCAATAAGACGAACGGCGAAAAGCGGCCAGTCAGCGTTTTTCTGCGGATCTATGGCGATGCGAGAGGGCTGGACGTATTCGCAATTCAAAACAGGCTGTTCAGGGACTCTCCGGATTATAAGGCCCTTTCGATACCAATGCCGATAGCATACGTTCCCCAAAGGCGCCTGGTGATGATGGAAACCGTAAAGGGAAAACCGCTTTTGGAGCAGATTCTTTCGGGAGAAAAGGGCGCGCTGGAGCTTACCGCGGCGGCGCTTACTGATTTGCATGCTCATGACGACGTCCAGCTTCCGATACGATCCATGGATTCGCTCATGGCGGACGCGCTGGCGACAGGGGAATTACTCAGCCAGGTCAGCCCGGAGGCGGCAGGGCAGGTTGCGGAAATAGCGGGGAAGCTGAGCGGTTACAGGGCGCGGTTCGGGAAAGGCAGAATGGCTTTTGTGCACGGCGATTTCTATTACGGCCAGGTGATAGTGCAATATATGATGGCCGCCATATTCGATTTCGATCGCTCGTATTTCGGCGAAGTTGCGGCGGATATAGGTAATTTTTGCGCCCATTTGCGACTCCTGGGAATCGAAGGAAGGCTATCGGAGTATGCCGAGGCCGAGGAAAGTTTCGTCGCCGCCTACCAGGCCAGCTCCGGCTACAAAATCGATCCGGAATCGATGAAGTTTCATCTGGCGTACGGGCTTTTCATGTTATCGGTGGGTCCGTTTCGCAGGCTGGAAGCGGGCTGGAAACAAAAGACAGGGATGATACTTGACGAATGTCAAAGGATACTTCAAAAGTAATGCCTATCGATATCGACGCATTTATGAAGGCCACGGATTCGGCAATAATGCGGAATCTCATGGCGGAACATCTTCCGCGGCAGCTTGGTTTGCATACTCGTATCGGCGATCTTTGGATTACGCGGGTGATCCCTCGACGCCAGGGTGGGTTTTCAATTCAATATAACTTGAAAATAGACATGGTGAAAAACGATGAACCAGAGGTTCGAATTTTCTATGGTCATCTGCTTGGCCCCAATGAGAAATACCCCCTGTATTCCCGTTCTATGTCACGCGCCTTCATAATCGATGAGTTGAGACTAACGGTGCCGATATTCCCCTTCGATCCCAAACTCGAAAATCTGCCCGAGTTTTTCGATGAGAAATCGGCCACGGTGAAACTGAAAAAATCCGCGGCGAATTCGGACAAGAAGAACGCGGGATTCCGGTTGAAAAAGATAAGCGTGCTTGGTTATAGGCTCGAAAGACGATGCGTGCTTCTATACGAAATCGAGAGCGAACCGGATATCGAAAACCGGAAATTTGTAATGAAAATTACCAGGGAAGGCCGCAAGGAGAATTCGTGGAATAAGTTGAAGAAGCTGGAAGCTGGCGGGTTCGACGCCAAGTCACCCGACGAATTGACGGTTCCGCACGTCATTTTTGTCGACGAGGGCGAGGGCTCGTGTTACATGGAATTTGTCGACAGCCCGTCGCTGCATGATTTAATCGGGCAAGCGGATTTCGAAAAGGGGTGCGCAGCGGCGGGGAGATTATTGAGGAAATTGCACCGCAGTGAAATCAAGAACAGCGGCGTCTATACCCGTGAAAATGAAATTAGGAATCTCGAGGAGAAATTTCTGATAGCCGGAGAAATATTCCCCGAATGGGGGGCGAAACTAAATATGGCGTTCGACATGTTGGCGAGTAAATCCCGCAGCGCCTCCGATGACTTCGACACATGTCCGGTGCATCGCGATTTTTACGACAAGCAGGTATTGTATTCAGAATCAAGAGCGACGCTTTTAGATTGCGAAGGAATGACCGGCGGCGATGCGGCGCTCGATATAGGCAATTTTCTGGCGCATCTCAAGCTGCGAGCCATGCAATCTCCCGAAAACGGCAGCGCCCTGGCCAGCGCCGCGACTGCATTCGAGGAAAATTACGGATACAACAAGTTCGAAATGGGTGGCAGGGTTGGATGGTGGCAGGCGGCCTCAGCGATCAGACTGGCCTGTCTTTACAGCCTGAGGCCTCGCTGGAGAAATCTCCCGCCCCACTTACTCGATGAAGCCATAAGATCATTGGCGAAGGCAAAATAAAAATTGGAGGTGCGAATGGTATTTACAGGCAATCTGCGCAAGATTCCTTTCAAATTGCTATGGGGGCTGATAGCGGTGCTGGCGTCTGGCTCCCTCTTGGACAGAGCATCTGCCGGCGCTCCGGAATATCTTCAGCTCAGGGCCGAACCGGGAATGGCCCTCGAGATAGCTGGAGCGTGGGACAGCAAGGGCGGAGTATTCATATCGGACGATATTGAGATCCTGCCCAAGGAAAGGCTGCCGAAGCTTCGCGGCGAGATTCAGGAGGTTGACCGGGATGACAGCACGATCACGATATACGGCAGGGCTGTCAAGATATATGAGAGAACGGAATTTATAGATGACGGCGCCGGGCATGCCGGATTTGAATCGTTGAAAAAGGGAATGCGAATCGAAGTGAGCTGCAAGTTCGACGAGGATGGCAGCTGGAAAGCGCGCAAGATCAAGACCAAAGACGTTAAGGAGAGCAACAAGATCAAGGGAACGGTCACAAGAGTCGCCATTGACGGCGCTGCTCCCGATACGATCGAGATATCGGGGCTGCTGATTCTCCTCATAGATCAGACCGATGTTGTAGAACCATCGGGGAGCCTGCAGCAGATGGAGAAGGAGCTATTTCCGGATATACGACTTTCGGACAAGAACTATCCTACAGAGGGAAGGCTCATAAGACCCGGGCTTTTGTTGGGCGCCGATTACAGGCAGTCGGTGGTCAGCGAGAACGATTACGACCTGTCCCAATTTTTCGAGTCCAACCATCAGGAAACGGAACCGGCGGTGAGGTTTGAGCTCACCGCCTTCTTCAGCGACAAGCTGCAGGCGTTCGCACAGGTGAGAATGAGAAAGAAGTATTTCATATCGAGCGAGCGCCTCTATCCTCCGAGCAAGGAGCTGGATGCCGATATCAGCCAGCTTTATTTCCTGGCGCGGAATTTCGGCATTCGAGGGCTGGCGGCCGAAGTGGGGCGGCAAGATTTCGAGGAAGAC
>Ga0214473_10003708_pt1 | contig 18435 bp, 17 predicted proteins | sample RVTome_7_FD_203509 | JGI IMG/M metagenome (GOLD analysis project Ga0214473, IMG submission 203509) | Soil microbial communities from uranium-contaminated site in the Upper Colorado River Basin, Wyoming, United States - RVT98D197 | ecosystem: Environmental > Terrestrial > Soil > Contaminated >... | reverse complement strand
CCCGAGCAGCTAGTCGCTGCGGGGCCGGGAGCCGCACGGAAGCACGGCTGCCGCGAGTCTACTGCCCGCTGCTGCCGCCAGCCGAAGGCGCTTCGCCGGCCAACGCCTCCGAGATGATCCCGATGCGCTCGACGCCTGCGCCGCGCGCGATATCCATCGCTTCCACAACCTTGCCGTAGGGCACCTTGCCCGAGCCCTTCACGAAGATGGTCTTGTCCGAGCGCGTCTGGAAGACATCCCGCAGCCGCGTCTCGAGGTCCTGCAGGTCGCTGATCGGGCTCTTGTTGAGCGTCACGGTGCCGTCGGCCTCGATGCCTAGCACCACCTGGTTCGACTGCGGCGGCGGGGCGCCCGGCGGCTGGGGCGGAGGCGCCTGCGGCAGGCCGATGTCCAGGCTGCGCGGGGCCAGCGGCGTGATGGCCATGAAGATGATCAGCAGCACGAGCAGCACATCGATGAACGGCGTGACGTTGATGTCCGACTTGGCTTCGGCGTGGGTGGGCCGCGCGGTGTCGTGGGAGTGGAGCACCCAGCGGCGGTGTTTGGGCGCGGGCTTGCCGCCCGTGGGTCTCTGCGGGGCGTTGGCCATGCGCTAGCCCTCCACCTTCTTCTCGGCGATCAGGGCCACTTCCTCCACCCCGGCCTCGCGCACCAGGTCCATCACCTTCATCACCTCGGAATAGGGCAGATCGACGTCGGCCTTCAGGTGGATGATCTTGCCGCCCTCGGGCAGGTCTTCGATGCGCTGCTTGACCTTGTCGCGCAGGTCGCTCGGGCTGTCGACGCGCACGCCGCCCAGGAACAGCGCGCTGTCCTTGCGGATCGCCACCTCGACGTTCTGCGCCTCGCTCTTCTTCTCCGCGGTGTTCGCGGCCTTCGGCAGGTTCACGTCGACGCCCTTCGACAGCATCGGCGTCACGACCATAAAGATGATCAGCAGCACGATCATCACGTCGGCCATCGGCGTCACGTTGATTTCCGCGATGGCGCCGCCCTTCTCGCCACCGACCTTCATCGACATGGGAAACTCCTAGAGCCGTCGGGGCCCCACGCGGGGCCCCGCCAACCACGAGTCAGGCCTTCTTGATGAAGTAGTCGAGCAGCTCGGAGCTGGAGTTGTCCATCTCGACGTTGAAGCCCTCGACTTTACCCGCGAAATAGTTGTAGGCCCACACCGCCGGCACCGCCACGAACAGCCCGAAGGCTGTGGTGATCAGGGCTTCGGCGATACCCGCCGCGATCGCGCCGATGCCGCCCGAGCCCGTGAGCGCCATGCCCGAGAAGGCGTTGATGATGCCGAAGGTCGTCCCGAACAGGCCCACGAACGGCGCGGTGGCGCCGATCGTGGCCAGGCCGGAGAGCCCACGCTTCAGGTCGGCCAGGTTCACGGCCGTGGCGCGCTGGATCGCCCGCTTGGCCGAGTCGACGGCGGCCTCCTTGTCGCGCTCGACCTCGCCCATCTCCTGCTGGTACTGCCACTCCTGCAGGCCCAGCACTAGCACCTTGGCGAGGTGGGAGTGCTTGACGCCCACGCCGTGGGAAGCGTCGATCGCCTCCTTGATCTTGCCCTGCTTCAGCAGGCGGGCCACTTCGGGGGCGTACTTCCTGGACTGCTTCGTGGCCTGGTTGTAGGTCCAGTACCGCTCGATCATCACGCCGATGGAGTAGACGGACTGGATCGCCAGGACGATGACCACCCCCCAGGCGACACCGCCCATGTGTTCGAGCAAGCTCCTGAGATCAAACTGCATTGCGCGCCCTCCTGGACTCGTTCAAGCTCTTGTCCGGTGCCCTCAGTTCAGCCGGAAATTCACCGTGACCGTCATGATGACGGGCACCGGCACGCCGTTCAGCAGCGTCGGGGTGTAGACCCACTGTTTGACCGCGTCGATCGCGGCCTGATCCAGCAGCGGGATCCCGCGCAGAACCGTGACCTGGGTCACCTTACCCTGGGGGCTGATCGTGCACTCGAGGATCACGACGCCCTGGACACGCGCCTGGCGCGCGATGTCCGGGTAGGAGGGGGTCACGTTCTTCAGCTTCTTGGGCTCTTTGATCTGGCCGCCCACCCGTACGGCCTGCATGGGAGGCGGGGCGTCGGGTAGACCGCCCACGACGCCGCCCACGACGCCGCCCGGAACGCCGCCCTCCACGCCCGTGCCGCCCTCGACACCGAGGTCGAGGCCCTCCTCGGGCTGGATCTCCTCTGGGACGTCGACCGGCGCTGTGAACTTCGCGCTGTCGGTCGGCGGCGGGGTCGCCACGGGTCTCGGGACGTTCACCGACTTGGGCGCCGGCGGCGGAGGCGGCGGGGGGGGCGGCGGGGCAGCCGCCGGCTCGACGAAGAAAGCCTTGACCACCGAGGTCGGATCGGGTAGCTCCTCCGAGGTCAGGATTGGAACCACCACCATGATGAGAAGAATGACCGCATGGAGCGCGATGGAAACCGGCAGGGTCAGCGACTGCTTGGTTTTGTGGGCAACCACATCGGACTCGATGAGGTCTTCGAAGAGCCTTCGCTCCATGCTACGCCTCGCTTTCCCGGGTATTTTCGCGCCTTCCTGGGAAGGAACCGGATTCTAATCCTGCCTTTCGACGGGTGTCAAGGCCAGAACGCCCGTGGAAACGCCGGGCCGCACGAGGCTTTCGGGGAATCGGCCAGCGACCTTCCGGCGGCTTGGAGGCCGGCCCGGCCGAAGTGGTTCCGGCGGACGGCCCGAATCGGGCCCTAGTAGATCCTGAACCCCACCGGGGCGAGCGCGACGGTCGCCACGGGACGCCCGCGCTTGATCGCCGGCTCGAAGACCCATTGATAGACCGTCTGGAGCGCTGCGGAGTCGAGCAGTGGGATCGAGCGGACGACGCGCGCGCGCACGACCTTGCCCGTGGCGTCGATCAGGATTTCGACCTCCACGGTGCCCTCGATCTTCTTGATGAAGGCTTCCTGCGGGTAGCTCGGGCGCGTCATCTTGATTGGCCGCGGCGGCCGGTCGTAGTCGAGCACGGGCCCGTCGCCGGTGCCGCCGACGACCCCGCCCGGTACCCCGCCCGGCACTCCGCCCGGCACTCCGGCGGGATCTCCGAACACCTCCATGCCGCCTTCCATGCCGAGGTCGCTGCCGCTCTCGCTCCCGGCCTGGTCCCGCTCCGACGCCCTGTCCTCCTTGCGCAGCTCGTTGTTTTCGGTGGGAACCGGCGCTACGAACTTCGGCGTCTCCGCCGGCTCGGGCGTCACTGGGCGCGCCGGTTCCGCCTTGTCCGGACCTCCGCCCTTGGGTGGCAGCGGAGGGGGCGGGGGCGGCGGATTGTAGATCAGAGCGCGGATGTAGTCCGGATGCTCCGGCAACGGCGACGGCCAGAAGATCGGAAGCAGGATCAGCGCGGCGAGGGCGACGACGTGGACGAGCATCGACTCCCGCACCCCGAACCAGCCCTTTTTCCTGGGCGGGTTGGAGACCACCAGTCCGGTAAAAAGGTCGTCCGCTGGGTCCTTGACTCTCGAGCGGGTCCCGCCCGGTGTCGGGAAGAACTCCTGACCGCTCATGGTTGCCATGTTATCACCCGCCGTCCTCGGCTTGGACGCCCCCTGTCCTCCGGAGGTTCCGTTTGGCGTCACACAAAACGCGCCCCCAGTGAGTGGTGCAAGCCACGCGCCAGAACGCAACCGACGGCACTGGCGAGGACGCCCAGTAAGGAGCTCCGAAGGCCGCGGCCATCTGTTCATCCGAATGCTGGCGCGAGCGACTGCTTCCGGCAGAGCTAGGCCGGTATTCACTCCCGGCCGAGCGAGTTGGGGGGGAGGCCGAAGGCCGCCGGGGGGTGCTTTCCAACACTGTACCCCCCCGACCGCTTCAAAGAGCCGCCTTCGCCGCCGCGGGCTGCTTCTGAGAGACGCGCTGCCACCAGATCACGATCGGGCTGGCGATGTAGATCGTGGAGTAGGTCCCGACCAGGATCCCGACGACCATGGTGAACCCGAAGCCCTTCAGCACCTCGCCCCCGAAGAGATAGAGGCCGAGCACCGCGAGGAAGGTCGTGCCGTTCGAGATCAAGGTGCGGGTCAGGGTCTGGTTCAGCGAGTCGTTCAGCAGCTTGGTGAGCGGCTCCTTGCGCTTCTGCCTGAGGTTCTCGCGGGCGCGGTCGAAGATCACGATCGTGTCGTTCACGCTGTAGCCCACGAGCGTCAGCAGCGCGGCGATCACGTTGAGCGTGATCTCGTAGCGGAACAGCGCCAGGCAGGTCAGGCAGACCAGCACGTCGTGGAAGCAGGCGATCGTGGCGGCCGCACCCCAGATCGCGCCCTTGAAGCGGATCGCGATGTAGACGAGCTGGAACAACAGGCCGAGCGCCGTGAGCTGGATCGCCTTGCGCCTCAGCTCTGCGCCGACGATCGGCCCCACGATCTCGCTGGACGACTCAACGACGGGGTTTTCCTTGTAGCTCTCCGCAAGCGCCTCGATCACGCGCTGGGCCGGCGCAGTGAGCTCGGTGTCCGCGGGCTGCTCCGCCAGCCGGATCAGCACCTGGTTCCTGGCGGGAGCGTCGTAGGTCTGGATCACCGCTCCCGGCGCGTCGCGTTCGACCGCGTTGCGGACCTTGTCGATCTGCGGCGGCTTCTGAAACTTGACGATAAGCTGCGTGCCGCCCGAGAACTCGACGCCGTAGCGGAGGCCGCCCGGGCGCGCCATCAGCCCGATGCCCGCCAGGATCACGAGCAGGCTGAGGATGATGAAAAACCGGGCCTTGCCCAGGAAGTCGAAGCTCGGGTTCTTGAGGATCTCCATGCGGCCCTCAGATGCTCAGTGTCTGGACCTGGCGCTTGCCCAGGATCCACTCGAACAGGAACTTGCTGACGAAGTACGAGGCGAACACGTTGGCGACCAGGCCCCAGAACAACGTCACCGCGAAGCCCTTGATCGGGCCGGTTCCGAACTGGAACAGGAACGCCGCCGCGATCAACGCCGTGGCGTGGGTGTCCAGGATCGTGATCCAGACCCGCTCGAAGCCGTTGGCGATGGCCGCCTTCACGGTCTTGCCGCTGCGCAGCTCCTCGCGGATGCGCTCGAAGACGAGCACGTTGGTGTCCACACCCACGCCGATCGTGAGGATCACGCCGGCGATGCCGGGCAGCGTGAGCGTCGCCTGGGCGTAGGCCATCGCGCCGAGCAGGATCAGCAGGTTGGCCGAGAGCGCCACCACGGCGTTCAGGCCCGACAGCCGGTAGTAGACGAGCATGAAGGTCGTGATGAAGGCCATGCCGGCGGCGGAGGCCATGATGCCCGAACGGATCGAGTCCTTGCCGAGCGAAGCCCCCACGGTCAGCTCCTGCAGATAGCGCAGCGTCGCGGGCAGCGCGCCGGCGCGCAGGACCTTGGCCAGCTCGTCCGCCTCCTGGGTGGTGAAGCGCCCGCTGATCTGGCCACGGTCCGCGATCTGGCCCTGGATCACCGGGGCCGAGGCGACGCTCCCGTCCAGAACGATGGCCAGGCGGCGTCCGACGTTGCGTCCGGTCTCGCGCTTGAACTTGTCCGCCCCCAGCGGATTGAGCGTGAAGTCCACGCTCGGGGCGTTGTTCTGGTCGACGCCGACGCGGGCGTTCTTGAGGTCGCGCCCGGTGATCACGGCCTCGCGGCGCACCAGGTACTGGACGGGTTGGCCCGGCTCGTCGCCCGGCCCGGGGACGATCTCCAGGTGGTTCGGCAGCTTGCCCTGGAAGCTCTGCAGCAGCGCTTCCTGCGTGGGCGCCGTGTCCTCCACGAGCTTCAGCGCGAGCTGGGCCGTGGTCTTGATCACACGCTTGGCCTGCTCGACGTCGCTGACGCCGGGCAGCTGCACCAGGATCTGGTCGCCCTGGTCGCCGTGCTCGGCGATCACGGGCTCGGCGACGCCCAGCTCGTTGACCCTGCGCTCCAGGGTCTTGATCGCCTCCTTCACCGTGCGGTCCTTGATGTCGCGCACGTAGCGGTCGGTCATCTGAACCAGGAAGCGACCCTCGCCCGGCTCGCGGATCTCCCAGCCGTCGCGGAAGAAGTCCTTCAGCACGTCGCGGGCGTCCTTGACCCGGGCCGGCTCGACGCCATCGATGGAGAAGGAGGTTGTACTGGCGCGCTGCGCGCCCGAGAACACGATGCCCTTCTTGCTGCACTGGTCGCGTGCGGTCTGGACGGCGTCGTCCACCGTGGCGTTCAGCGCGTCGTCGGTAACCACTTGCAGCACCAAGTGGATGCCGCCCTGCAGGTCGAGGCCGAGACGGACCTTCCCCGGCTCCCCGCCGCGCGCATATGGAGGCCACAAGGCCACCAGGCAGGCAATCAGGAACGAGCCATACAACGTCGCCCGCACCCGCAGCTCCTTGCGGATCCCGGCGTAGGTCAGGCCGGCCAGGGCCAGGCTGAGGACGAGCCAGAGCACGAAGGGGTTCTGAAGGGCGGGCGGCATCCTACTTCTTCTCCGTTTGGGCCTTCGGTGCCTGCTGGAGGCCGGTCACGGCGCTCTTCAGGACCTTGAGCCGCGTCTTGTCGTCCACGCGCACCTGGAAGGCGTCGTCCTCGACGGCCACGATGGTGCCGAAGATGCCGGGGTTGAGAATCACCTTGTCGCCGGTCTTGAGGCTGCGGACCAGCTGCTCCAGCTTTTTCTGCTTGTTTCTCATGGGCAGGAACACGATCACGTAGAAGATCAGGATGATGATCCCGGTGAACAGGAGCTCACCGCCGGGGGGCGGGCCCGCAAGGGCCAGGAGTCTGGGATCGACCATAGGACTTGCTTTGGGGGAAGCGCCGCGGCGATTTGCTATGACGAACCCTTGGGCTCGTGCCCGTCCGCGACTTCTGCCGAGAGCGTCCGGAGCGCGTCCTTCCGGAACTCCTCGAATCGACCCAAAACGATACTTTGCCTCATCCGGCGCATGGTGTCAAGGTAGAAGAACAAGTTGTGCAGCGTCATCAGCGTTGCGGCTGTCATCTCCCCGGAGAGGTGGAGATGGCGCAGATAGGCGCGGCTGGCGCCGGCGCAGGTCGGGCAGGCGCAGGCGGGGTCGGGCGGGCGCGGGTCCTGGCGATAGCGCGCGTTGCGGACGCTCAAACGCCCGGCGCTGGTGAAGAGCTGGCCGTTACGGGCGTTGCGCGTGGGTAGCACGCAGTCGAACATGTCGATGCCGCGGGCCACGCCCTCGATCAGGTCTTGGGGCGTGCCGACACCCATCAGGTAGCGCGGCTTGGCTGGGGGCAGCTGCGCGTCCAGCTCCTCGAGCACGCGCGCCATCTCGGGCTTCTCTTCCCCCACCGCCAGGCCGCCGATCGCGTAGCCCGGGAAATCGAGAGCCAGCAGCTCCCGGGCGCTCTGCTCCCGCAGCGAGAGGTCGACCCCGCCCTGCACGATCCCGAAGAGCCACTGGTCGCGCCTGCGCTGCGCCTCGCGGCTGCGGCGCGCCCAGCGCGTGGTGCGTGCGACGGCCTGGGCCAGCGCCTCCCTCGGGGTCGGATGCGGCGGGCACTCGTCCAGCGCCATGATCACGTCGGCCCCGAGGTTCTCCTGGATCTCGACCGCGCGCTCCGGTGTCAGCATGTGCGGGGAGCCGTCGAGGTGGCTCTGGAAGCGCACGCCGTCGTCGCTGAGGCGCCGCAGGCCGGAGAGGCTGAAGACCTGGTAGCCGCCGCTGTCGGTCAGGAAGGCGCGCGACCAGCCGGTGAAGCCGTGCAGGCCCCCGAGCTCGCGCACCACGAGATCGCCCGGACGCAGCATCAAATGGTAGGTGTTGGCGAGCAGCATCCAGGCGCCCGACTCCGCGAGGTCGCGAAACAGCACGGCCTTCACGGCGCCGGCCGTGCCCACGGGCATGAACACCGGGGTCTCCACCGCGCCGTGGGGGGTTTGCAGGACCCCGGCGCGCGCGCGGCCCGAGCTGGCGAGCACCGAGAACGAGAACACGGAGCAGGAGTATAGCTGGCCCTGCGCGGCCGCCTCGCTTAGACTGAACCGGCATGCGTCTGGCGGCCCTGTTGCTCGCCGCTGCGCTTCCGGCACAGCCTGCGGGCGACGCTGCGCTGCGCGAGGCGCTCGAACTCCTCTACGACGGCGGCACCGACGGCGCCTTGGCGCGCCTGCAGGAGCTCGTGGCGGCCGCGCCGCAGGACCCGCTGCCCGCCTACATCTCGGCGCTGGCCCTGTGCTGGAAGATCGAGCAGCGCCCCGAGAGCACTGCGCTCGACGCCGAGCTGCACCGCCGCGCGCAGACCGCGATCGCGCTGGCCGAGGCGCGGCTGCGCAGAGAGCCCGCTGATGCGCGGGCTCTGCTGGCCCGTGCCGGCGGCTGGGGAGCCAAGGGCCGGCTGCAGCTGCTGCGCCGCGAGAAGCGTGAGTCCGCCCGCAGCGCGGTGCGCATGCGCGAGGACCTGCTAGCGCTGCGCGCGCTCGAGCCCGACAACCTCGAAGCCAGCTTCGGCCTCGGGCTCTACGACTACTACGCCGACGTGCTGCCGAAGCTGATGCGCCTGCTGCGTCTGCTCACGGGGATCCCGGGCGGCGACCGCGTGCGCGGTCTCGCCTCGATCGAGCGGGCCCGGCAGGCGCGGCTCCACGATACCGAGGCGCGCGCCCAGCTCTTCGAGATCTACGCCTTCTACGAGGACGAATACGACCGGGCCCACGAGGAGATGCTGGGCCTGCGCCGCCGCTACCCCGGCTCGCCGCTGTGGGCGCTCAAGCTCGCCGAGCTCGAGCGCGACCGCATGGGACTCTGCGCCGAGAGCGCGCAGGTGGCGCGCGAGATCCTGGCCGCGGTGGATGCCGCCCACCCCAACTACGCGCCGATCGTCGGCGTGCTGGCGCGCCTGTCGCTGGGCGAGTCGCTGCTGCTCGACCTGCGCCCGGCCGAGGCGCGCCAGGCGCTGCTCCCGGTGCCCGACGCCGCGCCTGCGCTCCCAGCCCTGGGCGCGAAGGCGCGGTTGCTGCTGGGGCGCAGCCTCGAGCTCGATGGAGATCAAAACGACGCGCGGGCGCAGTATCGCCTTGCGGCGGCCAGCGCTGATCGCGAGACCAGGCGGCGCGCGCAACAGGCTCTCGACGACCCGCAGCCCGCAGAAAAAACGCGCGCGCTGGACAGCGTCGCCCGGGCACGCCGCTTGCGCGAGGCAGGCCGCCCGCGCGAGGCGGCGCAGGCCTACCGGCGTGCGCTCGCCGCCTGGCCCGGCAACCACGAAGCCGCGCTGGGCGTCGCCGAGGACGAGCTCGCGCTCGGGCGCATCGGTCCGGCGCGAGCTGCGCTCGAGGCGCTGGTCGGGCTGCGCCGTCCGGACCCGCCGTGGCTCGAGCCCTGGGCGTGGCTGCTCCTGGCGCGCGCACGTGACCTCGCGGGTGAGCGCGCGGCCGCGCTCGAGGCATACGCACGAGTGCGGCACGCGCCGCTCGGGCGCGAGGACCTGCGCCGGGCCGCCCAGGCCGGACTCGAAGCACCTTACAGGCCCGCAGGGAACGGCGCTCCCGGCGCGCGGCCGCTCAACCATTCAAGGTAGTATAGTAGGCCGGCGCCCAGTGCCCGCTCATCTGAGGCCATCCCTCCAAGCCCCTGAGTGACTGCGAGTTCCATGGGTGGAGTTGCTGCGGGCCGCAACTGGCGCGGGTTCTCGCGCTTTCATGTGGTTCTTGCACAGCCTAAGCCACTCATCCTCCGGGAAATGGATGGGTCCCGACACCAAAAAAACGCTTGACAAGCCCCAGGGTCGTCCCTACGCTACCGCTAGTATGTCAAGCCCCTTGTCACCCGAGATGTTGAACAAGGGTACGTGCCACGTCCATTCCTGGAAAGAAAGGGGGGATCTCGCAGATGCCGGCCAAGAAGAAGGCTGCCAAGAAGAAGGCTGCCAAGAAGAAGTAAGCGGCCCGGGCCAAAGGGGGGGTGGACCGATCACCCTCCCCCGTTTTTTTCGTGAGCTGACGGCGAGGTCGCCGGCAGTTAACTCCTAAAGAGTTCGAGAGGGGGGATCAAAGGCGATGCCCGCAAAGAAGAAGGCTGCTCCTAAGAAGGCAGCGAAGAAGAAGTAGCCGCCAGTCGGCCACGATTCTGGGGGGGTGAGAGATCACCCCCTCTTGTTTCTTGCGGCCTCCCAGGAATCGGAGCTCAGCGTCCGAGGATGTATCGCTCGACCGCGACCGCGACGCCCTCGTCGTCGTTCGTAGGCAGCACCGGAAGGCCGAGGCCGAGCATGTCCGGGTCGGCGTTGCCCATCACCAAGCCGAGGCCGGCGCGCTCGAGCATCTCGTGGTCGTTCCAATTGTCGCCGATGGCCAGCGTCTCCTCGGCGCCCAGCCGCAGGCGCCGCTGGAGGAAGGCCAGCGCCTCGGCCTTTCCGACATCGGGGTGGAGCACGTCCACGATGCCGACGCCTTGGCGGGGATACGTGGTGCGCTCGATGCGCGCCGCGGTGCCCAGCCCCGAGGCGAGCGCCGGCCACAGGGCGTCCATCGCTTCGCGAGTGCCGCCGAACATCACTTGCAGCGGGTCCTCGCTCGCTTCCAGCCACTCGAGCAGGTCGTGCAGCGTCAGCACGTCGGGCTGCGACCTTTCCAAGTAGTAGGCGAGCAGCGTGTTGCCGGGCGGGACCCGCTCCACGAACAGCCGGCCTTCGCCGTGCTGCCCCGCGTGGATCACGGCGTCGGCGCCACGCTCGCGTCCGATGCGAACCGCGCGCATCGCCGCCTCACGCGGCAGCGGCCGGCAACGCAGCACGCCGCCGCCTTCGACGATCAGCGCGCCGTTGTGGAGCACGAGCGGGATCTCGCCGCCGAGATCCTCCGCCACGCGTCGCGCGGCAGGGTAGCGGCGGCCGGTAACGAGCACCAGTTGCACGCCCCGCCTGCGCGCCGCCGCGACGGCCGCGCGGGTCCGGGACGAGATCCCCTTATCGCTGGAAAGCAACGTGCCGTCGATGTCGAGGGCCAACAGCCGAAAAGGGCCTAGCGTCCGTCCCAGATCTCTATCCTCTCGATCAAGTCCCCCGGCTGAATCTTGTCCACGACCTCCATTCCCGCGGCCACGCGTCCGAACAGCGTGTAGCCGCCGTCCAGATGGGGCGCCGGAGCGTGGGTGATGAAGAACTGGCTGCCGCCGGTGTCTTTGCCCGAGTGCGCCATCCCCACGGCGCCACGCCCATAAGGCGCCTGGCCGATCTCGCAGCGCAGCACGTAGCCGGGACCGCCGTTGCCGTCTCCGCGCGGACAGCCGCCCTGGATCACGAAGCCGGGCACCACACGGTGGAAGCTGAGGCCCTCGAAGAAGCCGCGCCGTGCCAGGTCGATGAACGACGCCGAGGTGAGCGGGGCTTCGACGACATTCAGGTGGATCTCGATCGTTCCTTTCGCGGTGTGGATCAGGGCGCGGGGCGTGTACAACGGGACGCCGGGTGTCGGGCTGTAGGGCGCGATGGCCTCGCGGTAATCGAGCACCGGCCCCAGCACGGCCTCGGGACCCGGATCGGGCGCCCCCTGCCCAAGAGCGCGCAGCGCCGCCGCCGCCCGCTCGCGCACCGCGCGGGCGGCATCGCTGCGGGCGGCTTCGAGCAGCGTTTCGCGCGCGGCGGCGTCCCGCTGGCTCGCGAGCGTCTCCACGATCGAAAGCCGCGCTTCGAGGTCGCGATCGGGGAGCGAACGCTGGTAGGCCGCGGCCAGCGCCGGCGTCTGGCCCTGCAGCTTGAGCGCCGCCAGGTTCTGGGCGGCCGCCATCCGGACCGCGAAGTCCGGGTGCTCCAGGTGCCGGCGCAGCGTATCCGCGGCGTCGGCGCCGCGGGTCTTGCGCAGCGCCTCGAGCACGGACGGCAGCACACGCGCGTCAGCGTCCTCGAGCATGCGGAACAGCAGGCCCACGCTGGTCTCGTCTCCGGCCAGCCCGAGCGCGGTCGCGAGGCCGGCGCGCACGCTCCAGTCGGCATCGGGATCCAGCCCCGACAGCACGAGCGTCAGCTCCTCGCGGTCGGCGCGCGCCAAGGCCTGGAACGCCGCGGCGCGGACGAAGGGGCGCGCGTCGCCCACGAACGGCACGATGCGCGAGCGCAGGCTCCGATCCGAGGGCAGCGCGGCGAGCGCCAGCAGGCACTCGCGCAACAAGGCCTCCGGGCTCGTGGCGAGCAGCCCGACCGCGATCGCCGCAGCGCGGGGGTCGCCCAGCGTCCCCAGCGCGCGCACGGCGCTGAGTGCCACGCTCTCCTCCGGATCCTGCGCCAGGCGCGCCAGCAGCTCGAAGGCCGCGGGACCCTTGAGCGCCCCCAGGCCGCGCGCCGCCAGCGCGCGCGAGAGCGGGTCGCCCGAGGCCGCGCCAGCCTGCAACACAGGCGCGAGCGCGGGCGCTTCGAGGCGCATCGCCACGTAGACCGCAGCCCACCAGTCGAAGCGCGGGCGGCCCGCCTGCAGCAGCGCCGACTCCGCCGCGGCGACGTCCTTGAGCCGAGCCAAGGCCAGCAGCGCCAGGCGCAGCTCGAGCCAGGGGTCGCTCGGGCTGCCGGGATCGTCGCCGCGCACCGCGACCAGCGGCGCGCCCTTGGGGACCGCGGCCAGGATCATGCCCGCGATGCTGCCGGCCGCACGCGCGTCGCCGACGCGGCCCAGCGCCTCGGCGGCGCGACCGCGCACGACCGGATCCGAGTCGGCCAGCGCGGCGAGCAGGCGCTCGCTCGCGCGCTGGTCGCCGATCAGGCCCAGCGCGAACGCCGCCATCTGCCGGACCTCCGCCACGCCGTCGTTCATCAGCTCGATGAGCGCAGGCAGCGGCGCGGGGTCGCCGATCCGCCCCGCCGCCAGCGCAGCGCGCCGGCGCACACCGGCCTGCGGGTCCTTCAGGTAGCGCTCGAGCTCGCCGCCGCCTGAACTGCGCGTGTCCTCGAGCGCGAGCAAGCGCGTCATCTTCTCGGCGGGCGAGAATGCCGTGGGCGCCGCCAGCAGTAGCGCGGTGATGGCGAGGCCGAGCGGCGTCATGCGGCCTCGCGGCGGCCGTGGGCGCAGACCGGGCGCAGCGGACAGCAGCCGCAGCGCGGCGCCCGCGCCCGGCACAGCTCGCGGCCCAGCCGGATCAGGTTGAGGTGCAGCTCGAGGGCGCGCGCCGCGGGCACGAAGCGCGCCAAGCGCGTGTGGGCCTGCTCGGCGCTGGCGCCCTCGGCCACGAGGCCCAGCCGGCGCACGACGCGGTGCACGTGGGTGTCCACCGGGAAGGCCGGGTGGCCGCAGCCGAAGAGCAGCACGCAGGCCCGGGTCTTGGGGCCCACGCCCGGCAACCCGCTGAGGCGAAGCTCGGCTCCGGCCGGACTCAACCGCCGCAGCGCGCGGAGATCGTAGCGGCCTTCGCGCCGGCGTACTACGGCCAGGACGCGCAGGATGCGCCGGCTCTTCAAGCGCGCCAGACCGCCGCTCCGGATCGCGCGCTCGAGGGCTGGCGCTCGAGCCGAGGCCGCAGCCTGCCAACAGGGCCAAGCGGCCTTCAGCGCGCGGAAGGCCCGCCCGCTGTTGACGTCGCTGGTGTTCTGCGAGAGCACCGTTTCGATCAGCACGTCGAGCGGGTCGGCGCGTCGGGGTCTCGGGAAACCATAGCGGGCGGCCAGTCGGCGGGCCACGGTCTCGAGTCGTCGGGCCAACGAGTGCGGGGCCATCCTGGGGCGCGGATTATAACAAGCGCCCCGAGCCGTGGCGCGTCCCGGACAGACGCACGAGCCCCTACGCCACGGCCAGCAGGTCGCGTCCTTCGAGGAAGCCCAGGTCGCCGGCGGCCTTGCGGATACGCTCGCGCGCGCCCGGCTGTCCGACCGCGGCCAAATGCAGCGGCCCGCGGAACGAAGCCGCGCCGGCCACGCCGACAACCGGCGCGTCGTGCAGCCGGCCTCCGACGCGCGCCGGGTCCACCTCGACGAACGCCGCCACGCGGTGGCCGGCCGCGCGCAGCGCACGCGACCAGGCCTTGCCGATGCGGCCGGCACCCCAGAGCACCGCCTCCCGTCCCCCCGCGAGCGGCCCGCGCGCGAGCGCGCCGAGCTTCACCGCCCGGAAGCGCTCGGGCGCATAGCGCGGGTCGACCCGCGTCAAGCGACCCGGTGTGTCCCGCCACTGCAGCAGCGTTTCGCGCAGCTTTGCGAAGCGCCATCCCGCGGCGTAACCGCGCAGCCAGAGCTCGTAGTCCTCGGGTCCCCCGCAATCGCGGTAGCCGCCCACGCCTCGCAGCGTGGCGCTGCGCAACATCACGCTCGGGTGCACGAGCGGAGACTCCACCCACAGGTCGCGCTCGATCGCGGCGTGGTCGACGAGCCCGTTCTGCCATGCCACGTACGCCTGCATCCCGGCATTGGCGTGTCCCGGGTGCCCCAGCATCGCCACGGCGCAACCGAGCACGCTCAAGGCTGGATCGCGGGCGAGGCGCTCGGCTTGCCGCGCCAGGCGCTCCGGGTGCGCTACGTCATCGGCGTCCATGCGCGCCAGAAGCGGCGCCCGGGCCAGCGCCAGGCCGGCGTTGAGGGCGGCAACCAGGCCCTGCGCGGCAGTGCCGAGCACGCGCAACCGGTGGTCGCGCCGCGCCGCCTGCTCGAGTATCTGTCGGCTCGCGTCGCGCGACCCATCGTCCACCGCCACGACCTCGTAGTCGGGCAAGGTCTGCGCCGCCAGCGAGGCGAGACACTCGGGCAGCGTGGCCTGGGCGTCGCGGACCGGCAGCAGGACCGAGACCATCGGCACCGCCTGGCTTTCCGCCTTAGCCATGGCGGCGCAGGAAATCGCGGACCTGGGCGAGCGCTTGTTCCGGCGAGGTCCCCTCCACCACATAGAACGGACCGGCTGTGCCGGGGCGCCAGCGGTCGCGAGCGGCGCGGCGGATCTCCACCTGCCAGCCCGCATCGCCCTTGACGGGCTCGAGCACCTCGTAGATCCACTCGGAGGTGCGCAGCGTCGAGCGGATGTTCACGTCCTCGCGCGGGCCGGCGGCCGGCTGCCCGGGGGCGTCGCGGGCCACCAGGTTCTCGATCGCCCTGCGGCTGTCCGGAGGGACCACCAGGAACTCGACGCCGTACCCGAGGTAGGGCCAGGCCACCTCGGGAGCCTGGCGCACCACGCGTCCCAGGGCGGTGAAGCGCACGCCGAGCGCGGGGCTGTTGCACTCGAGGTCGAGGTCCGGCTCCTCCGCCAAGCGCACCGGGCTCGCCAGCAGCATGCCGTGGATGCTGATGTTGCGCGTCAGGCCGACGAAGTGCCCGCTGGCACCGTGGGGCGTGCCCACGACCTGGCCGAGCACGGGGACCCGTGTCTCGACACGCCGCGGCACCACGAGCAGCTTCGCGATCCAGGACTCGAGTCGCGCCGGGTCGAGTGGCCGACGCAGCACGGCGTTGACGCCAGCCTCCACCACGGCGCCGTCGAGCGATGGCGGCTCTCCGGCCGGGATCAGCGCCAGCAGCGACATCTGCCGCGTCGCCGGCGAGGCGCGCAGCTCGCGGATCAGCTCGGGCAGGCCCTGGTCGGGAAGGCGCGGCCCCAGCACGACGAGCCGCGTGCTGCCGCGCGTCAGCGCTGCCAGCAGCTCGCGCGCGCTCGCGACCTCCTCGACGCGGTGACCATCGCGCAGCAGCACCGGCGCCTCGAGCAGCAGGCTGCGAGCGTCGAGCCCGGCGACCAGCAGCGCAGCAGCAGCGTCCATCGCTCAGGCGCCTACGACACCACGCGCTGGCTGCTGCGCCGCAACCGGAAGGCGCGCTGGAACGCGCGCGGCAGCAGCGTCTTGAGCCCGAACAGCGACGGCACGCGGTCGTAGAGCAGAACCAGCCGCACGTCCTTGCGGCCGCCGCGCTCGAGCTGCTTGACGACGAAGCCGTAGGGCCCGATGCGCACGGCCGTGCCCGGCGCCAGGTCTCTGCGCTCGGCCGTCTTGCCATATCCCAGCAGCTGGACGCGGGCCTCGGTCAGCTTGCGGCGCAGCGCGTCGTTCGTGAGCAGATGCACTTTCGCCCGCAGGAAGTCCAGGGCGGGGACGCGCCGCCGCTCGGCGGGCGGTGCCGCCAACAGCCGCTCGGCCTGGCCGGCATCGAAGTTTTTCGCCATGTAGTCGAGGTTCAAAGCGTAGATCTTCTCTTCCTTGGTGCCGGAGTCGGAGAAGGCCTCGAGCATGGCCCGTAGCTCCTCGAGCTCGAGCGGCAGCAGCTGACGCGTCCGGGCGTCGAGGCCGTCGGTGTCGAGACCTGCGCCGGAGAGGTCGAGCGGCGGCACCTGATACGTCAGGCTGGCGGCCGCCTCCTTGGCCGAGCCCACCAGGCTGAGACCGGTGGTGGCCCAACCGCCCGACTCCACGCGGTGCAGCCGGTCGACGGCCAGGTGGACCGAAACCGCCCTGGCGAGCTCGACGATCTCGATGTCCCCCGGTCCAGGGAAAGAGCGGACCAGGATGCCGAGCAGCAGGAACAGCAGCAGCACCAGCGGCAGCACCAGGCCGCTCAGCAGCTGCAGCTCGACCCCCGGGCGCGACGGCGCCACGATCCGACGCAGCGCCGGCTCCACCTTGCGTAGGCCCTCGTGGGGCGCCACGCGGAACACGAACTTCTTGAGCAATAAGCCATCGTCGCCAAAGAAGGAGGCCAGGCTCTGGGCCGTGGGCGAGGCCAGCGCGCCGTTGGCGGCGCGCACCATGTCGAGGATCAGCCCGGGGGTCTGCTCGCGGTCGCCGGCGGGGACGCCTTCTGTGGGTGGATCGCCCACCAGGATCACGTATAGCGGCACCTTCAGCTGCGTAACGAGCTCGAGCGTGCGCCGGACTACGTGGGCGCGCAGGTCCTCCCCCGGCGGCACGCCCATGTCGTCCCAGTCCCCCGGTCCGGGGTCGAGGATCGCGTCGGTCAGCAGGATCATGCGGAACGCAGTGCCTTTCGGATAGCTCTGGATGATCTCGCGCGCCTTGAGAAACGGGAAGTAGAAGTCCGTCCATTGGCCGTTGTTGTGATAACGCGAGACGTCGTCGACGAAGATCTCCTGCCGTCCGCCGAACAGGATCAGCCGGTAGGGCTGCCCCGCCAGGAACGTGAACATCTTCTCGAGGGCCGCCACCCGCTTCTCGTCGGGATCGAGCGGCGGTAGCGACGCGGAGTTGTCGATCAGGAAGAGGATGACCGGCCCGGCCGCGGGTGTTGCAGCCGGCGACGGCGCGGGGCTGGGGGAGGCCAGCAGCAGCGACACGAACAGCGTCGGAATCGCGGCCATCGAGCCCGGAAGGATACTACGACGGCCGTCTCGCGGCGTGCGCGCCGCTATAATCGCCCCCCGCTCCCCCTGCTCGGGGTCGGATTGCGAGGCGCGTGAGATGAAGGTCGGCATCATCGGTCTCTCGTCGGTCGGCAAGAGTGCGCTGTTCCAGCTGCTCACGGGGTCGGCCGCGGCGCCGCCGGCGGGCCGCCCCGAGCCGCGCCTGGGCATCGCGCGCGTGTCGGATCGCCGTCTCGAGCTGCTCGCGCAAATGTACAAGCCGCGCAAGAAGACGCCGGCCAGCGTGGAGTACGTGGACGTGCCGGGAGTTGCGAAGGGCGAGGGATCGGCCCTCGTCGATCTGCCCGCGCTGCGCGGCGTCGACGCCCTGGTCCACGTAGTGCGCGCCTTCGAGTCGGACCGCGTGCCCCACCCGGAAGGTTCGCTGGACCCGCTGCGCGACGCGAAGATGCTGGAGCTCGAGCTGATCCTGGCGGACCTGGGCGCGGTCGAGCGGCGCCTGGAGCGGCTCGACGCCAACATCAAGAAAGCCCACAAACCCGACGATGTCGCCGAGCGTAGCGTGTTCCTCAAGCTGAAACAGGCGCTCGAGGGCGAGCGCCCGCTGCGGGAGCTCGAGCTTGCGGAGGAGGACCAGCGGCGGCTGCGCGGCTATTCCTTCCTCTCGGAGAAGCCGATGCTGCTGGCCGTCAACCTGGGCGAGGACCGGATCCGCGAGGCGGCGGCATTCCTCGAGTCCTCGGGCCTCGCCGGCTTCGCCGCGCGGCCCCGCCTGGCGCTCTGCCCGGTGGCGGCCCCGATCGAAGCGGAAATCGCGCAGCTGGCCCCGGAGGACGCCCAGGCCTTCCTGACGGACCTGGGCCTTCAGGAGCCAGGCCTCGACCGCGTGATTCGCACATCCTACGAGCTGCTCGGCCTGATCTCGTTCTTGACCGCCGGCGAGGACGAGTGCCGCGCCTGGACCATCCGCCAGGGGACCCGCGCGCAGCTGGCCGCCGGCGCGATCCACTCCGACATCGAGCGCGGGTTCATTCGCGCGGAGGTCGTGGCGTTCCAAGACCTGGTTGCCGCCGGCTCGCTTTCCGCCTGCCGCGAGAAGGGCACGCTGCGCCTGGAAGGCAAGGACTACGTCGTTCGCGACGGGGATGTGATCAACTTCCGGTTCAATGTCTAGGGTCGGGGGGGTACGGTGCTCGGGAAGCACCCCCCCGCGGCCTTCGGCCT
>Ga0214473_10003707_pt1 | contig 18436 bp, 13 predicted proteins | sample RVTome_7_FD_203509 | JGI IMG/M metagenome (GOLD analysis project Ga0214473, IMG submission 203509) | Soil microbial communities from uranium-contaminated site in the Upper Colorado River Basin, Wyoming, United States - RVT98D197 | ecosystem: Environmental > Terrestrial > Soil > Contaminated >... | reverse complement strand
GGCACGCCCATGGGGCTCGCCCCCCTTGCGTACCTGTTGTGGACCCGCTATCTCCGGTACAACCCCAGGAATCCGGACTGGCCCGGGCGGGACCGGTTCGTCCTTTCCTGCGGCCATGCCTCCATGCTGCTGTACTCGATGCTTCACCTGACGGGATTCGACCTGTCGATGGAAGACATCCGGCAGTTCCGCCAGTGGGGCAGCAAGACGCCGGGTCACCCGGAGTCCGGGCACACGCCGGGGGTCGAAGTGACGACCGGCCCGCTGGGGCAGGGGATCTCGAACGCGGTGGGAATGGCCATGGCGTCCAGGCTGCTCGCCCAACGGTTCAACCGGCCGGGGCACGAGATCGTGTCCCATCGTGTCGTGGCGTTCTGCTCGGACGGGGACCTGATGGAGGGCGTGGCCTCCGAGGCCGCTTCCCTTGCCGGATTCCACCGGCTGGGAAACCTCGTCGCCTTCTACGACGACAACCGGATAACGATCGAGGGCTCGACGGACCTCGCCTTCCGGGAGGACGTGGCCGGCAGGTTCCGCGCGTACGGATGGAACGTACTTGCCGTCGACGACGGGAACACGGACCTGGAAGGTATCTCCCGGGCGATCGTGGCCGCGTATGCGGAGCGGGAGCGCCCCACCCTGGTGGTCGTCCGGACCAGCATCGCATTCGGCAGCCCGAACAAGCAGGGCACTGCGGATGCCCACGGCAGCCCCCTGGGGGAAGGGGAAGTCGCCCTGACCAAGGAAGCGCTGGGATGGCCCAAGGAGCCGCCTTTCCATGTGCCCGACGTAGTCCTCGACCATTTTCGGGAAGCGATCCCGCGGGGGGAGCGGCTGGAGCGCGAATGGCGGGTCCGGATGGCGGAGTACATGCGGGCCTTTCCGGATCTTGCGATGGAATGGGAACGCGTGACGTGGGGCGATCTTCCGGCCGGCTGGGCGGACGACCTGCCGTCCTTCCCGCCGGAAGGAGGGGCGATCGCCACCAGGAGCGCTTCGCACAAGGTGATAAACGCGATCGCCGCGCGGATCCCGGAGCTTTCAGGCGGATCCGCCGACCTCGCTCCTTCCACGGAAACGCTGATAAAGGGCGGCGGGGAATACCTCCCCGGGGCCCCTCCCGGCGGGCGTAATTTCCACTTCGGCGTCCGGGAGCACGGGATGGGGGCGATCCTGAACGGAATGGCGCGCCACGGCGGGGTAATACCGTACGGCGCAACCTTCCTGGTCTTCTCTGATTACATGCGGGCATCCATCCGGCTGGCCGCCATCATGGGCGTCCGCGTGATCTACGTGTTCACCCACGATTCAATCGGGCTCGGCGAGGACGGCCCCACCCACCAGCCCGTCGAACACCTTGCCTCGCTTCGGGCGATGCCCAACCTGCATGTGCTCCGGCCGGCGGACGCCAACGAGACCGCGGCGGCGTGGAGGATGGCGCTGGAACGGACCGATGGCCCCAGCGCCCTCGTTCTGACCCGCCAGAAGCTACCGGTTCTGCCGCCCGAAGCCGTTTACCGCGACGGCAACGTCTATCGGGGCGCCTACATCTATGAAGAAGGCCCCGGGGGGAGCCCGATGGTGATCCTTATCGCTACCGGCTCCGAGGTGCAAGTGGCCCTGGCGGCGAAGAAACTTTTGGAGGCCGACGGCGTTTCAGCACGCGTAGTCAGCTTCCTGTGCAGGGAGCGATTCGAAGAGCAGCCGGCTTCGTATCGCGACACGGTGCTTCCTCCTTCCGTGAAGGCACGGGTTTCCGTGGAGGCCGGCAGCACCTTCGGGTGGGAGCGGTACATCGGAGAAAGAGGGTGCTCCGTTGGGATAGACCGGTTCGGCGCCTCCGCGCCGGGAGACCGGTTGTTGAAGGAGTTCGGCTTTACCCCGGAGAACGTCGCCGCGAAAGCGAAAACGCTCCTTTAGCGGTATTTTCGCCTTGAGAGGGGAGGCCCCATGAACATGAAAGGGAAGAGGAATCCGCTGGTCGATCTTGGTGGGATGGGTCAGAGCCCGTGGCTCGACTACATCCACCGGGGGTTGATCGCGTCGGGAGAGCTTGCGAGGCTGGTCGCCGCGGACGGCATAAAGGGCGTCACGTCGAACCCGACCATCTTCGAAAAGGCGATCACAGGTGGACCGGAATACGACGACCAGATACAGGCGCTGGCGTCCGGGGGCGCCAGCGTTCTGGAAGCTTACACCGAGATAGCCACGGAGGACATCCGCCGGGCGGCCGACGCGCTGCGGCCCGTCTATGACGAAACTTCGGGCGCCGACGGATACGTGTCGCTGGAGGTCGATCCGGATCTCGCGTATGACGCGCAGAAGACGGTGTCCCGGGCGGAGGAGCTCTTCAAAAAGGTTTCCGGGCAAAACGTGCTGATCAAGATCCCCGCCACCTCGGAGGGGATTCCCGCCATCGAGAAGGCCGTCTCCATCGGGATCCCCGTCAACGTGACGCTCATCTTTTCCGTGAACCGCTACGAGGAGGTGGCGGAGGCGTACATCCGGGGAGTCGAGAAGCTGATCGCCTCCGGGGGCAACCCGCGCAGCGTGGCCTCGGTGGCCTCGTTCTTCGTGTCGCGGGTCGACACTGCCGTGGACAAGCTCCTCGAGGAGACGATCCTTCGCTGGCCGGGATCTCCCCGCGCGGAGACCGCGATATCCCTTATGGGGAAAACCGCGGTCGCGAACGCGCGTGTGGCGTACTCCAGGTTCGAGGCCGTCTTCTCCACCGCGCGGTGGCGCGAGCTGGCGGCTAAAGGCGCCAGGGTGCAGCGCCCCCTATGGGCGAGCACGGGGACGAAGAATCCGAAATATCCGGACGTGAAATACGTCGAGGAGCTGATCGGGCCGTTCACGGTCAACACCATGCCTCCCCAGACTATGGATGCCTTCCGGGACCACGGGACGGTGTACGACACGCTGTCCGGGAGGGAAGCCGAGGCAAGGGCGGTTCTTTCCGATCTCGGTCTCCTCGACATCGGGCTGGAGGATGTCTGCGGAAAACTGACGCGGGACGGCGTGCAGAGCTTTTTGGACTCCTTCCGCAAGCTGCTCACGGCGATCGAGCGGAGGCTTTCGGCAAGCGTCGCTTGATGCGGACAACGCCCGCCGGACGGGGGTAAGCGCCATGCGGATCGCGATGGTCGGCTTGGGGAAGATGGGATTGAACATGGCCCGTCGGCTGCTGCGCGGCGGGCACGAGGTGGTAGCGGTCGACCGGTCCCCGGCCGCCGTCGAGTCGGCGTCGCGGGAGGGTGCGGTCGCCGCCTCGTCGTTGACCGATGCGGTCGCGAAGCTCTCTCCCCGAAGGATCGTCTGGCTGATGGTGCCGGCGGGAGATCCGGTGGGAGAGAACATAGGCCTGCTGCAGCCGATCCTTTCCCCGGGCGACATCGTCGTGGACGGCGGAAATTCCAGGTACACGGACGCGCCTCCGCGCGCCAGGCGGCTGGGAGAGCGCGGCATCCGGTTCCTGGACGTGGGGACGAGCGGCGGGATCTGGGGATTATCGGAAGGGTACTGCCTGATGGCCGGCGGCGATGAGGAGGCGTTCCGCCACGTCTCGCCGGTGCTCGCCGCCCTGGCCCCTCCCGGCGGGTTCGCCTACATGGGGCCGCACGGGGCAGGCCACTTCGTGAAGATGGTGCACAACGGCATCGAGTACGGGATGATGCAGGCTTACGCCGAGGGATTCGAGCTGCTCTCGACGGCCCCGTTCCCGCTCGACCTGCCGGCGATCGCGTCCTTATGGAACCGGGGGAGCGTAGTAAGGTCATGGCTGCTTGAGCTGGCCGGCCAGGCGCTGTCCAGGAACCCGGGGCTTGCGGGAGTCTCTCCGTACGTGGAGGATTCGGGCGAAGGGCGATGGACCGTCGAGCGCTCCATCGAGGCGGGGGTGCCGCTTCCCGGGATCACCCTGTCCCTCTACATGCGCTTCCTTTCCAGGCAGGAGAACTCATTCGCCATGCGGATGCTGGCCGCGTTGCGCAACGAATTCGGGGGGCACGCCGTCCATCCGGCGATCCCGAAGGCGGAGAAGGAGTAGCGAAGATGGCGGCCGGCGCCGAAGTCGCGTACGAACACCGCGAGAACGCCAGGAGCGGCATGCCCCCGGCCTGCCTGCTCGTCATCTTCGGCGCTTCGGGCGACCTGACGCGCCGCCTGCTGATCCCCGACCTATTCGGACTCCATAGGGAAGGTCTCCTGCCGGAGGGATTCGCGGTGCTCGGGGTCTCACGAACCGCGTACACGGACGACGCGTTCAGGAGCCTGTTGAGGGATTCCGCGCGTGAGCGCGGGCCGGGGGCATTCGACGGATCTCAATGGGATTCGTTCGCCGAGAGGCTTTTCTACCATGCCGCCGACCTTGAAGATCCGGCGAACTACACGGGATTGAGCGATCGCATCAGGTCCCTGTGCGCCGCAAGGGGGATTCCGGACAACGTCATCTTCTACGCCGCGGTCGCCCCGAGGTATTACGCTTCCCTGGTGGGCAGGATCGGAGAGGCGCACCTGGCGACTCCCCCCGGAGATCTCCCGGGATTCCGCCGCCTGATCGTGGAAAAACCGTTCGGACGCGACCTTGCCGGCGCCCGCGCCCTCAACCGGGAGATCGGTTCCGTTTTCCATGACAGCCAGGTGTACCGGATAGACCACTTCCTGGGGAAGGAGACAGTCCAGAACCTGTTCGTCTTCCGTTTCGGAAACGGGATCTTCGAGCCGCTCTGGAACCGTAATTACGTCGACCACGTCCAGATCACCGTGGCCGAGACCATCGGGGTCGAGGGAAGGGGAAATTTCTACGAGGAGGCGGGTGCGGTCCGCGACATGATACAGAATCATCTCCTCCAGCTCTTTGCGCTCGTGGCGATGGAGCCGCCGAATTCGCTCGCCGGCGACGACGTGCGGGACGAGAAGCTCAAAGTGCTGAAATCGATCGTCAAGGTTCCTCCCGGCCGCATCGGCGAGGCGTGCGTCAGGGGGCAGTACTTGGAGGGGGAGATCGAAGGGAAGAAGGTCCCCGCCTACAGGTCGGAAAAGGACGTTTCCCCCGGATCCTTCACGGAGACCTATGCCGCGATCCGGTTTTCCATCGACAACTGGCGCTGGGCAGGGGTCCCCTTCTACCTTCGCACGGGCAAGCGGATGGCGAGGAAGATCTCCGAGATCGCGATCCAGTTCCACCCCGCCCCGTCGACGCTGTTCAGGGACACTGCATGCGGCCAGTTGGAGTCGAACCTGCTGGTCATCAATATCCAGCCCGAGGAGGGGATCTTCCTCAGGTTCGGCGCCAAGGAGCCCGGACCCGTAGTGTGCGTGCGGCCGGTGGATTTCAATTTTACCTACCGCGAGGCTTTCGGGGCCAGGAGCACGCCGGCATATGGACGGCTTCTGCTCGATGTGATGCACGGGGATCCGTCGCTCTTCCCGCGAGAGGAGGACGTCGAGGCGTCCTGGACGCTGCTCGACCCGTTCCTCACGCGCTGGCAGGAGAATCCGTCGAAGGACCTGTATTTTTATCCGGCCGGAAGCTGGGGACCCGCCGAGGCCGATGCGCTCATGAAAGGAGGAAGGGACAAATGGCGCCGTCCTTGAGCAGGGGAGGGGATCCTTTCGCCGGGCGGCTTTTCGTCCTTTCCTCCGGGGAGGAACTCGCGCGCGCCGCTGCCGGCAGGCTCTGGGGCATCGTCCGCGAGCGGGATGCCGTGCTCGCCCGCGGCGGGAAACAGGCTTCCTTCATACACGTGGCGCTGTCGGGGGGGGAAACCCCGCGGCGGACGTACGAGATTCTCTCAGCCGAGCCTTACCGCGCGAGGTTCCCCTGGGACCGGGTGCGTTTCTACCAGGTGGACGAGCGGTGGGTTCCCCCCGAGGATCCGCGCAGCAACCTGAGAATGCTGCGGGAGTCTCTCCTCTCACGCGCCCCCGCCGCGGGGTCCAACGTCTGCTTCGTGGACACGGGCCTTTCCGGCCCCATGGAAGGGGCGCGTCGTTACGAGGAGGCGCTGCGCGCCGCGTTTCCGGTGCCTCCAGGCTCCTTCCCCCGGTTCGATGCGATTTTGCTGGGGATCGGGAAGGACGGACATACGGCCTCGCTGTTCCCCGGCGGTCCGGAAACCGCTGCGGGCGACGAATGGGTCGTGGCGTCGGAAGGAGGGGAGCCGCGCGTGACCCGCGTGACGTTGACGCTTCCGGTCCTTTCAGCCGCCGCCCAGGTCGTTTTCCTGGCGAGCGGGGCGGAGAAGGCCAAGGCCCTGCGCGACGTGCTCTCGGGAGACCAGGCTCTTCCGGCCTCGCGGATTTCTCCGGCCAAGGGGAAGGTCACGTTCCTGGCCGATCTGCCCGCGGCGTCGCTTGCGCACGGAAAGGGCGGAAGGGAAAGGCGATGATCCTTGCGGGCGACGCAGGAGGGACGAAGACGAACCTGGCGTTTTTCCGTCCTGAAGGCGGGAGCCTGGAGCCCGGCGAATCCCGTTCCTACGCGAGCCGGGATTTCCCCTCGTTCGAGTCCATACTGAAAGAGTTCGTCGGCGGCCGGGAGGACGTGGATCTGGCATGTGTGGGCGTCGCCGGGCCCGTTCGCGCGGGGCGCAGCTGCCTGACCAATCTGCCGTGGGTAGTGGAGGAGGAATCGGTCCGGCGCGCCTGCAGGGCGCGGCGCGGATTCCTGATAAACGACCTCCAGGCCACGGCGTTTGCGGTTCCCTTCCTTGCGCCCGAACAGCTGGCCGTTCTGCAGCAGGGGGAAGCGGATCCGGAAGGGACGGTTGCGGTGGCGGCGGCCGGAACGGGGCTGGGGGTGGCGTTCCTGGTTCCTTCGAAACGCGGCTACATGCCGTTCGCTTCGGAGGGCGGGCACGCCGATTTCTCTCCCCGGGACGAGCGGGAGGCGAGACTGCTCGAATTTCTGCGGCCCCGGTTCGGACGCGTGAGCGCGGAGCGGGTGGTCTCCGGTCCGGGGCTTTACGTTCTTTATCGTTTCATGCGGGAGTCGGAGGGGATCGCCGATATCCCGGAGGTCGAATCGCTCATTTCCATCGAGGATCCGCCCCGCGTGATCGCATCGGAGGGACTCTCGGGCCGGTCGTCGGCGTGCAAGGAGGCGCTGAGGCTCTTCGCCTCCTTGTACGGCGCGCTTGCGGGCAACCTGGCGCTTCACTTTTTCGCAACGGGAGGGGTGGTCCTGGGCGGGGGGATCGCGCCCGCCATCCTGCCCGTCCTGTCGGAGGGCGTCTTTCTCGATGCGTTCCGCGCCAAGGGACGGTTCCGGGAATTCCTGTCCGGGGTGCCGGTGAAGGTAATCCTCGACAGCCGCGCGGCGCTGTTCGGGGCGGCGCACTACGCGCTTGCGGGCGAGAGGATGGCGATATGAGCCCGCGCCGGAAAAATACGCGGATCGTCCTTGCATCCGATCATGGCGGGGTGGCGGTCAAGGCGGAACTTCTCCGGCGCCTTTCGTCGGCCGGTTTCGTCGTTGCCGACCTGGGAACGGATTCCGCGGCCCCGGTCGATTACCCCGACTTCGGCTTCGCGGCCGCGGCGGCGGTGCGCCGGGGAGAAGCCGAGAGGGCGATCCTCATCTGCAGGTCGGGAATCGGGATGGCGATATGCGCAAACAAATCGAGGGGGGTCCGTGCCGCCCTGGTCTCCACGGTCGCGGAAGCGGAGCTCTCCAGGCGCCACAACGACGCTAACGTGCTGGTCCTGGGGGCCGACGGGATCTCGGGCGCCCTCGCGCGGAGAATCGTCGCGGCGTGGCTGTCGACTCCCTTCGACGGCGGCCGGCACCGCAGGCGGGTGAACAAGATCCTGCGATTCGAGAAGCTGCACTGGAAAGAGTGAAGCCCCGAAGTCAGGTTTCCCCTTCAAGCGCCTTCCGGATGGCGGCGGCAAGGGCCCCGATGCGGTACGGCTTCCGGAGGAACCCCGCGGCGCCCTCCGTGAGCAGCATTTCCGGCCGGCCTTCGCCCGCGTAGCCCGAGCAGATAAGGACCTTTGCGCCGGGATCCATGTCCTTCAACCGCCGGAAGGTCTCCACCCCGCCCATCTCCGGCATTATAAGGTCCAGGATGACCAGCGCGATCCGTCCGCTTTTTTCCGCGTAACGCGCCAGCGCCTCCACGCCGTTGCGGGCGGTAATTACCGTGTATCCCAGGCCGCAGAGCGTTTCGGAAGCGAGCAGCCTAAGCGCGTCCTCGTCGTCCACGAACAGGATGGTCCCCGTTCCGCGGGCGAGGGGCTCCCGCCCGGGCTGCATCACCGCGGCGGCAGCCTCCGCCGACGCCGCCGGAGACGCGGGAAGGAGGATCCGGAATGTCGTTCCCTGTCCCGACTCGCTCCTGGCGTCTATCCATCCCCCGTGGTTTTTCACGATTCCGTACACCATGGCAAGCCCCATCCCGCTTCCCTTCCCCTGTTCCTTCGTCGTGAAGAAAGGCTCGAAGATGCGGGGCAGGTTCTCCGCGGGTATCCCCATGCCCGTATCGGAGACGGAAAGGGATACGTACTCGCCGGGCTGCGCCTTGGCGGGTCCGTAAGCCCTGGGTTCGGAGAGGATTACGTTGCGCGTCGCGATCCGCAGCGTCCCGCCGTCGGGCATCGCGTCGCGGGCATTGATGCAGAGGTTGAGGAGCGTGTGCTCCATCTGGCCCGCGTCCCCCTCCACGGAAGACAGACCTGCGGGCAATTCCGTCCGGATGTCGATCGAGCGGTCGAACGTGGGACGTATCATGGCGGCAACCTTCTCGACGACGCCGTTCAGGTTGGTCGGCTTCACTTCCAGCTTTCCCCTGCGGGCGAAGCCCAGGAGCTGGCGGGTGAGCTCCCCAGCGCGCAGGCTTGCCTGCTCGATGGCGTCTAGGTGCGCGGCGTTTTCGCTTTCCCCTCCGATTCGGCCCTTGAGCAGGGAGGCGTACCCGATTATCGCCTGGATGATGTTGTTGAAGTCGTGCGCTATGCCTCCCGCAAGGGTGCCTATGGCCTCCATCTTCTGTGCCTGCCGCAGGCGGCCCTCCAGTTCCTTGCGCTCGGTTATGTCGGTGATCTGCTCCAGGACCAGGTCCTTCGATACGGGAAAGACATTTACGTGGCCGAAGAAGACCGACCCGTCCTTGCGGCGTATCGGGGCCTCTTCGTCGAACCAATGGCCATTCGACAGGACCGAGGACGAAAGGGGAGCCTTATCCGCATCCGTGTGCAGGTCCGCGTTCCGCAGGCCGAGGAACTCCTCCCGCGAATACCCCGTGAGCGCGAGGCACCCGTCGTTTACGTCGACGAACCGCCCGTCCGGCGCGTATATGGCCGCGGGGGGGCCCTGCTCGAAAAGGAGCCTGTATCTCTCCTCCGAGTTCTTCAGGCGAACGTACGTCCGGTGCTTCTCGATCGCCAGCGCCAGCTGGTCGGGGATGCTTCCCAGCCCCTCGATGGCCGCGAGGGAATACGCCCCCCTCTTCCTGCTGTTGAAGTTGAGCGTCCCCGCGACGCGCTCGCCGGCGAACAGGGGGATCAGAAGGCGAGACCGCATCCCTTCCCGCACCAGTATTTCGTTTTCCGCGAAATCATCCCCGGAGGAGGCGATGTCGTCGTCGATCCGGGCGATCCGGCGGTCGAGCACCCACCCCGGAGCCGAGCGGTCGAGGGGAACCCGGGTCCCGCTTCCGATTTCCGTGCGTCCCCTGGCGTATGCCTGGACGATCACGGGGTCCTTGCCCTCCTCGAAAACGGCGATGGACGTACGGTCGAAGTCGACGAGCTTGTCCAGCTCCGGAACGATGAGGTTATGCACCTTCCGGATATCCCACTCCGAGGCGATGATCCTGTTCACCTTCTCGATGATCCGGAGACGGGTAATGGCCTCCTTGAGGCGGCCCTCCAGGCCGCGGATCTCGGCCGTGCCGCCGACCGAGACGATCATCCCGTCCGGATTTCCGTCTTCATCCTTCAAGAGGGACAGGGTCAAGCGGCACGGGATGAGGTCCCCCGTACCGCTCGCGAGCCGGTCCTCGCGGCAGACCGCTCCCTCCTCCCGCACGCGACGGATCATGCCTTCTACGGCTTCGGATGGAAATGAGAAGAGCGCATGTATCGCGCTCCCCAGCATCCGGTCCGCGCTCCACCCGAAAAACCTCTCGGCGGCGGCGTTCCAGAGGCGGATCCTGCCTCTCATGTCGGTGAGGAATATCGGGGCGTCCGCAGCGAGCAGCGCATCCTGTCCCCGGTGCGCCTCCCTGCGGAGCCCCCTCGCCTCGTCGACGGACCATGCCATGCCGGCCACCGAGAGGGGATCGCCGGGGGTGCCCGCCGAACCGGCGAAAGTCATGCGGATCCACCTCGTTTTCCCGTCGGCGCACCGGAAACGGCAATCCTCGGGCACAGGGCGGGATGGCGAGGCATTTTCCATGATATGGGCGAGCCGTTCCCGGTCGCCGGGTTGAAGGCGCTCAGCAAACAGTCCGGGCCTCGCGATGAGATCCCTGGGGTCGAATCCCGTCAGTCCGGCCGCTCCGTCCGTGATCCACAGGAGCGACAGATCCGTGCGCCGCATGGAGAAGAGGAACGCCGGCATTCCGGCCAGGAGGGTCTCGATCAGCTGTGGAGCCAGACCCGGAACCATCACCTTATCATTTAATATAAGATCCGGTTTTGCGGCAAGGGGAAAGCCCTGCCGCCGCGGATCCGGCGTTGCTCCTGCCGCCGGCGGTCAGCGCTTGCCGGCGATCGCACGGTCCACGGAAAGTGCACCGCCTCCGCGCGCCATGACAGCAAGCGAAAGCGCAAGCGCGAGAATATGAAACTCGAATCCTTCATTGCCCGCAGGCATTGCCCCGGACCAATTCATGAAGAATCCGACCTTGTAATGGACCAGCCAAACGGCTGCCGCCATAACGCAGAATATTCCGAACGCGGCCACGCGGGTCAACAACCCGAGGAACAGCCCGATCGGGCCGAGGAACTCGGCGGCGAATACGAGGGCGGCGAGGAAGGCCGGTATGCCCATTTTCTGCGTGAAGAATCCCCACGTGCCGGCCAGCCCGTAGCCGCCGAACCATCCCAGAACTTTCTGCGCCCCGTGCGGGAAAAATACCGCCGCCAGGGTGATCCGCAATACAAGGTCGACGACGCTGTCGGAAGTTTTAAGCAATCCTTTCAACATGTTTGCCGTCCCCCCCGCCGGATTCCGGCAATTCCCGGATTATTTTTCATTTTTTTAGATGCAGATGGCATGAGAACCGCTTTATTGACATCCATTCGCAACCCTTTTATAAGGGAAAAACGTTTCAGCAGGCCGACGAGGCGCATCCATGGGAGACACGATTCCGTTTCCGGCGAAGAGCCGGGAAACAAGCAACCCGCCGTCCGGCGATGTCGCGAACGTAGCTGCCCGCCGGATCGCCCGTATCTGCGCGCTCGGACTCGGCCTGGATGAACTGCTGGGTGAAGTGTGCCGGGAGATCCAAACCCTGTGCGGAGCGGAGGGGTGCCATATAGTATCGTGCAGGGAAGATACCGGGAGGGTGGAGGTCTGGCGCAGCCCGCCGACGGGGGAGTGGCCGGACCCTGATTCGGCCTATCGTTCGCCGGGCGCGCCGGGAAGAGTGCTGGATGCGCTCCGCTCTGAGGCGATCATTGCGGTCGGCGATCTCGGACTTCTGCCGCCCGACGATCCGATCCGGGCCATGTACGATTCCCTCCCGGTCCGGTCGGTCCTCCTGTTCCCCCTGAAGTTCGCCACCAGGATCCTGGGATTCCTTTCCATCCACAGGCACAGCGCTCCGGGGGAGTGGCGCGAAGGCGACGTGCGCCTGATAGGGGAAATCTTGTCTCCCATCGTCTCCGCGGCCCTCGAGCGCAGGGGGATGGAAGAACGCCTCCGGGATTCGGAGGCCCGCTACCGGTTCCTGGCCGACAACGCGCTGGATTTCATCTCCTTGCACAACCCCGCCGGGAAGATACTTTACGCAAGTCCGGCGGCCCGCCGGATGCTGGGCTACCGTCCCGAAGAGATGATGGGGGTGCCCGCCGGGGCATTCATCCACCCCGACGACTCGGGGAAGTTCCTGGAAGGGAACCGGCGCCTGGCCCAGGACGACAAGGCGGCCGTGACCCTCCAGTACCGGCTGCGGCGAAAGGATGGCGGCTACATGGAAGTGGAGACGGTCTCCTCTCCGGTGCTGGATGAACGGGGGGAGGTCCGCCAGGTCCTGCGGGTCACACGGGACCTGTCCGAGCGCAAGAAGATGGAGGCACGCCTCTTCGAGAGCCAGAAACTCGAGACCATAGGTTTGCTTGCAGGGGGCGTCGCCCACGAATTCAACAACCTGCTGGTTGGAATTACGGGCGCGGTGGAGATGCTGTCCCTGCTGCTCGCCGGAAACGCGGAAGCCGAAAAATTCCTCGCAATGGTCGAGCGCAACGGGGAGCGCGCGGTGGAGCTGACCGGCCAGCTCCTTGCCTATGCCCGGCAGGGGAAGTACAGCCCCCGAATAATCTCCCTGAACCAGGCCGTGTCGGAGGACGTCCCGATATTGAAAGCGACTCTTCCGGCCGCGGTGGAGGTACGCCTGGACCTGCAGGAAGAGACTACTCCCGTCCTGGCCGATCTGACGCAGCTGAAGCAGGTGGTGATGAGCCTGTGCCTCAACGCCGGCGAGGCGATGCGTGAAGGCGGCGTTCTCGCCATACGGACATGGAAGGCGCAACACCTGTCGGAAGGGCTCGAGGACGTCACCGCGGCGACGGGGGGGACGGCCACGGTGATCGTGCGGTCCGGCAAGCCGCTGTCGGGGCCGTGCTCGATCCTGGAAGTCTCCGATACGGGGATCGGGATGGACCAGGAAACCCTCTCCCGGATCTTCGAGCCTTTCTTCTCCACGAAATTCATCGGACGGGGAATGGGGCTTGCGGCGGTCCGGGGCATCGTGGAAAGCCATGACGGCGAGATCCTCGTCCTGTCCGAGCCGGGGAAAGGCTCGACTTTCATCGTCGGGTTCCCTGCCGCTGCCGGCCCGCCGCCCGGCGAAGAAAAAGCCGGTGCGCCGCAGCCGCGCCGCAACGGCACGGTCCTCGTCGCCGAGGACGAGAACGACGTCCGTGAAGTGGTAGGGGCGATGCTGCGTTCGCTGGGATACGGCGTGATCGAGGCGAGGGACGGAGTCGATGCCCTGGAGATTTTCCGTGTGCGGCGCGGCGAAATAGATCTCGTACTCATCGACCTGAAGATGCCCGGGATGACGGGGGACAGGGCATTCGCGGAGATGCGCCGCATCTTTCCCGCCGTGCGTGGGATTTTGGCCAGCGGGTACGACGAGAGCGGGCGGATCAGGGAGTTGTTGGCCGAGGGGTTCGGCGGATTCCTCCAGAAGCCGTTTCGCCGCGACGAGCTGGGAAGGAAAGTGGAAGAAGTCCTGGCGGACGGCGGGCGGGGCGAAGGGCGCGAGTCATGAGCGGCAGGTTCCCCGCTGGCTTCATCGCGGCGGCGCTGCTTTTTGCCGCCGCGGCCTGCGGCTGTTCTCCCAGGACGTATGTTCTCCACAAGGTGGCCGACGCCGTTTCGTCGGGGGGAGAGGGATTCGCCACCGACGACGATCCGGACCTGGTCCGCGAGTCGGTTCCCTTCGCGCTTAAGGCGATGGAGTCCCTCCTCGAAGGGCAGCCGCATCACCGGGGGCTGCTTGCATCCCTCGCCCGGGGATTCACCCAGTACGCGGCGGCTTTCGTCTGGGAGGACGCGGCGGAGGCTTCGGATGCCGAGGTTTCCCGCGCCGGCAGGGAACGGGCGCGCCGTCTGTACCTGCGCGCAAGGGAGTACGGCATGCGGGGGCTATCGTCCGGGCGTCCGGGATTCCGCGAGGAGTTCGAGGCGAATCCGGCGAAGGCCGCGGCGAAGACGGACCTGGAGGACGTGCCGCTTCTCTTCTGGACGGGTGTATCCTGGAGCTTGGCGATCGCGTCCGCGCAGGACGACCCTGAAATGCTGGCGGATCTGCCCCGGGCAGAGGCGTTGATGCGCCGCGCGCTTGTTCTCAAGGAAGACTTCGACGCCGGGGCGATCCACGAGTATTTCATCGCCTACGAGGGCGGAAGGCCGGAGGCGATGGGGGGGTCGGCGGAAAAGGCCAGGAGACACTTCGAGCGAGCTATGGAGATCTCCGGGGGGAAAAAGCTGTCCCCTCTTGTGACGCTTGCGGAAAACGTGCCGGTGCGGTCGCAGGACCGGAAGGAGTTCCTGGACCTCCTTGACCGGGCGCTGGCTTTCGATGCGAGAAACGAAGCCCCGGAATACCGGCTGGCCAACCTTGTCGCGCAGCGCAAGGCGCGCCGGCTGAAAGGGAGGGTGGATGAACTTTTCATCGAATAAGCGCGCCGCGGCCGCGGCTGCCCTCCTTCTTTTCGCGCTGTGCGCGTCATCCGTTCATGCGGCGCCGATGGTCGTAAAGATGGCGACACTGGCCCCGGAGGGGTCGTCCTGGTACCGCGTGCTCCAGGAGATGGGGGAGTCATGGAAGAAGGCGTCGGACGGCGCCGTTACTCTCCGGATATATCCCGGCGGCGTGGCGGGGGACGAAGACGCGATGATCAGGAAGATGCGGGTGGGGCAGCTGCAGGCGGCCGCCGTCACCGGCATGGGGCTTGCGTACCTGGACCGGGGCTTCTACGCGCTGCACGTTCCCATGATGTACGCCTCCGACGAGGAGTTCGATTACGTCCGCGACCGCATCTCTCCCGCGCTCGAGCGCCGGCTGGAGGAGAAGGGGCTGATCGTCCTTAACTGGGGAGACGCCGGGTGGGTGCACTTCTTCGCGCAGAAGCCGTTCACCCGTCCCGGCGAGGTCAAGGACATGAAGCTTTTCGTCTGGTCGATGGACACCAACCTGATACAGCTTTACAAGGAGGCGGGTTTTCGTCCCGTCCCGCTCTCATCGGTGGATATCCTGCCCGGCCTGCAGACGGGGCTGATCAACGCGTTCGACACCACCCCGCTGGCCGCCCTGGCATTCCAGTGGTTCGGGCTCGCGCCGAACATGGCCGACCTGCGGTGGGCCCCGCTCACCGGCGCGACAGTCATCGACAAGAAGGCATGGATGCGCATACCCGAGAAGCTGCGGCCGAAGATCCTGGAAGCTTCCCGCGCCGCCGGGCGCAACCTTCGGGGGGAGATACGGAAGCTTAACGAGGATGCCGTCAAGGTCATGGTCAAGAACGGGCTCAAGATCAGCCACGTTCCCCCGGACGCGATGGCGGAGTGGCGCAAGGTCGTCGAAGACATCTACCCCAGGATCCGGGGGAAGGTCATCCCCGCGGACATGTTCGACGCCGCGCTTTCTTACCGCGACGAATACCGGGCCGCACAGCGCGGGAAAAAGTCCGGGGCACGGTAGGGTTGGAAGCGCCTCCCGAACCGGCGCCCGCCGGAAGGCCCAGGCCGAAGGCGGATATTCCCGCCAGGATCGAGAACGCGATATCGATCGCCCTCCTGGTCGGCATGGCCGTGCTTCCCCTCCTGGAGATCGTCGGCCGCCGCGCCTGGCGCACCGGCATCCCCGGCTCTAACGCCCTCGTCCAGCATGCGACGCTCTGGATCGGTCTCCTGGGGGGCGCGATCGCGGCGCGGGACGGGCGGCTCCTGTCGCTCGGGCGGCTCACCGACAGGTTTCCCGAACCGTACAGGGGGATTTTCGCCGGCTTCACGGCATCGGTTTCCACCGCCGCGACCCTTCTGCTCGCATGGTCGGGGTTCCAGCTGGTACGGGCGGAATGGGTGGACCGGCAGGTCGTAGTCCCGTACCTTCCGGTGTGGCTGGCGGAGAGCGTGATGCCGGCTGGATTCGCCCTCATCGCGTGGAGGCTGGTCCGGGGCGCTTCGGAGAAATGGTCGATCCGCGCGGCCGTCGCGGCGGCCGCGGGAGCGGGAGTCGCGTTCGTCTCATCGGGCCTCATTCTCGAAGGCATGCCGTTCATTATCGCGATCGGCGTGCTCCTGGCCGCGGTCATCCTGGGGGCGCCGCTCTTCGTCGGCCTCGGCGGTTTCGCGGTCCTGTTCTTCCGCCATGCCGACGTCCCGCTCGCCTCCATCTCGGCCGAGATCTACCGGCTCGTCACTTCGCCGTCCCTTCCCACCATCCCCCTGTTCGCCTTCGCGGGGTACCTCCTCACGGTCGGGCACGTGTCCGGCAGGCTCGTCCGCTTCTTCCGGGCGCTTGTGGGCTGGATGCCGGGCGCGATCGCGGTGGTAACGGTCCTGGTGTGCACGTTCTTCACCACCTTCACCGGCGCCTCCGGAGTGACCATAGTCGCGCTTGGAGGAATCCTGCTGCCGGCGCTCCTCGCGGAGAAGTACCCCGAGAGGTTCTCGATGGGGCTATTGACGGCCTCGGGGTCGCTCGGGCTCCTCTTCCCGCCGTGCCTGCCCGTGATCCTGTACGGCGTCGTCGCGGGGATCGCCGTGGACCAGATGTTCAAGGGCGGATTCCTGCCGGGGGTGCTCCTCTCGCTTATCATGGCCGCCTGGGCAGTCCGCACGGGAGTGCGCGCCGGCGCCCCCCGTGCGCCGTTTTCCCTGGGGGAGCTTCGCGCGGCGGCCTGGGAGGCGAAATGGGACCTTCTCCTTCCCGTCATAGTGTTGCTGGGGATCTTCGGAGGGTTCGCCACGATCGTGGAGGCGGCCGCGATGACGGTCCTATACGCATTCTGCATGGAGGTTTTCCTCCACCGGGACTTAGACCTGCGCAGGCAGTTCCCGGAAGCGGGCACCGAGTCGGTGCGGCTCGTTGGGGGATTCCTGATCCTGCTCGCGGCGGCCACCGGCCTCACCGGATACATGGTCGACGCAGGGGTGCCGCAGACGATCCTCGAGTGGGTACGCGCTACGATCGAATCGCGGGTCGCCTTCCTCCTCGTCCTGAACGTGTTCCTGCTGCTCGTCGGAGCCACCATGCACATCTTCTCGGCAATCGTGGTAGTAGTGCCTATCATCGCCCCGCTCGCTTCGGCGTACGACATCCACCCGGTTCACCTGGGGATCATCTTCCTGGCGAACCTCGAGCTCGGGTTCCTGATGCCCCCTGTGGGGATGAACCTCTTCCTCTCCGCCTATCGGTTCGACCGGCCGTTCATGGAGGTCGTTCGGGCGACGCTCCCCTTCCTCCTCATCCTGCTTTGCGGCGTCCTGGCGATCACGTACATCCCATGGCTCACCACCGCCCTGCTGCGGTAGCGCGTCTTTTACGGAAGGCGACTCGCCTCCGGGGGGTCCGTGCTCGCTCTCGCCTTCGGCTCCCCTGCATCCGGAAGCACGTGATCCCCGGTCCCTTCCTCGCACTTCGGTCTCCGTATGCGATCCGCCAAGCCCTCTGTTGCAAGTAACATGGGGTTCCATCGGTTCCGCCTCGGCGACTCGCTGCGCCGCACCCCCCATCGGCTGCGCCTTCCGTCCGGGGCTCCCCCGTCGCGATCCGCCTTTTTCTCGTCCCGCTCTGTCGATTTGTGTAATCCTGACCCCGGGAGATCCGTTTTGCGTCATTGAATACTGAGGGGGAAAACCGTGAAGCGCGAAGAAGCGTTGCGTTTCGTAACGGTCTATCCGCTGGAACGGAGAAAGGGATGATCAGGGAGCTCGACACCGTTGTGCTTGCCGTGGACCTTACGCATCATGGGCTGGTAGCCGGTGATGTCGGCATGGTGGTGCTGGCGCATCGCGGGCGCGTGGATTGAAACATCGGAAACAAGGACTATTCCGAATGGCCGATTTGTCGCGCCCCGCGCGGGCACGTGGATTGGAAAATGTACTATTGCGATGTCCTTGTCCCTGATGCCGATCCGTAGGATAATGTGGTGCAGACCATGGCACCATACAGGAGCATCATCATGCGCACCACGCTTTCCATATCACCGGAAAAAATCGATGAACTCGTGCGGGTGACCGGAGCCGTGAGCAAACGCCAGGCGGTGGAAACCGCGATCGATTCGTTCCTTGCGCGGGCCCGGATGAAGAAGTTGAAATCCTTGAAGGGGAAGGTAAATATCGACGATAGCTGGAAGAAAGCCCGTGAACTGGACCTTGCCCGGCGATAGCCTCTTCATCGACACATCCGCCTGGGTGGAATATTTCCGCGGCCCATCGCGCGAACTCGGCGAAGCCGTCGACTTTGCGCTTGACGAAGGACGCGCCATCGGCGCCGGCGTCATCCTCACGGAATTGCTTCAAGGGGCCCGGGACGAGCAGTCGATGAAGAAGATCGAAGATCTGTTCGATGCGCTCCCTCTTCTCGATATGGGACCGGATACGTGGAAAGCCGCAGGCAGGCTGTCCAATCGTTACAAGAAGAAGGGAATCGTCCTTCCTCTTCCCGATGTGCTGGTCGCGCAACTGTGCATCGAGAATAATGCATTTCTCCTGACGACGGACCGTCATTTCGAGAGGATTCGCGAGGTTCAT
>Ga0214473_10003706_pt1 | contig 18436 bp, 9 predicted proteins | sample RVTome_7_FD_203509 | JGI IMG/M metagenome (GOLD analysis project Ga0214473, IMG submission 203509) | Soil microbial communities from uranium-contaminated site in the Upper Colorado River Basin, Wyoming, United States - RVT98D197 | ecosystem: Environmental > Terrestrial > Soil > Contaminated >... | reverse complement strand
CGCGGTGCACGATGTTGAGGTCCCGCCCGTTCAAGTCTTTCTTCCGGTGCGCGTAATCGAGGCCGCTCGCGACCTGGCTGACGATGAGCAGCGCGTGGTCGATCGAGAGCCGGCCGCCGCGCTCCCGGATTTTCCCGACCAGCGAGCGCACGTCCTTCCCCATCACGTACTCCATCGCCATGTAGTACGCGCCCTCGACGTGGCCGAGGTCGAAGATCTGCACGATATGCTGGTGGGTCAACAGGGCCGCGAGTTTGCCCTCGTTGACGAACATCGAGACGAACTCGGGATCCTGGGTCAGGTGAGGCAGAATCTTTTTGATCGCGAGGACTTTTTCGAACCCCTTCAGCCCCGACTGCTTGGCCAGAAACAGCTCGGCCATGCCCCCGCGACCAAGCTGATGAACGAGGAGATATTTCCCGAAATGGGCTGGAAGATCCATGAGATAGCTCCGCTGAAAGGTAGCATCCCGTGGGAGGGGTGTCAAAACGCGCTAGCAGGCTGCTGAAAAAGTCCATCTGCTGCGTTGCTTCGCGATCCGCAAGGAGGGAGATTTCCAGCCGCTCCTTCAGAGCGGTCCGGATTCTCGGGCGTCGGAAATCCTCACGTACGACCGCAATCCCCCGGGAATGCCTCGTACCTCCAGGAGACTCCCAGTACGCTCCGGTTTCCTCCTCCCTGCGGCCTTGCATCTGGAGCTTTTTGAGCAGCCTGCAAGCATCATCGAATTTTTCAGCACCCTGCTTAGGAGCCTGTCCAAGTCTTGGGGTTTCGGAGCCTGTTCAGGAAGGGTCAGATGCAAGGCGGAGGGAGGCCTTGCGCGCGGAGCGTACTGGTTCGTACGTGAGCACGCAAGGCCGACTGACAACGCAGCAGATGGCCCTTCATGGACAGGCTCCCAGGAGGCGAGGGAAGCAGCGACGGGCGTTGTCGGACGTGCGGTCGGCGATGGTCTCGACCGGGAGCCCCCGGAGTTCGGCGATCTTGCGGGCCACGAGCGCGACGTGGGCGGGCTCGTTCCGGCCTCCGCGGTGGGGAACGGGCGCCAGGTACGGACAATCGGTCTCGATCAACACCCGGTCGAGATCGATCCGCCGGGCGACGTCCTGCAGGCCCTGGGACTTGGCGAACGTGACGATCCCCGAGAAGGACACGAAAAACCCGCGCGCGATCGCCGCCTCGGCGTGCGAACGCTCGCCGGTGAAGCAGTGAAACACGCCCCCGGGGTGAGCCTGTCCGTCCAGGATGCGAAACGTGTCGTCCCACGCATCGCGGGTGTGGATGATCAGGGGAAGGCCGTGCCGCGCGGCCGTCGCGATCTGCTCGCGAAAGCGCGCCTGCTGCACCTCCTTCGGAGAGTGGAGGTAGTAATAATCCAGGCCGACCTCCCCGTACGCCACGACCCGGGGCGACCGCGCCAGCCGGTCCAGGACCTCGACGGCCTCGGCATCCAGCGTCACCGCTTCGTGGGGATGCACGCCGACCGAAGCCCAGACGCCGCCGTGTCGCTGAGCCAGATCGACGGCCAGGCGGCTGGACGCCGCGTCGGTGCCGATCGCCACGCACGCGTCGACGCCGGCGGCCTTCGCACGCGTCAAGACGTCCTCACGATCTGCATCAAACTCCGGGCCGTGAATGTGGGTGTGGGTGTCGATGAACACGGGGAAGAGTCAGAGCGGGAACAATCGGAACCTTCTCGTAGCCTCGACGCGGGACCGAGCGCCTGCGTCGCGCAGCCCGCCTGAACCCCTGACCTTCAGACCGCCAGTCATGACAGGGCCGAACGATACCACGTGTGAGGGACAGCCATCAAGCGACAAGAAAACCCGCCTTCTCGAACTGTTAGACGCGCCAGGCGCGCACCGTCGATACTCGCCCTCCCAGGTGCCCCCATGACTATAACGCTTGACGCTATATGACGTTTCGCGTTATGATTCATCGGTGATTAAGGGGTTCAAGGACAAGGCCACGGAGACGGTCTGGCGGGGTGACGTGTCACGCCGTTTACCGACCGATATCCAAGCCGTTGCGAGACGAAAGCTGCGTATGCTGAACAATGCCAGAACCTTGGCCGATTTGCGGGTCCCACCGGCAAATCGGATTGAATCGCTCAAGGGTCGCCGAAAGGGTCAGCATAGCATCCGGGTGAACGATCAATGGCGCATCTGCTTTGTGTGGGCCGACGGGAACGCGGAAGGCGTGGAAATCTGCGATTACCATTAGGAGATCGTGATGGCAAAAAAACTACCCAATATTCATCCCGGCGAAGTGCTGCGGGAGGAGTTCTTGAAGCCAATGGGCATCAGCCAGAATGCGATGGCACGGGCGATCGGGGTCCCTCCGCGTCGCATCAATGAGATTGTCTTGGGCAAGCGCCGTATCACCGCTGATACGGCCCTCCGTCTTGCCCGGGCCTTCTCGACATCCGAGCAATTCTGGATGGGGTTACAGGCCGATTACGATCTGGAAGAAGCCCGGAAGGCCGCCGATCGGTCTCTTCGAAAAGTACGCCCCATCGCCGCCTGAGAAACGGCATCGTCCAAGGCATAGGCGAATACGTCGTTGCCTCGGGCAAGAGCAACGCGGCCGGCATACCCCCAACGAGGGTCGGACCAACGCAATCTGTCAAACCCGCCGACCCTTCCGCGACACGCTGCGATTGACTCCACTGTGCCTCTTGTATATCATGGCGTATATACAGGAGGCGCCCATGAAAACCGCCAAGATCTTTCGCAGCGGGAACAGCCAAGCCGTCCGTATTCCCAAGGCTTTTCAACTTCAGGGGGATGAGGTCGAGATCGAAAAACGGGGGAATGTGTTGGTCCTGCGCCCGAAGAAGAAGAGTTGGGCGAGCCTCGTGGACAGTCTGCCGAAATTTACGGAGGACTTTATGAAGAGCGGCCGAAAGCAACCCCGTGTTCAGCGGAGGGACAAGGCGTTCTCATGAACGTCATGCTCGACACGAACATCTGCATTTATCTGATCAAACACGTCCCCTCAGCGCTCATCGAACGATTTGAAGCGTTCCCGGTCGGAGATATCGGCATCTCGGTCATCACCCTGGCGGAGCTGGAGTATGGCGCCAGCAAAAGCACCCACCCCCGAAGGAATCTCGAAGCGCTGGAGCAGTTTATCGTTCCGTTGGACGTCGCCCTGTTCGATCGCCAAGCCGCGGTGGCCTATGGGCGGATTCGCGCCGTACTTGAAAAGAAGGGACGCCCGATCGGAGCCATGGAGTTGCTCATCGCCGCACAGGCCCTGTCCCTCGGGGTGCGACTGGTCACGAACAACGAACGTGAGTTCAGGCGGGTGCCTGGCCTTCGCGTCGAGAATTGGACGTAGGTCTTTTCTCGGCTCCCTCAGGGCCGATGTTTCGCCTGCGCCAGGCGGGCACGGATGCGTTTCTTCCAGCGATCGTCCTCGACCTTCTCAAGGAGCATCTGAAGGACCGCGGCTTCGCTCGGTTTGGTCACTGGTTCAAGGTGGTATTGCTTGGGGGTGATTTCAAGGGCCTGGGCGAGGTTGGACGCCACGGGCTTGTACTTGAAGGCGCCCAGGAACAGCACCGAGTGCGGGGGGAGGTTGAACACGTCCTGTCGCTCCGCGGAAATCATGTGGAGTTTGCCGCCCGCGTAAAAGAAGGGAATGTGATACTGCATGGGCGGCACGTTTTCCACGAAGAAGAGCCCCGAGGACAAGGTGCGCATGCACGACTGCCGATACGCGATGCCGGCGCGCTCGCCCTGCGTGATCCGCACGCAGCCCAGATCGAACGGCGCGTCCGACATGTCGAAGTACCCGACGACCAGCGACGCGTTCGCGTCGGTTGACGTACGGACCGACGGATTGGTCACCGCGCAACTGCTGAGCACCACCCAAGCGATCATCACACAAAGGACATTGTTTCTCGCCATGGCACACCTCGACCGTGACAGGGATGTTGGATTCGGAGCACCTTCTGACTCCGCTAGGGACAAACGTAGCCCCACCTCCGGAGACCGTCAACACGATCGGCGAAGGAACAACAGAAGGAGAGTGCGCTTCAGGGAAGAACTGCGGGGAGAAGCGTCGAGCACCTGGAGTCAGAATTGGATGCTGAGCGCCGACAAACGCTGCGGCCGGCGCCACCGCTATGATCCACGTGGTTCGCCGGCTTGGCGCAGGTCCTGCTGTTTTCCAATGCGATAGGCATCAACCGCCGCGTATACCCAGCAGAGCGTGATCGCAACGAGGAGAAGATTGAAGGCGAGGTTGTCGGACCAGGCAGTGGACTGGGCGATGGCGCGTGACATCGCGTCCTGATCAATGACGCCACCTCCCGATGCAATCGTTTCAAGAATTCTCCCGGCCTCCCGTGTGGCGTTGATCACAATCACCACAAGGCCGGCCATGGTTGCCAGCATCAACACGACCCCGCGCTGATACCGCTTGAGCGCAATCTGTCCAAGGCCTGGGAAGACCAGAGCCGAGAGCAACACGCCTTTGATCGCGTTCGTCATCGATTCCCGTCCCCCTCACTCGGAACCGATGAGGGACGTTGTTAATTAATTAACTAAATACTTAACAACGTAAGGACGTCCCCCTCTGCCTCCCCACTGGCCCAAGGGTTCATTGATTGAAACAGCGTGGGGAAACTCACGCGGGTCGTCCTTCAGGATTTACCAATAATCTTATCGTAGTCGGCGTGGGTGCCGATCCAGATCCAGTAAATTCCTTCGGCCACATCAAGGCCAAGCGCTCGATAGTGATCGCCGACCCGAACCGAGCGGAGTTCCCCTATTCGCTTGAAGTGCAGCGACGGGTGCCGGGGATCAGCCTTCAGCAGAGTGAAGTGTTTATCGGCAAGACGACGAATCTCTTCAGGGAGAGCGCGATACGCCGCCCAGAACTTGGGGGAGGCGAGGTGCCTCAAAGCTCGCGAGCTTTGCCGGCTTTGTAGTCGGCGAGGGCTTCGGCGATGAGACCGCTGAGCTTCCCAGCCTTGAGATCCGCTTCAATCTGTGTGTCCCAAACGCGCGCGTCAAACTCCAAGAACCACGCCCGGAACTTCGCAAGCTCTTCTGGCGAGAGATTCTGAATCCGGTTTTCCAGCTGCTCGACTTCGCTCATGCGATTCTCCGAAACAAGAAAACAATATCACAGAACTTCTTTTGCCAGCCAGCCCTAAAGATTCCCCACGCGCTCTGGCGCCAGCGCCGGCGATCGCGGGCGAACTTCAAGAGGAAGTCCCGCTGATGACAGCGGTGCGTGAGGTGCCAGACGTGATGGGGAACAAAATACCGATGCGCCCGCGGCATGTTTCCCCTTAGAGGCGTGGTTCGGTGACTAAAACGGAGCCTTTAAGCCGCTCGAGGACGTCATTCTGACAAACTGCCGTTGATCTTTCAAGCACTTGCGCCGGTCCGACCCGGGCCATGACTTACAGCCTCGGCGCGGGACCGAGCGCCTGCGTTGCGCAGCCCGCTTGAACCCCTGACCTTCAGACTGTCAGCCATGACAGGGCCGAACGATACCACGTGTGAGGGAGTGCGAGCAAGTGACAAGAAAGCACGCATTCTCAGGCTGTTAGAAGAGATTAAACAGCTACTGTGTGACATGGAGCGTGAACCCGAATCGGGACCAAAATCGTGACCGAACCGTGACCTAAACCGTGACCAACCGCTGCGGGATATCACGCCTTCCTTGGCTCCATTTTAGCCACGACCCTGTTATCGGGGCAGAGTCCCCACCGGATCATCCCACCCGTCCGCTATCAACGCGTCGACCACTTCGATTGGAATCCGCACCGCGCGGCCGATTCGGACCACCGCGATCCGCCGCTCCAAGATCCGGCGTCGAATCGTCGAGATCTTGAGGCCGAGTCGCGTTGCGGCTTCGGCGATTGTTAACAGTCGCTCTGATCTTCTTGAGCTCAATAGGGCGTTCTCCGTCTGTCGGACCCAGGATGGTTGGTCACTGTGCTCCTTCGCATACGGGGCTTCTCTTTTTCTCGAAGCTAGCCTACGCTCCAGCAGACCTTACGCAGGAGGCGGGATTCGGTCAGAGAGTTGCCGATTCTGGCGGGTTAGAATGGAATCGCGTCAGGATGAACCGACGACCTGCTGATTACGAACCACCTCCCGACCAGACCAGCCCGACCGATCCTGACGTATCCTCAACAAAAGCAAGAGGTCCGCCCGGATGATCGGTCATGCTGGTCTGGTGGACTCATGGCGGTTTGGCAGCAACTTGGCACCAAACGATGCCATACACGTTAGTTGCCAGGCCCATCCTGACTCGCATACTCGACGACTCGGCGCCCTACGGCTGGAAGCCGAGCCGGTCTTGCTTCATGCTCACCACGTACCCCTCCCCACCCACGATCTGGAAATCCACGCCACTGGGTAATCCATTGCTCCCATATCCCGCCGTCTCAAACTGTCCCGTGGTCGGGTTGAACCGCTGGATGCTGCTGACCACCGTGCTGTCGCCGATCGCTTGCAACAGTTGGAACGCGGTCAGGCCAGATGGCGCACAAGGAATTCCCACATGATTGAAACCGAGTATGAGATCGTAACTCGGACACGCAACGAGGGCCGTATAAGTCTCTGTCTTCGATGTCTTGGCGTAGACGAAGAAGCCTCGATCCGGGGTCACACTGAGACTGTCTCCGATCGGCTGCCCCACGCTATTGAACGACGCGGTCAGAAACCGCCCCGAGAGCTGATCGAACTCCAGCACACGATCCACGCTATCAGGGCTACCGACGAGGGCGATCTCCGGGGTGCGGACCGAGAGGAACTGCGAGTCCACCGGGAGGCTGATCGAATTCAACCCCGGCACAAGACGAACGGTCACCGTCACAGACTGCGGAACCGAACTCCCATTCGTTGGATCCGTGCCCGCCATTTGTTCCAGTTCATTGCCAAATCCGTCTCCATCCAGGTCCTCCTGAGCATCCGGCACACCATCTCCATCCGTATCGGAATTCAAGGGATTCGTCCCTGACTGATTCTGCTCAAAAAAATCAGTCAGCCCGTCGTTGTCTCGATCCAGGTCACACGCGTCGCCGAACCCGTCGCCCTCAACGTCGTCTTGCTGAGGGTTGAGGTGATAGGGGCAGTTATCGAAGCAGTCCGAAATCCCGTCTCCATCGACGTCGTAATCCTCATCGACGAGCCCATCGCCGTCATTGTCGAGGCCATCACAGACCTCGAGCGGCAGAGGCATCGTAGGAATCAGTTGGGCCTGTTCAGCGGTGAGTTCTTGATCGGCAACAAGGGTGTGGACTCCGTCGGCAAAATCACCCGACTGGCGGAAGTTCAACAGCAACCGATCCCACTCCGTCACACCTCTGAGCCTCGGACTAAAGATCGCCCCAAACGAAGGCAGACGGTTACCGAACGAGAGGTCGTTGATGTTCTCTCTCACGCCCCATGAATAGAAGCCATTACAGTCCCAGTCGATCGGAAAACTTTGGAAGGAAACTGCATCATGGCCGTTGCAGCTATATTGGATGACACGAAACAGAGATCCGCCCACCCCGAGAAACTCGTTTAGATTGTCCTCATCAAGATCCCTCAACCGTTGCCGCGAGTAGTCCACGCGCCCAGTTATCAGACTTCCGGCTTGGAAGGTGTAGTTCATCACGCTGATGTGATTGGGCTTGGTGGCCTTTGCGACTTCTCCACAAATGTCGTCTCCACCGCACTGTTCTCCCGGATCGTCGATGACGCTGTTTCCGTTATCGTCAACGCCGGAAACCCCAGGACGGCCATCTGGACCTGGATCGAATCCCTCGTCCTCATTGCCTCCATGAAATAGCGCAAGATTGTGCCCCAACTCGTGCATAAACGTCCCAGCTTGTTGCCGAATAGTACCTACCGAGTAACCGTTCTGAGTTCCCCAGCACGGAGTGCCAAGTGCGTTCAGTCCGCCGAGACTCACGACGAGATCGTTTCCGAATATTTCAGCAATGCCCGAAGTGCAGCCCCTTCCCGCCAACTGATGAGCGAAGAGCGCATAGTGAAAGACGTCTCCACGCATTTGTGTATCGAAATTTGCCGCTTTGACATCATAAAAATCGTTGTCAGCTTCGTCGAGTACATCAAAACTTATGTTCGGTAGGTCCTGTAGCGAAGTCGGGCTCACGTCGAGATGGAGGCTTATCCCTCGGCTTCCGTCCACGTTTCTAACCGGAGCATTGGCAAACGACGCCACAACCTTATCTAAGGCCGCTTGGTCCGGCCGGTGGCTGTGGGTGCCATCGGCCATCCAATCAATTTCCACAAAGATGTCCTTGCGAAGCGGATTCGCTCCCAACTGTTGGAGATTCAGACCGTTGTGGCCTCGGACCTCCCACACGTCCAACAGGCCATCACCATCGCAGTCTGGAAGGAGCACGCAGACCGGCAACAACTCAGCGCTATCCGCAAGCCCATCACCGTCCTGATCCGGTAAGACAGCAAAAATGACATTGGTGTTGCTGGCCGAACTGTTGACCGTCACGACGACCGGTCCAGTCGTCGCCCCACTTGGCACCGTGGCATGAATGATAGTTGAACTCCAACTGGTGACTGTGGCGGTCACACCATTAAATGTCACGGTATTAGTCCCCTGGACCGGACCAAAATTCAATCCAGTGATCGTCACCGATGCGTTTACGACGTCGGCATCCGGCGAAATACTCGTGATGAATGGACCACCCCCCACCGACACATCCCGGCTCACGGCGCTGCTCCACGCCCCATCGGAGCTTTGCGCGCGGGCGTAGACCCGATGGAGGCCCTCGGCCAGGCTTACGGTGTTCAATACGCCTTGGGTCTGTTCGGCTCCCTCGTCAAAAGCCCCATCGGCCGGCAAGAGAACCGAACCTGCACCGGCACCAGGATCGGTGTCCACAAAGTACTCGGCCCCGCTGATCGTCTTATTGGTCGAAATGATCTCGAACCACCTCTGGTGCGTCGGTCCCCAGCGGTTGTCGCCGTCTTTGGCGCGAAGATACAGCGTGTGGGGACCTAATGAGAGCAGATCGATCGAGAGATTCCTCAGAGCACTCTGAAAGATAGAACCGGTTACTGTCGGGAGCGGAAGGGGTGTGCCGTTCCCCGCCCCCGGATCGGTATCGACGTAGTATTCCAGAGCTGTCACGGTTCGTGTTCCCGACACTTCAAAGTTGAAGGCCGATGGGGAAAGCACGCCGCTCCCCACCGACCGGGCAGGTCCCCAAATGCCATCACTGCCGTGCATGCGCACGAAGAGTGTGTGTGGGCCGAGGGGCAGCGCGGACGGGTCGATCCCGCTGACCGACACCGCCTCGCGAAGGCTGTCAAACAATCCATCCACTGGGACCGAGATCGCTGTGCCGTTTCCCGGCCCAGGATCCTGATCGACAAAATATTCGGCGCGATCAATATGTACCGGGCTGACGTTGAGGCCAGCGAACGACATCTCGAAGCGGGCCTGTCGGGCCGGCCCCCACTGACCCGTGTCGTCCTGCGCGCGCAAGAAGAACAGATGAGTTCCTTGAGCCAAGCCTGCTACCGAAATGGATGAGAGATTGACGCTGACGGTCCCAGTGTTCGTCGACACGGACACCGGCGTGCCATTTCCCTCGCCGGGATCGGAATCGAAGAAAGACTCCATGCCGACGATCGCGGCGTTTGCGGAAGATATGGGTGTCAGCCCTGTGACCAGACACACCAGGAACAGCGCGTGCGAGAGCCACGATCGCCAGACCGATGGAACGGGAAGCCGCCGGAAGAGAGGGGGCCGCAAGGGAGTGGACCGGGCGATACCTACCGAATTTCGCCGGTTGCGTTGATGGAAAGGGTGCCTCCTCTGGGCACGATCACGGGGTCAAGTGTCAAATCCGTGATCACGGGGCCGCCGTTGCCGTAGGGCCAGAATGCCGCCGCGGCAGTGCCCCCGAACGAACCCATGTCGGACCGGGTCCCATCTACGTCAAAAAATCCGGGATTGCCGGTATCTCGACAGGGAGAAGCCGCCTGCAAGCGGTAATCACCAGTCCCGACAAAGAGGCAATCAAGGGTAAGGTTCCCGATGTTTCCATCGATATTAGAATAGTTCGTTGTACCTCCGATACCGTTCCCATAGGACGAGTTGTAGCTCGCCGACATTACACCGCAGCAACTACCGTCGGAAATTCCCCCACTGCTATTCTTCCCCACGATATTGTTGTAGACCACCCCGGTTCCACCAAAACCGTTAATTCCAGCCAGGTTGTTGCTCAAAATTATATTGTTATAAGCCACAAATGACGCATTTGATTCCGAGATACCGTTTCCCCCGTTAAACACAATGTGATTATGATGAATGGTGATCGCACCGTTACCGCCAGAGATTTGAATCCCATCCAAGCCACCCGTGATGGTCAACCCCGAGATCTCCGCGGACGCGCCGGCATTGAGGGGAACGGTAAAGACATTGGCGAGCACCGCATTTGTGATGCGCGTGTTCGTGGGATTCTCACCAGAAATTTTGAGACCTGTTTTTGTGATGTTGATCGTTCCTGGCTCCGAATAGGTTCCAGGCTTGATCACAATCACGTCGTTATTCACCGCTGCCGCCACCGCCGCGCTGGGGAGGGCGGAGCAGCCGCTGGTTCCACCCGGGTTGACGCAGATGGTCGCGGCATACGCTGCCATCCCACATAGAATCATCACTACTCCCACAAGCCCTGCCAAAGAGCCCTGAACGCCACGACCCCGTAAACTTCTGCAAGCGCCCAAGCCCCACGAACCGCGTCTTGCCCCACGCGTACTCAGCTTCATCACACCCCCCTTTCTTGCCCAGACCCCGAACCGCCAGCTAGATGGTCAAAGGAACCCCGTGCCGTAGCTATGGTCGTAATCCCGGCCGATCTTGCTTCATTCCAACGAAGTACCCCTCTCCCCCCACAATCGGGAAGTTCACACCAACCGGTTGACCACTCTGATCATAAGCCTCGGTTTCAAACCGCCCCGTGGTCGGGTTAAAGCGCTGGATGCTGCTCACCACGGTGTCGCCCCCAATCGCCTGAAGGAGTTGGAACGCCGTTGACGCTGCCGCACAGGGGGTCCCCACCAGGTTCGTCCCGGCCTTGAGGTTCCACGTATGACAGTAGGTCGAAGAAAACACGAAATCAACGTCGCGTCTCGCATAGACAACCGCTCCGGCAAGCCCCCGCCCTGCGGGAAGGGCCATGTTTGGTCCATAGAACCGTCCCAGTCCGTCATAGCCGACTTCATCGAACACCTGCCGTACCGGATCGAATATCTGCACGCGCGAAATCACGGCATTGCCTCCGAGCGCTTCGAGTAGATTCGCCAGATTCTCGAAGTACAGCGTTTCCGCCGGGAAGCTGACCAGGTTGAATCCCGTGTGCAGACTCAGACTGGTTCGGACCGGCCGAGAGTCGGCGTTGAAGGGGTCGCTCTTGCCGGCCACCTCGGATTGATTGGTGTATCCGTCGCCATCGGGATCTTCCAGGGGGCTAAGAGACGTAATCCCGTTGCTGGACCCGACCGCGCTGATCAACCCCACACCATTGATCGCTCGCACGTTGATGTAATAGGCCGTTCCAGGCACAAGTGCCGCTGTCGGCAACGTTCCGGTCGTGGCCGTCCCGATACTGGTCCAAACCACCACGTCAATGTTGCCGGCAGCGGTGCCGATCGAGTATTCGTACCCCGCGATGCCGGACTCGGGATCCTGGGATTGCCATGTCGCGTACAGACCTGACGTGTCCGTCGTGTAGACGCCTCCGTCGGTCACGACCGGCGTGGTGGGAGGTGTGGTGTCAACGACAAACGTGATGGGTTGCCTGACCAGCGTGTTGCCCACGAGATCTCGCGCTGCGACCTCAACCTGGTGAGCCCCTGGCGGGGTCGTGGTTGGAATCAGCACTACGAGATCAACCGTCAATCCGTCGGCTCCGGGCAACAGAAGCATTTGCGCAGGTGAGCCGTTGAACTCGACGGTGACCGATTTGAGCGACACACCGACACCGGTATCCGTCAGCGTCATCCGAAGCGTGGGCATTCCAGTGTCCACATCCTTCTGAGCATAGGATGATCGGACAATGGTCGGAGGCGCGGTGTCGGCAATGAGGCTATAGAAGGAGACATGATTGAGCGGAGCGGTCGCGACGTGCGCCGCAGTGTCGAGAGCTTGGCCCGGCACGGCCACCCACTGGTCAGTCGCAGCATCCCACGTGTACAGCTTGAGATCCGTTTCGACGACCTGCGCGAGCCTCGATAAGCCGCTATAGTCCCATCTGAGTGTCGCCGGCGTGCTGAATGTCGTTTCATCGGGGCCGATGTGATATGCCCCATCGAGGTAACCGCTGCCGGGGAACGACGAAATCGGCAAGAGCGTCATCTCAGTATCCGCCGCGAGGGCCCCGGGAGGAACGGTTAATAGGACATGAGGGTTCTGGCTGAGAAGGCTTCCCCCCAACGAGGCCACAATCCACCTCGCGACCAGGCCTGGTAGCCGCAACGGGTCTAGCACGCTCAGCGCCGACCCGAGGATATCCGTCAACTCCTTCCCCCGGCTCCGTGCGTAGGCGTCATAGTCATACACTTCGAGCGGGCGCGCGAGGCCGTTCTGTTGAACCCCAATCTCTTTGGTAAACCGGTCATTCCAGCGCAGCTCTAATCCCGCTTTGACGGATACTCCGCCGAGCCTGAGCCCGATCTTCGGCGCAAATTCCCCGACAGTCACGTCCCAAGACGACGAATAAGGAATATTGTCGGGAGACGAAGCCAGAAGGAGATCCACCGACGTCATGTCGTTGGCCAGTGCAGCATCTCGAAGGGCGATTTCAACCGGAGTTCCGGAAAGGGAATCTGCCAACGTGTTGATCACGGACGACACACCCCGTACGGCCGTCAGCAGCGAGGTTTCCTCGATGGCGTAACGGTGAGAAATCTTAAGGCCTTGACCAACATAGGCGGCCGACCCCAAGAGATCAGCAGACCGCTCAAACTCAACCGACTCTGCCCCCGAATCCCGGTCGCGTTCGACCGTGTACCTGACATCGGTGGCCGTGTTCGCTCCGGCACCCAAAAACGTTAACCCCGTTCGGCCCTTTAATCGAGCAGCCCGAACCTCGCGATTGAGTGGTGCGCCCGACACGTCGCGAAGATGCGCGCCCACGAGGTTTTGGAGATCGCTCTCGACAGAGGCCCCTAAGAGGCCGGTCATCTGGGCGTTCGTCAGAGGGATCCTAAACGGCAGTAAATCCGCGGTGAGAGATCCGTTGACGCCGTAGCCTGTCGAATATCGTTCACCGTAGGTGGGTATGGTGGTCACATCGACTAAGCTAGATACGAATGTGTTGATCAGAATCCTGAGAGGATCGTACGGAGCGAGCGCGCGAAAGATGTAGTCAAGAATGAGCACGCTCTGAGCTTGGCGCTGCGCATCGTCAGCGTATGGATTCGTGAAGAGATAGGCCCCCTCGGTTGGGACGTGAAGCATTAAGCTGGCCTCTAAACTTGTGGAATTCAACCCCAACACGTCGATGTCGAAAAGGCCGAACGACAAGCCGACCCCGAGATCGAAGCGCTTCCAATACCGCAAGCGATCATCGCCGAACGACTGGGCGTCTTGATCGACGACTTCTAACTCGTAGGCGTCATCGAGGGATACGGCGATGAGATTGCTGACTTTCAGCGAGACTTTCGAGGACCAGCTATATTGGTGTTCCCTTGGATTGATCTGCACATCGACGACCGGGAGCGCCACGATGCCGACCGGCGACAGCCCCTCGGTGGCACTTACGAACGGCAAGTAAGCCGCTTGGAACCCCGAGGCATTGCCAAACAACGCGGCGGGGATACTGGCCGTGTACACGCCAAGCCCATCGGGGCCGATCGCTCGCCCCTGCACATCATAGAGCGTGACGCTGGTCACCGGTTGCCCAGTCGCACGATCGCGAAGCGTGTAGTATCGATAGGCCGTTCCACCCTGCATCACCCGCGACGGCTGGAGGGGATCTGTCGGGAGATAGGGGACGATCTCGATGAATCGCGAGACCTGGGGAATCGTCACGCTGAGCTCGACCGTCTTTACCAGGGAACCGGACACCGCTTCGAGTCGAAATCTGTAGGCCCCGGATGGCATCGTCGAAACGGTCGAGACCGTGAAGACTGCAGAGGCGGTTTGATCCGCTCCGAGGGAGAACACCTGGGGCGAAAGGGACGCCGTCGATCCAGGCGGAGCGGCATCGAGCTGGGTCAGAGTGACGTCACCGGAAAAGCCATCCAACGATTGAAGAGTGATTTGGAACCGGGCCTCGCTTCCGGGTCCGATGGTCAGCTCAGCCGGAACGGGCGTGAGGCGAAGATCGGGGATACGAATATTCACCGGAACCAGCGCCCCGCTGTCCACGTTGCACTGATCGCCTTGTACCTGGACCTTCACGTAGAGCGTGGACGCCGTGAGATCGGCCGGTACGGTGTAGAACCATTGCAGGGTGCGCAGACCGTCGCCGTTGAGTAATCGGTTGTCTTGGATCGTGGTGAGCAGATTGACGCCAGCCGGGTCGGTATAGAGAGACACCGTGGTGTTGACCGCTGTGGCCTGTACGTTCGGGTTGAGCACATCGGCTTCGATGAGCAGCGAGTCGCCGGGATTGAATGAGGGACGAGCCGCCTGCGTCGCGCCATCCAGCACCCGCATCCCGCCGAACCGCGGGCAGAGGGACAGCTCCGACAAATCTGGGCAGGCCAGTTGTCCCAGTTTCTGCTGGGCTTTCAACGTCGCTTCGGCCTGGGAGGTTGCGCACACCTCGGTGGTGATCGTCCCGGTTGGCTGCAGCGCCACCGTGTAGCTGGTGTTGACGAGATAATGCCCGCCATTGAGGTGCCGCGTCCGCAGATTGATCTGGTTCGAGGTCACCCCGGACGGCGCGAAGTGCAGATATGACGGCGGGAACGCAAAGGCCAACGGGCCTTCGGGGATGGAATTGAGAATCGAGTAGACGTCACGGTTGTTGATCTGGAAGAACACGTCGTGATTACGGTAGGCGCTCTGCGGATAACGCAGCGAGAACGTGGTGAACAGGCCCGCCTTGAGAATCTGATCCTCCTGGAGACCGGCGGGCAGCGTGAACGGGATGGTGATGTTGGGGCGGTTGGTGCAATACCACCCGTTGACCGAGGTGCAGATCGGCGGCGCCGGAATGGTCACGGTGTAGCGTTGGGTGCCGATACGGCACCCCACGCCGTCATCCAACGTGACGCGGCTCCCGCCCCCGGCGGCCGAAATCGTGAAGGTGAACGGCTCCTGTGGAAGCTGCTGGGCGATGACCTTGAAGGTGATCGTGCCACCGGTATCCATGCGCAGGTGGATGATCTGGGGCTCCAGGATCAGCACCGACCTGGCCTGATCGTCCACCGTGACGCTCACGTCGGTGAGCGGGTCGCCGACGTTGGTCAGACGATACGTGTTGGTCAGCAGGTCGGGGTCCGACGCGATCTGCGTCAACGTCAGATTCCACACCGGCTGCCGCACCGTGATGCGCGCCATCACCTCGTCCTGAATCGGCGCGGCGGTTTCGGCGTCCGCCGTCAAGCGCAGTGGTATGTCGTACGTGGTCTGCGTCGCGTCCTGGGCGTGGAGCGCCAGCGTCACGGTCCGGCGCTCACCGGGCGCCAGCGTGACGACCTCATCCTGACTCCCCGTGCCGACGAAACCCGCCACAAAGTCGGCCGAGACATCGCCGATTGCGAGGAACGCGGTGTGGGGCACGCTGTCGGTGTTGACGATGTCTACGGAAGCCCGCTGGTCATAATCGCGCTCGATTGTGAAGGTGTATGTCGGAGCATCAAAAGCCACGCCGTTGCTGATCGACAGGGTCCGCGGCGCCGTGGTCGTCGTCCCGCACGCCCCCTGGCTCGACGTGTACCAGGTATAGGTTCTCTGCCAGCTCAGATCCTGGAGAAAGACTTCGTGCGTCGTGCCGGAGGGCGTCTGAACCTGGTGGAAGTCCGTCTCCCAATCCCCCTTATAAAAGAGTGTGCCCACCGCCGCCACGTTGGTCGTCCACCGAAACCACACGCGGTTCGCTCCAGACACGATGCCGGCATCGGGCGCAAGGCCGGAGACCACCGGATCGGAGGTAATCGTCAGCGTGCCGCTGGCGGTCTGTTGTTGGGCGGAGGTCTGGGAGGACACATCCACACCAAAGAGAAGCGCCTGTCCATTGAGGGCGCAATCCGCAGGAATCGTCACCTGAAGGTCCACCACGCCGGATTCGCCGGGAATCAATCGCAGCGAGGTCCGGCTGAGCCCGACCCACGCAGGGTTCAGACCTGAGACCGAGACGGTAAAGGTATCCGCCTGCCGGAACCGATTCTGAACGGTGATCTGCACCCTCACGGTCTCCCCCACAGTCACGGTGCGAGCCGAGGGGTCGAGCGCCACGGTGAAGAACTGGGGATTGAGCGGGTCCTGCCCCTGAGCCACCTCCGTCCCATCGTTGACGCCGTCACCGTCCGTGTCGGGGTGGTAAGGGTTGGTCCCGTGCTGGTACTCCTGAAGATTGGTGAGGCCATCCCCATCGAGATCTTGTCCGGCATCGGCCGCATTAAGCGGGTCGAGCCTGTTGGCCACCTCCCAACCATCGGGCAACCCGTCGTGGTCGGTGTCCGGATCGCGAGGGTTGGTGCCGAGTTGGTACTCACGAAGATTCGTGAGGCCGTCTTGGTCCGGATCATGACCCGCATCGGCGGGATCATTGGGGTTCAGGGTGTAGGTGTTTTCCCACGAGTCCGGCATGCCGTCGTTGTCAGAGTCGAGGATGACGGTGAAGATCTTGTCAGCATTGCTGGCCACGCCATTGACCGTGACCACCACGGGGCCGGTCGTGGCGCCTGACGGCACAGTCGCGGCAATCGATGTTTGGCTCCAACTCCTGACAGCGGCCGCCGCGCCGTTGAAGGTGACGGTACTGGTCCCTTGCGTGGATCCAAAGTTGGAACCGGTGAGCACAACTGAGGTGCCAGCAAGACCAGAGGCAGGTGAGAGGCTGGCGATCACGGGCCCGGGACTAGGCGTGATATTTATGAGGATCGACACCGTCCCGTTTAACATGTTGGCCACGGCCAGGTCGGCATCCCCATCCCCATCCAGATCCGCCGCCACCACCGAATCCGTGGATGCGCTCACTCCGTAGCTCACCGCCACCGCAAACGTCCCGTTCCCCGCGTTTTCCAGGATCGAGACCGGCCCTCTGCCGCCGTAGCCGCCGGCCACGGCCAGGTCGGCATCCCCATCCCCGTCCAGATCTGCCGCCGCCACCGAACTCGGCCCCGATCCGACGGTATAGTTCACGGCCACCGCAAACGTCCCGTTCCCGTTGTTCTTGAGAATCGAGACGTTCGCGCTGCCATTGTTGACCACGGCCAGATCCACATCTCCATCCCCATCCAGATCCGTCACCACTACCGAGAACGGAGAGGTCCCGACGGGGTAGGTCCCCGCCGCCGCAAACGTCCCATTTCCGGCGTTCTTGAGAATCGAGACACTCCCACTGCCGGAGTTGGCCACGGCCAGGTCCGCATCCCCATCCCCATCCAAATCTGCCGCCACCACCGAATAGGGGGCCGCTCCCACACCGTAGTTCACCGCCGCTGAAAATGTCCCATTCCCGTTGTTATTGAGAATGGAAACTGTATTACTGCCATAGTTTGCAACAGCCAAGTCTGAATCACCATCTCGATCCAAGTCTATAGCGAACACAGATGTTGGATTAAATCCAACCCCATAATTCACAGATGTTGTAAACGTACCATCCCCATTATTCTTCAGAATCGAGACCTTATTACCACCGAGAGAGAAGGAGTTAGCTACAGCCAGGTCTACGTCTCCATCATTATCCAAATCTGCAGCAAAAACAGACCTAGGACCACTACTATCAGTGTTATAGTTCACGGCCGCCGAAAATGTTCCAGCCCCATTATTCTTGAGGATCGAAACATTAGCACTATTCCAATTGGCCACCGCCAGATCTGCATCTCCATCCGCATCTAAATCCAGAGTAACAACCGAACGAGGAGATGTCCCGACTTCATACATAGGTGCTGTAAACGTCCCATTCCCCGCGTTCTTGAGGATCGAGACACTCCCACCGGTATAGCTGACCACGGCCAGGTCCGCATCTCCATCCCCATCCAGATCCGCCGCCACGACCGAAAGCGGATCCGCCCAAACGCCGTAGTTCACCGCCGCCGCAAACGTCCCCGTCCCGCTGTTCCGCAAGATCGACACGGTCCCATTGCTTAGGTAGTTGGCCACGGCCAAGTCCACGTCCCCATCCCCGTCCAGATCCGCCGCCGCCACCGAAAGCGGATTCGCGCCCACCGTGTAGTACACAGCCGCCGCAAACGTCCCGGTCCCGCTGTTCCGCAGGATCGAGACCGTGTTGCTGCTCGCGTTGGCCACGGCC
>Ga0214473_10003705_pt1 | contig 18444 bp, 16 predicted proteins | sample RVTome_7_FD_203509 | JGI IMG/M metagenome (GOLD analysis project Ga0214473, IMG submission 203509) | Soil microbial communities from uranium-contaminated site in the Upper Colorado River Basin, Wyoming, United States - RVT98D197 | ecosystem: Environmental > Terrestrial > Soil > Contaminated >... | reverse complement strand
GGCTGCTGCAGATCAAGTCGGAGGCGCTGCTGCCGCAGCCGCCCGTCCGCGAACCGGGAGAGGAGGATCCCGGGGAGGCACTGGCTCGCCAGCTGCTGCTGTACCGCCGCTTCAAACAGATTGCCGGCCTGCTGGAAGCCCGGGAGACTGAGGGGCTGCGTACCTACCTGCGGTTGAGCTCCCCGCCTCCGGTCGAGCCGCGGCTGGATCTGGAAGGCGTCGGCCTGGAGCACCTGCGGCAGGCGCTGATGGAGGCCCTGGGCGGTTGGAAGGAGCGGCCGAGTCTGGAAGCGGCGGTCGACGCGCCCAAGGTGCGCATCCGGGAGGTGATCTCCCAGGTGATGCGGGCGTTGGAGCGACGGCCGCGGGTACGCTTCAAAACCCTGCTGGCCAAGGCCCGCACCCGCCTGGAGATCGTGGTCTCATTCCTGGCGGTGTTGGAGTTGATAAAATGGGGCGCGGTGGAGGCGCAGCAGGAATCCGCCTTCGGGGAGATCCTCTTGGTGAGGGGCCGGCACTGGGGCGAACGTCAGGAAGGTATGTTGGAGTCGGAGTTCGAGGAGTAGGCCGCCCCCAGGAGCAACGACAGGCCCGCGCCGAAGCTGTCGATCCCCACATCGATCAGGGTAGAACCCCGGCCTTCCACGAAGGACTGGTGGAATTCGTCGCTCAGCGCGAACACCACCGCCATGAGCCAGGCCATCCACCAGCGATAGCCGCTGGAGAGCCGCGGCGGCAAGGCATAGAAGTAGCTCAGGCCAAGCAGCCCGTATCCCAGGGCATGGCCGCCCTTCTTGACCCACAGGTCCCAGCGGCCGAAGAACGGTATGTCGCGGGCCGGCGTGGAGGAGGCCAGGAAGATGACGCCCATCATGACCAGGGCAGGCAGCCAGCGCAGGACCGGTGAGGGTTTGTTGGTCACGGACCGCATTCTAACATCCCCATGAGCAATCGCCTCCAGCACGAGATCTCCCCCTACCTGCTCCAGCATGCCGACAATCCGGTCGAATGGCATGCCTGGGGTCCGGAGGCCCTGGCATTGGCCCGCGAGTTGGACAAGCCGATCTTCCTGAGCATCGGCTATGCGGCCTGCCACTGGTGCCACGTCATGGCGCATGAGTCCTTCGAGGACCCCGCCACCGCCGCGCTGATGAACGAGCACTTCGTGAACATCAAGGTCGATCGGGAAGAGCGGCCGGATGTCGACAGCCTGTATATGGACGCGGTGGTGGCCATGACCGGGCAAGGCGGCTGGCCCCTATCGATCTTCTTGAGCACGGAAGGCGAGCCCTTGTATGGAGGGACCTACTTCCCGCCAGACCGGCGTCACGGCATGCCGGCCTTCAAGGAGGTGCTGCTGGCGATTGCCGGCAGCTGGCGGGCGGACAGGGAGCGGCTGCTGGCCGGCGGCAAGCAGCTGGCCGCCCAGCTGGCGCAGGTGCCTTCGCTGATCGGGGGGCAACCGGGGATCCGGCCGGAGCTGTTGGACCGGGCGGCGGAGGGTCTGTTCCGGGACTTCGACTGGCGCAACGGCGGCTGGGGCCGGTCTCCCAAGTTCCCGCAGCCCATGGCGATCGAGTTCCTGCTGCGGCGGCAGGCGCGCGGCGGCGACAAATTGGCGCTGGACATGGCGCTTGGATCGCTGCGGGCCATGGCCGCCGGTGGCATGCACGATCAGCTGGGCGGCGGCTTTGCCCGCTACTCGGTGGACGAGCGCTGGCTGGTGCCACACTTCGAAAAGATGCTCTACGACAACGCCCAGCTGGCGCGTGTGTACCTGCTGGCCTGGAAGCTGTCCGGCGACCGCGAATTGCTGGCGGCCGCCGATTCCACCCTGGACTTCATGCTGCGGGAGCTGCGCGATCCGCTGGGCGGCTTCTACTCGTCGCTGGACGCCGATTCGGAGGGCGAGGAGGGCAAGTACTACGTCTGGACGAGCAGCGAAATCGAGGCTGCGCTGGGGGATGCAGAATCGGCCGCTTCAGGTGATCGGCATTCGGCAGGAGCGGCAGATCCGCAGTTGGCCGCGTTGTTCGCCGCCGCTTACGGCGTTGAGGCCGGCGGCAACTTCGAGGGCAGCAGTGTGTTGAGCCGGGCGGCGACCGACGAGGCCCTGGCCGGGCAGTTCGAGCTCCCGATCGAGCAGGTTGCCGAGCGGCTGTCGCACGCTCGACGCCGGCTGCTGGAGATGCGGCAGGCCCGCGTCCGGCCGGGGCTGGACGACAAGGTGCTGTGCGCCTGGAACGGCCTGGCGCTGATGGCGCTCTCGGAGGCTGCGGCCGCCACCGCCCGGTCCGATCGGCTGGAGGCCGCCCAACGCCTGGCCGGCTTTCTGCTGAAGCACTTGGTCGTGGACGGCCGGTTGCAGCGCTCCTGGCGCCGGGGGCAGGCCCGTTACACCGCCTACCTGGAGGATCACGCTGGGCTGGGTCTCGGCCTGCTGGCGCTCTACCAGGTGGACTTTGATCTGCGCTGGTATGCCGCTGCGCTGGCGCAGGCCGACGAAATCCTGGCGGCCTTTCCCGATCCCCAGGGCGGCTTCTTCGACACCCGTCACGACCACGAGCGGCTGATCGCCCGCCCCAAATCCATCCAGGACAGCCCGACCCCCAGCGGGAACACCTCGGCCGCCTCGCTGCTATTGCAGCTAGCGGCGCTCACGGGTGAGCGCCGCTACGCCGAACCGGCGGAGGCGGCCGCCAGTGCCATGCAGGATCTGGCCGCCCGCCATCCGACAGCCTTCTCCGGGTGGCTATGCGCAATCGACTTCGCCCTGGGGCCACAGCTGCAGCTGGCGCTGGCCGGCGATCCCTCCGAGCCGGAATTCCAGGCACTGGCGCAGGTCCCCCGCTCCCGCTATCTCCCCAACCTGGTCACGGCCGGCGGCGAACCGGGGACCCGGGGCCAGCCGGGGCTGATGGCGGACCGATCCCGCATCGACGGGCAGCCGGCCGCCTACCTGTGCCAGGGGTTCATCTGCCGGCTGCCGGTCACTACGCCGGAGGCCCTGGCGGACCAGCTGGATGCGATGGTTTCGCAGCCCAGTGCACTGCAATCGCCCCCAGCATGAGGCGCCGGAAACCGACGCCCTCGAAGCCCGCGGTCCTCAGCCGCTCCGCCAGCTCTTCGGCTGTGACGAAACCCAGGGTCGAGGCCGTCAGCCAGCGATAGGCCTGCACCCGCCCCGCCACCAACCTGCCGAGCAGCGGGATGACCAGCCGGAAGTGCAGCTCGATCAGCGGCTGGAGTGGGCCGCGGCGCGTCGGCGTGGTCTCCAGCGCCACCCAGCCCCCGCCCGGCCGCAGCACCCGCCGCTGCTCGACCAGGGCCCGGTCCAGGCTCCCCACGTTCCGCAGCAGGAAGCCGGAGATGATCCCGTCCAAGGCCCCCTGCGCAAACGGCAGGCGGCCGGCCTCCGCAATCACCCAGCCCACGGACTGCCCGCCCGGCCTGCGCCGGCCGAGCCTCACCATCTCGGGCGTGAGATCGGCCGCGATCACCCCAACACCGGGGAACCGCCGCACCGTTTCCAGGGCCAGGTCGCCGGTGCCGGCGCCCAGGTCCAGCACCCGCTCGCCGGATCGTGGGGCCAGCCGGCTCACGGCCAGCCGCCTCCAGCGCCGGTCCTGGCCCAGGCTGATCAAGCGGTTCAGCAGATCGTAGCGCCGGGCGACCTCTCCAAACAACCGGCGGGCGGAGTCTGCTGATAAACTATGGATGTCGGATTTGTCAGCAATCATGAGCCTGCACGACCGGGGCCCGGATCGGCCCTCCCGGAGAGCCAGAAATGACTGAACTCGCACAACCCGTCGGCATCGGTTTCGCCGCCCGCGGAGAGGTCGCCGAACTGATTGCCTGGGCCGACCAGGCCCGGGGCGCCGGGGTGCACTCGGTGTGGATCCACGACAGCCTGTTCGAGCGGGATGCGGTCACTTACGCCACGGCCATCGCCGCGCAGGTCCCCCAGATCCGGGTGGCCATGGGGGCCTTGAGCTCCTACACCCGCCATCCGGCCCTGATCGCCATGACGGTGAGCGCCCTGGACGACCTGGCGCCCGGCCGCATCATCCTGGGGATGGGGACCGCCCTGCCGCTGCGGCTCAAGCAGATGGGCATACCCTACTCACCGGACGAGGGGGTCAAGAGCGTCAGCGCCGCCATCGACATGGTGCGGGCCCTGTGGGCCGGCCAGCGCATCCCTTCCGCCACGCCCGGCCTGCCCCCCATCCAGCCCATGTTCCCGCCGGTGCACCACGTGCCGATCTACATCGCCGCCTACCGGACGGCCTTCCTGCAATTGGCGGGAACCAAGGCCGACGGCTACCTGGCCCGCCCGGCGGAGTCGATCCCCAACATGGTGCGCCTGATCGCCAAGCTGCGCAAGGCCTCCCTGCAGGCCGGGCGGGATGAAGGGGCGGTCAACGTGGCCGGCTATCTGCTGACCCATGTGGACAAGTCCCGCCGCGAGGCGCTCAACCGGGCCAAGCGCGAGCCCTTCGTGATCTACATGATGAGCGTGCTCTCGGATTTCTCCCTGCAGCAGGTGGGCTTCGAGGCCGAGTTGCGCGACCGGATCTCGGCCGCCTGGCGGGCGGAAGATTATCACCAGGCCGCCGGCCTGATCCCGGATGAGATGCTGGACTCCTTCATGCTGTGCGGAACCGCCGAGGAGGTGGCCGAGGCCGCCGCCCGCTACAACCAGGCCGGGATGGACACCCCCATCCTGCAGCCGGTGCTGCAGCAGCAGGACCAGGTGCGGGAGGTGCTGCTGGCCGCCAGTCTGTACGGCTCGGCGCAGATCGCGCTGCCGGCCGCGGCGGCCGGATCCGTGGCTGCCAAGGAGGCGGCCCGGGCTGGGCCGGCCATTCAGCTGGCGCAACAGTCGGACCGGCTCAACTTCCTGGAGAGAGCCTGGCGCAAATTCAGCGCTTTTGTGGAGGTCGCCCGCCCATTCAGCTTCACCGCCTCCTCGATCCCGGTACTGGCCGGCGGGGCGCTGGCCTACGCCGCCGGCCAGTTCGATGCCCGCCTTTTCCTCACCGCCCTAGCCGCGGGCGTGCTGCTGCACCTGGGGACCAACATCCTTAACGAAATCTACGATGTCCGGCACGGCATCGACACCATCACCTCACCCCGCGCCAGCCACGCGCTGCTCAAGGGGCGCCTGACCGAAGCGGAGGCTTTCCGCATCGCTTTCGGAGTCTATCTGCTTAGCGCCCTCTTCGGCATCGTGCTCATCGCTGCCCGCGGCTGGCCGGTGGCCGCCATCGGTTTGGTCGGTTTGGTGGGCGGGTTCGGCTACTCGGCGCCGCCGCTGCAATACAAGTACAAGGCGCTGGGAGTCCCCTTGGTCTTCGCCCTCATGGGCCCACTCATGGTGATGGGCAGCTACTTCGTGGTCACCGGCGGCCTGGCCTGGCAGCCGCTGCTGGTCAGCATTCCCATCGGCCTTCTGGTCGTCGCCATCCTGCACGGCAACGAGTGGCGCGACATCACCGACGACGCCCGCTACGGGATCGGCACCCTCTCCACCCACATCGGCCGCCGCTGGGCGCACCTGGGCTACCTCTCGCTGGTGACCGGCGCCTATTTGGTGCTGGTGCTGGCCGTGCTGCTTCGGGCACTGCCGGTCACCAGCCTGCTGGCGCTGCTCTCGCTCCCGCTGCTGGTGAGGGCCATTCGGGCCTCCGAGCTGGGCATCCAGGGACAGCAGCGGGCCATCGCCAAGATCGACCTGGAGACCGCCCAGCTGCACGCGGCCTTCGGGCTGCTATATGTGCTCGGCCTGGCGATGCCGGCCTGAGACTCCCCTCCCTCGGTCCGGCCCACTGGCCCCATCCCGATCCGGTGTTGGCTATGCGCAAGAGTCTTTCGATCCTGGGTTTGGGGCTGGCCTTGGCTGCCGCGCTTTTCGGGCTGACCTTCGGCGGCCCACGGCGGCGCTTCTGGCAGCGCATGACCGGCACCGGCCTGGCCCTGGGCGGCCTGGCGCTTGCGGCCGCCCCCGAGCTGCGCAAGACCCGCCTCGGCTGGAGAGACCTGGGGCTGGGCATCTCCAGCGCCGGCCTTTTGTACGGACTGTTCCAGTTGGGCGACCGCTTCGCCAGCCGCCTGCTCCCCACCGGTTCCACGGACATCCAATCCATCTACCGGCTCAATCAGCTTCGGCCGCGGGCCGAGTTGATCGCTCGGTTAAGCTTAATCATCGCGCCGGCGGAGGAGCTGTTCTGGCGGGGATTGGTGCAGCAGGGACTGATGGCTCGCCTCGGCCGGCTCCAGGGCACCCTGCTGGCCACCGCCGCCTACGCAGGCGTGCACCTCCCCAGCCGCAACCTGACCCTGATCGGCGCGGCTACGGTGGCGGGCGCCTTCTGGGGCGGACTGCTGGCACTGGGCGCGCCGCTGGGCGCCCTGGTCGTCAGCCACATCGTCTGGGACAACCTGATCTTTCTGTTCGCCCCCACCCCCGGTGGCGGCAAAGGAGCTCTCTGAGCTATGAGCGCACTGGTGATCACCACCCCTGAAGGCCTCTTGATCGCCCGCCAGGCATCGCACTGGACCGTCGAAAGCCACCTCGGGGGCAGATCCCCCGATTGCGTGGCGGTCGATCCACACGATCCGAGGCGAGTGTACTGCGGGACGGCGGGGGACGGACTACATCGCAGTACCGACGGCGGGCGGACCTGGCAACCGGTCGAAGCTGGGATCGCGCATTCCGAGATCAGCGCGGTGGCGGTCAGCCCCACGGAAGGCAGCCGTACTCTGGGCGTGGTCTACGCCGGCACAAACCCGAGCTCGGTCTTCCGATCGGAGGACGGCGGGGAGAGTTGGCGGGAGTTGTCCAACATGCTGTCGCTGCCCTCCGCCGGGGAGTGGAGCTTCCCTCCCCACCCAGAGACCCACCATGTGCGCTGGATTGAGCCGGATCCGAAGGTGGCAGGCCGGGTATTCGTGGCCATCGAGGCCGGCGCACTGGTGCGCACCTTCGACGGCGGCCAGACCTGGACCGACCGCGTCTCAGGTGGTCCTTACGACACCCACACCGCCGCCACGCACAGGCGCGCCCGCGGTCGGGTGTACTCGGCAGCGGGAGACGGGTACTTCCAAAGCGATGACGGCGGCGACAACTGGGTCCATTTCGAGGACGGCCTGCGGCATCGCTACCTGGTGGGGGTTGCCGCAGACCCGGTCGACCCCGACACGGTGCTGGTCTCAGCTGCCAGCGGCCCGGGCCTGGCCTACGGCTCTCGGAGCGCCGAGGCTACGGTCTACCGCCGAACCGGGGACGACCCGTTCGCCCCCGCAATGAACGGATTGCCACCAGCCCGAGGCACGGTGGCGAGCCTGTTTGCGGTTGACCCCAGGACCGGCGCGATCTTCGCCGCCAACAACCACGGTCTCTTCCGAACCCAGGACGCCGGTGGGACCTGGACGGCAATCGAGGCCGACTGGCCAGGCGGCTCGGTCGGCACGGGGGTGAGCGCCGTGATCTATCTGCCGGAGTAGTCGTGCCTGCGGGCGCGCTCCAGTTCCGAATTCAGCTTCTGCAGGGCATCCAGCACGTCTTTTCGGATCTTGGTCTCCAGCTCCCCGCTCTTCACCCGATCGCCGAGTGCTTCGACCTCGGTCCGAAGTTTCTTGCCGGTCTCGCTTTCCACCGCTTCCTCGGCCAGGTCCGCCAGGGCCTCGGCGGCTTGCCGCAGACCGGTCTTGATCTCCTGCTCCAGGCGCTGTCGGTCCGGGCTGTTCCAGGCCGCCTCCAGCGCATCCTTGAGGTTGGAGCCCAACTTGCGGAACTCCTCGGAGAGCTCACTTTCGTGCCTGGGCGTGTCATCCATCATATCGGGCCTCCCGTTCTCCAGCCGTCCTCCAATGCGGTTCTGGTCGAACCGTGGATACGCTCAGATTATACGGCTCGGGGGACCCGCCAGCGGATGGCGCCAGCCGGAGGGTATGCCCGGTTTGAAACCAACTTGCAGCGGGTTGGAGGCTGCGGCGCGACGAAAGATCGGTCAGGACAAGTGATTGCGGTGTAGGATGTGAGTGTCTTTGAACCACGGAGCTTACGATGACCAGTACTCCATTCAAAGTCCCAACCGAAGGAACCCCGGTTGTTCTCATCGTCGAGGATGACCCCGAAACCGCTGATCTGTACGCGCTCCTTTTTGGGAAGAGCGGTTTGCAGACCCTGGTGGCTCACGACAGCAGCACGGCCAAGGATTACCTCCGGTCGGCGCAACCGGACGCACTGGTCCTGGATGTCATGATGCCCGACGAGTCGGGGCTGGAGCTCTGCCGCACGCTGCGCAGCTCGCCCAACTACGCCGACGTACCCGTGATCATGGTTTCGGCGTTGATCCAGAATGAGGACGTGCGGGCCGGCCTGGAGGCCGGGGCGAGTGCCTACTTGAAGAAACCGGTATCTCCGGGCCTGCTCACCGAGACCGTCCGACAGTGGATTGCACGGGTTGGATCACAGCTCCAACCGGGATCGTCGACTCCCCGCCTGGAGTTCGAAGTCCAGAGGACGGTCATCGAGGTGAAGCGCCGCATCGCCGAAATCGCCCGGGCCCACCGGGTCTTCGAGGCCTACTCCAAAGAGCTGCAGAGGGCGGATGGCAGCCCTGCTACGGCCGATCCGGAGATTGTGCGCCGGGCGGTCGAGATGTACCGGTCCCGCATCATTCAGGCCGAGGCCGCCGGCTGGCGCGTTCTGGAGAAGACCTTGAGGCGCCTGGAGGGCTTGGAGATCGCCCTGCGCAGGCGGGGGGTACACGAGCCCAAAGGAAAAGAGCAGTGGGAACTGGCCAGGGCCCGGGGGCCGTTTGTCCGTGAAGACTGCCGGCAATGGGCCAGATCGTGTCCGGACCACATCCTGCTGGAGTACGGCGGGGCAGTCGAGAAGGGTGACAAGATCTACGCCTACTTGCTGGAGCGCTATGGACAGCTGGCGCTGGAGCAGGCCAATGAATGGGAGTATCTCGCCGATCTGCGCACCCGCATCCTCTCGGCCTCTCGCTCCAATGGCGATGATCTGGGGATGATCGAGCATTTCCACAGCCTGCTGATGCCGTTGATGGCCCAGCTGTCAGCGCTGCGCATCCCGGACCAGGTCGTATTCGTACACCAGGCCATGCGCAACGGGGCAAGCCCGGGGCCGGAGGCGGAGAACGTGGAGGGGAATCAATAGGAGGAGAGCGCCGCGGCGCGCCCTCCTCCCTGAGTTGGGTCGTATCTCAGTCGCTGTACCGGATGGAGATCATGCCCACCCCCTGGCTGACCGTGATCTCGGCCCGGTTGGCCGCGCTGGAATACCCGGGGGAGGTGTATCCTGCGTCAGCGCCGGAGAAATCACCGGGGAGGTCCAGGCCCACCAGCCCTCGATCGGTGGATACCCGGACGCCCAAACCCCGCGGAACCCGGATGATGGTTTGGCCGACGCCCATCCCAATGTCGACCGACATCTCCCCCTCGGCCGGCAGCCACACGCTGACCTGCCCCACGCCCAGATCCACGTTCAAGTTGTCCAATTGCAGGCCGCGCAGATCGACGACCGCCCGGCCCACGCCTGAGTCGATGCTGATCTCCAGAGGCGTCCCGGCTCCCAGCTCCAGGTCCCAATCTGGCGTTCGGCCGAAGATGTAGGGGGTCGGGAAGACCTCCCCCAATTGCAGGGTGGCCTTGCCCTGGGCGATCCGGAATTGCTCATCGATCCGGCCGCCCGAGAGCATCCGGATTTCGCCCTCGACCAGCAATCCCTCTGCCGCGCCCGGACGCAGACCCAGGTCGGCCACCGGAGCGTCGATCTGGAGGCTGGCCGAGGTGGCCGCGCCCAACGACTGTTCAATCGTGTGCGAAGGCACATTGCCGCCCTCGATCCGGCCGCTGTACAGGCCGAGCCCCAGAAGCAGCACTGCGATGATGAGCACGGCGGCCACAATGGATCCCCAGACGGAGCGCCGGCCGATCAACAGATCGATGCCGATGGCGATGAGAATGAGCGGCCAGCCCCGCAGCATCAGCTCCCAGAGATCCAGGCTGAGCATGCCCAGGTTGCTCAGGAGCAGCAGCACACCGGCGCTGATGACCAGGATCGGCCAGACCAGGCCTCGATGGTGATAGCCCTCGTTCACGTCAGCTCTCCTCTCGCCTGCGCAGGATCAGCACCAGGCCGCCAAGCACCAGTAACAGCGGCCAAAGCACGTCGAAATCCAGCCAACTCAACCAGGTAATGCCCAGACTTCTCAGGAACAGCACACCGCCGGCCACCACCAGCGCTCCACCCAGCCACAGTCCGGCCTGGGGATTCGGGCGACTCAGCGCCTGCCCGGCTTCCTCGCCCAGTTGTCCGACCCGCTGGGCCAGATCGCCGGGGGTGATCTTTACGGCGGGCTCGGAACCCGCGCCCACCGCCTGCTCTTGCGGCACCAGAATCCACAGCGCGATGTAGATCAGGAAGGCTATGCCGTCCGCCAGCGTCAGGATCACAAAGATCAGCCGCACGAAGGTCGGATCGATGCCCAGGTAAGTCCCCAGGCCGGCACAGACACCGCCCAGCATTCGATTGCTGCGGCTGCGAGTTAGTTTGGCTTTCACGTCTTCCTCCTCAAAGGTCAGTCGATCTTGACCGAGCCCACGCCGGTCTGAACGTCGATCTCCACCCGGTTGGCAGCTCCTTCAAAGTCGGCGGACTCGTAGCGGTCCCCGTCGCGCGGGAACCTGGTCGTGTCCACCTTGATGTCCGCCAGCCCGCCCCGCGCCCGGATGCGCCCGGCCACCCCGGCCGGAACATGCATGGTCACCGAGGCGGCACCCGATTCGACGGAGACCTGCACGTGTCCCGCCCGGCTGGGAAGCGTGATGACCGAGGAGCTGGCGCCGGTCTTCAGCCGGAACCGCTTCACCTGCAGCGGCCCCAGGTCGAGCTGCACATCGCTGGCGCCGGACTCCACGTCCAGCACGATGGGAATGCGCTCATTGAGCGCCACCCTCCAGGCGAAGCCGCGCGACCACGACCAGGGGCTGACGATGCCCATCCAGCCATTCGGTGGGATGCGCATCTCCACCTCCAGCCGATCATCCTTGCGTCGGCTGCGGTGATCGAGGCCACCGGTGAACTCGCCCTTGAAGAGCTGCTCGGGGGAGGCGCCCCCCGAGACTTTCAGTTGGCCGCCGCCGAAACGCAACCGCAGCTCGGCCTGCTCTGCCCCCTCCAAGGGCACTACTACGGCCTCGGCGGGCATTTCGCGCCTGCCGCCCAGCGAGCCCACCAGGATCCACAGCCCTGCCAACACAAGCAGCAGTGGCCAGAAGGCGGCCCCCAGGTCGAAGGGCAGCAAGCCGAAGTTGTTCAACAGGAGCAGGGCCCCGATGAGAATGAGAAAGGCGGCCCAGAAGGTGCTGGGATGGCGCATGGCCTACTCTTCCTTGGGCGCGCGGCGGGAACCCAGGATGGACTGCCCCAGGAGCAACGCCCCCAGGCCGATCAAGAGCACCGGCCAGTAGGGTCCCAGCAGCGATCCGCCACCCAGGAAGGAGCCAAACACGAAGAACATCACCAGGCTGATGAGAATCAGCCAGCCGCCGCTGCGCAGCGCCTCGCCGCGCTTCCCCTCCAGCAGGCCCATCAATCCAACCCCAACCCCGACGAAGCCCGGGATCAGGGCCCAGGCATATGCCCAGCTCTCCCAGTTGCCGGTGGCGTTCTGCCAGTACAGCAGCCCGCCGATGCCCGCCACGATGGACGCCGGAACGGCCAGGCCGTATCCGCCGGTCACTATACCCATCAGCAGCATGGCCAGGCCGACCCCGATGATGATTACCGGCCATCCCAGGTTTCCCTCGGCCCACTGTCCCAGATTGGGTGAGATGCGGACCGCCAGAAACCACAGGCCCAGCAGGACCAGGATGATGCCGGTTCCAAGCCTCGAACGATTGCGTCTGTCCATTTTCGTCCTCCTCAGGGACAACTATGCAGCGGAAGGGTTGCTCGCGTCATCTGCCAAGCGGACAATGTGTCACTGGTCAAATGACCAGGCGCGGAGCAGTGATGTTCCCACTATTGTTACGCAGGATGGGTCGAATCGTTGCAGCGGCGCGGCTACTCCACAGTTACGCTCTTGGCCAGGTTGCGGGGTTGGTCCACGTCCGCTCCGCGCAGCACTGCAATCTGGTAGGCCAGCAGCTGCAGAGGGATGATGGTGGTCACCGGGTTCAGCAGCCAGGGTGTCGGCGGCACCCAGAGCACGTAGTCGGCGATATACGGCAATTGGTCGTCGCCGTCACTGGCCACCGCGATCACGATGCCGCCGCGGGCCTTGGTCTGTTCGATCTGGCTGAGGGTCTTCTCGTACCAGGGATCGCGCGGGGCGATGGCCACGATTGGCATGTCGGCGTCGATCAAAGCGATCGGTCCGTGCTTCATCTCTCCGGCAGGATAGCCTTCGGCGTGGATGTAGGAGATTTCCTTAAGCTTTAGGGCACCTTCATAGGCCGTGGGCATATTGATGCCGCGCCCCAGATACAGGCAGTGTTTGACGTCCTGCAGGGCCCAGGCGATCTCTTCCGGTTGCCGAACGCGGTCCAGGCACTGACCTACCAGGTCGGGGACCAGGCGCAGATCACGGATCAATTCGCGCCGGCGGCTTTCATCGAGCGTGCCGCGCAGCTCACCCAGTAGCACCGCCAGCATGTACAGATCCACCAGCGGCGCGGTATAGGCCTTGGTGGAGGCCACCCCGATCTCCGGCCCGGCCTGCATGCTGATGTAGCCGTCGGCGACCCGCATGGCCTGCGACCCGATGACATTGACAATGCTCCACACCGTGGCCCCGCGCCGCTTGGCCTCCTCGATGGCCGCCAGGGTGTCGGCCGTCTCGCCCGATTGGCTGATGGCCAGCACCACCGTGGATTCGTCCACGAGCGGCTCGCTGTAGCGGAACTCGGAGGCGATGCTGACCTCCACTGGCAGCTTCGCCAGCCGCTCGATGATCACCTTGCCCACCATCCCCGCATGGGCGGCAGTGCCGCAGGCGGTGATGACCATCTTGGACAGCCGCTGCGCCAGCTCGGCGGTCAGATGGAGTTCGGGGAGCAGGATCCGGCCGCCCTCGAAATCGACCCGGCCGCCGATGGTGTCGGTGGTGGAGCGGACCTGCTCGTAAATCTCCTTCTGCATGAAGTGCTTGTATTCGCCCTTGGCTGCGGAGACCGGGTCCCAGGGGACGGTCTGCACCTCCAGCGTTCTCGGCTCGCCGTCGAGCGTGGTGACCTGAAAGCCCTGGCGGGTGATCACCGCCACCTGCCCAGCCTCCAGAAACGCCATCTGGCGGGTGTGCTCCAGGATGGCCGGGATGTCGGAGGCCACGAACATCTCATCCTCACCGACCCCGATCACCACCCCGCCGGCGTTGCCGAGGCGGGCGGCCACGATCCGGTCGGGCTGGCGGGTGGACACCATCACCAGGCCGTGTGCCCCTCGCAGGTGAGTCAGGGCCTTGCGGGCTGCCAGCGCCAGGTCCGAATCCAGCGACAGGTAGCGCTCGACCAGGTGGGCGATGACTTCGGTGTCGGTGTCGGAGCTGAACTGCACCCCCTCGGATGCCAGCTCCTCGCGCAAGCTGAGGAAGTTCTCGACGATGCCGTTGTGCACCAGCACCACCTCGCCGGAGGCGCCGGCATGGGGGTGGGCGTTGCGCGCGGTGGGTTCGCCGTGGGTGGCCCAGCGGGTGTGTCCGATGCCGACGTGCCCGCTCACCGGCGATTCCGCCAGCAGCGAGCCCAGGCGTTCCAGCTTGCCTGCGTCTCTCCGGATGGCGATGTGCCCGTTTTCGATCACGGCCAACCCGGCCGAGTCATAGCCGCGGTACTCCAGCCGCTTCAGGCCGGCATAAATGATCGGCGTGGCGTCACGCGGGCCGACGTAGCCGACGATTCCACACATGCTGGATTTCCTGCCTCTCCCGGGCCGCACGCGGTGCCCGACCCAGTGACCCGAACCCTTCCGGTCTGGGCCGATTCTCGCGCACAGCGCAGCGTTCTACAGTGAATTTCGGATGCTGCCACTACTCGAGGTCTTGTCCGCCGGGTTGCCGCAGCGGCGTTGGGCTCGCGATTCTGTTGGGCTGGGTATGGGCTGTGGCTTGCCCGGAGGGCTTCCGCTGATCCTTCGATTTTCCCGGCCCGGCGGTGGAGAGCCGCCGGTTTGGTCCGGTTAGCCCCGCCGCGCGGCGGGGAACCCTCTTCCTCGTCACCCCGGCAGTGCCGGGGCCATGCGCTGACCTACGCTGCTCTGAGCTGTCTCCCGATTCCCTCCCGAGGGCGGCCATTATACCCGCATTGCGGCGGGACGCCGGAGCAGCGGGCAGTCGGATTGGCCACCGCCCGGGCTTCATGGGGCTGCCTGAAGCCGGACTGCCCCATCCCGCCGCCAGTCGGGCATGGCTACACGAAATCCACGGTGTCGGTTGTGGCCTGATCCAGGTCCGCGTAGACCCCGCGCCGCTGCTCCGGAAGCAGCGCCGACAGAACGTACATGGCCTCATCGGTCATGCGGCGCAGCTCTTCCCGCCCCGGGCGGGCGATCTCGGCTCGGAATCGGAACCCGCGGCCAAAGCGTACGGACGCCCCGCCCTGCCTGTGCCGAGATGGACTCAGGCTGGGGAAACCCGGGGTCCCCTCGATCGCCCCCGGCACCATCACGGCCTGGCTGCGGACCGCCAGGTAGGCCAGGCCCACCTTGCCCCGCTGCAGCTGCGGGCTGCGGGTCCCCTCCGGGGCAATCAACACGGTCTCCCCGGCTCTCAGCACCCGCAGCGCCCCCCGCAGCGCCTGCCGGTCAGCCTCGCCCCGCCGCACCGGGATTACGTCCCAGATCCGGGGGAAGATGCCCCACAGCGGAATGGAGAACACATCATGGCGGGCCATCGGCACCCCGTTGCGCGGAATGCAGCTCACCACGATGATCGGATCGATGAAGCCGATGTGGTTGAAGTAGACGATGAGCGGACCGGTCAGCGGGATGTGTTCCAACCCCTCGGCCCCTTCGAACCGAGCCAGGAACCGGTACCCCACGTTGTGGATCAGCCAGCGCAGCAGGCGGCGTCTGCGCTCGTAGCGGGAGTGCTCATAGGGGACCGCCGATGGATCCACCGGGCTGCCGGCCACCAGTAGTTCCCGTTAAGCCGTCTCGATCAGTGCCAGCGCGCTTTCCAGGACCTGCTGGGCGCTCAGCCGGGTGGTATCCAGGATGATGGCGTCTTCGGCAGGCTTCAGCGGCGCCACGGCGCGGGTGGAGTCGATGCGATCGCGCTGTTTCACTGAGTCCAGCACCTCCTCGTAGGCCGGCTGATCCCCGCGCGCCAGCCCCTCCTGATGCCGGCGCTGGGCCCTGGCATCCACGGTCGCATCCAGATAGATCTTCAGATCGGCCTCGGGCAAGACCACGGTGCCGATATCCCGCCCCACCATGACCACCCCCCCGCGCAGGCCGATCTCGCGCTGCCGGCTGCTCATCGCCTTCCTCACCCCGCGATAGACGGAAACCTGAGACACCTGCCCATCGACTTCGGCGGAGCGGATGGCCCAGGTCACGTCCTCGCCATCCAGCAGTACGTCGCACAGCCGCCCGTCCGGCTGCGTAGGAGGCCGCACATCGATGGCCAGCTGCTCGGCCAGGCGAGTCACCCGCTGCTCATCCGCCACGGGAATCCCCTGCCGCAGGGCAGCCAGCGTGACCGCCCGATACATCACGCCCGTGTCGAAGTACAGGTAGTTCAGGTGTTCGGCCAGCGCTTGCCCCAGGGTGGATTTCCCGGCCGCGGCCGTCCCGTCGATGGCGATCGTGCTCGGCGTCGGACTCATGAGGCCGGCTCTGGTTGCTCCGGGAGCGGAGCCAGTTCGCCGGCCCCGGCCAGATCCGACCGCACCAGCAACAGCCAGCGCTCCGCTTCGGTGGGAGCCTGGCGGGTCACCAGCCAGCGCAGGAAATTCGGAGGCAGCACCCCTTCCCAGTCCCAGCGCTCGCCGATGGTGAAGGACTGCCCCAGATAATCCTCCGCCAGGGCCGGAGGTTGTTCGCCCACCGGCGTCAATACAACTTGGGGCGCCTGTCCCTGAGGGTCGTCGCTGGCCGCGCGGAACTCGCGCAACTCCCAGGCCAGCCCAGGGGTAGCCGGTGATAGTACTCGCACCGGTAGCGCGTCGGTACTGCCGGTTTGGGCCTGCGAGACCATCTGCAGGGAATGCCCCAGCAAGCGCAGGCCGGGGGTACTGACCTCCCGCCGCCAGAGCTCGCCGGCGGTCGCCGCCACCGGGGTGAAATTCAGGTGCCAGGCGGCCGAGAGGGTGACCGCCCCGGTCAGGGCCAGGCCGGCCAATCCGGCGGCCTGCAGTGCGGATCTCCAGGACCACCCCCACCCCAGAAACAGCAACGCCAGCACCGCCAGGACAAGCCCCAGGGCAGCCAGCCCCAGTTGCAGGGCGAAGTCCAATTGAACGTCAAAGGACAGTGCGCCGGTGGCGTAGCCTGCGACCTGGAGGGCGGCATAGGCGACGAGCACGACCGCAGCCCCACCGAACCCGCCAACGGCGGGCCACGCTTCGATCTGAGGCAGTTCCTCAACCAGCGCCACAATCGCTCGGCCGCCCAGCAGGGCCAGGGGCAGCACCACCCAGATCAGGTCCAGGGGCGAGCGACCGGGATAGATCAGCAGCAACAACAGGGCGGCCGCCGCCCAGGCGGCTTCCAGCCGGGGCTGGCCATCCGAAGCACTTGCGGTCAGCCTGATCCCAACCAGGCCGAACACCAGGGCCAGCGGCTCGTACAGCGGCAGCATCGCCAGGAACGGGAGCAGCCGGTAGCCACTGGGGGTGGTCCATCCTTGGGCCCAAGCTGCCACGCCCTCCAGCAGGCCTGAGAGGCCAGAGGGGAGCAGTCCTGCCCCTGCCGACAGCCCGAACAGGACCAGCGCGCCTACCAGCAGGCCGAGGCGGCGGGCGGCGGGAGGGGCCTGCTGCAGCCCGGTCAAAGATAGCCAGCCGGGGGATTTGCGGCGCTTCCGCCCGGCCTCCTGCCCGGCCCGAGCCAGGCGCCGGCGGTCCCACAGGCTGAGCAGCAGCCCTCCGAGGGCGAGGGTGAGCAGTCCGGTGAGGCTGTGCTCCCCGGAGGCCAGCGCCAACCCGGCGCCGGCCGCTGCCCACGTCAAATCCTGTCCCGGGGAACCCTTCCGGTAGATCAGACAGAACAGCGCCACCGCCCAACCCAAGGCAGCCAATGAGGCTCCGGAGGCGCTTCGGGAGATGGTCAGTGCCGACGGAGACAGCAGAAGAATGAGCCCTGCCACGAGCGCCGGGCCACGTCCCAGCGACTTCCTCGCCAGGATCGGGGTCATCACCAGGCCGACCCCTGCCAGGGCCGGGATGATGCGCGCCAGGGCGTCGGAGGGCCTGGAAGTTGCGAAGAGCAGGCTGGTCAGGGAATGGTAGCTGGGGGTGGCAGTAGGGCTGTCTTGCTCCCAGAAGGCGCTGGGGCTACCGCTGGAGGCGGCCGCCGCCAGGGCCTCCACTGCCTCAGTGTCATCCAGCGGAAACCGGCCCAGGGCCGCCAGCCGGGTCCAGGCCGCCAGGAGCAGGAGGGCCAGCCAGGCGACGGCCTCAACCGTCAGCGTAGGCTTGCGCCCGGTTAAGGCGCCTGCCTCCACTTTCGACGTGCCGCCCGCTGCACTCATGGCGACAGACCTGGTTGGCGCGCATAGATGCGCACTTCAGCGCTATCGTAGATCTTGGTCATGTACAGCTCGAACTTGCGCTCCTCGATCGGTTGATAGGAGGTCTGCTCCAGCGGCCCCACGTAGACATAGGCCACGTCGTAGGTCTGCAGGATCGGTTGAACGGTTTCCCAGTCCGGGGCCTCATATAGGAGTTCAATGTCGCCCCGGCGCGAGCCCTGCGGTTCGGCGGTCCCGCGCCACTGGACTTCGTGGAAGTCCCAGCCGAGCACCGTGGGCAGCCCGGTATGTACTGCGATCCGGCCGTATTGGGTGTAGCTGCCCCCCACCGCTTCCACCAGCACCCCCGTCGGGAGACCGCGGTTGATCCACTGCACGGCTTCGTAGTCGGCCGGGCTAAGCTGCGCCAGGTAGGCCGCCCCATCCAGTGTCCTGCCCTGGAGGGGTGCGAAACCCTCAGTCTTGGTCCAGACCGCCAGGGCGGGATAGACCAATCCGAGCAGCAGCGGAACCAGCAGCAGCAGGCGGGGCGCCTGGCCTCGGCGCTCCGGCCACAGCTCGATCGCGGCAAAGGCCCCCGCGACACCCCACAGCAGCCAGGTCGCGAAGTAGAACTTGAAGACCGTATTCATACGGGTGCCGAACAGGTCGCGCAGGTAGAAGAATTCCGGGGCGATCACCAGCAGGGCGCCCAGCGCAATCAGGATCACGATGAAGG
>Ga0214473_10003704_pt1 | contig 18446 bp, 20 predicted proteins | sample RVTome_7_FD_203509 | JGI IMG/M metagenome (GOLD analysis project Ga0214473, IMG submission 203509) | Soil microbial communities from uranium-contaminated site in the Upper Colorado River Basin, Wyoming, United States - RVT98D197 | ecosystem: Environmental > Terrestrial > Soil > Contaminated >... | reverse complement strand
GACTTTGGGGATGCGCGTGGAGCCGCCCACCAGCACCACTTCGTCGATCTGCGCGGCAGTGACGCCGGCATCCTTGAGCGCCTGGCGGCAAGGTTCGACCGTCTTCTGGATCAAATCCTCGACCAGCGCTTCGAGCTTGGCCCGGGTCAGCTTCAGGGTGAAGTGCTTGGGGCCCGAGGCATCGGCGGTGATGAACGGCAGGTTGATTTCGGTCTGCGTCGACGAGGAAAGCTCGATCTTGGCCTTCTCGGCGGCTTCCTTCAGCCGTTGCAGCGCCAGCTTGTCGCTGCGCAGGTCGATGCCCTGCTCGCGCTTGAATTCGTCCGCCAGGTAATCGACCAGCCGCATGTCGAAGTCTTCGCCACCCAGGAACGTGTCGCCATTGGTGGATTTGACCTCGAACACCCCGTCGCCGATTTCGAGCACGGAAATATCGAAAGTGCCGCCACCGAGGTCATAAACTGCGATGATGCCGGTGTTCTTCTTGTCCAGGCCATAGGCGAGCGCCGCTGCGGTCGGCTCATTGATGATGCGCAGCACTTCCAGGCCGGCGATCCTGCCGGCGTCCTTGGTGGCCTGGCGCTGGCTGTCGTTGAAATAGGCAGGAACCGTGATGACGGCCTGCGTCACCGGCTCGCCGAGATAGGATTCGGCGGTTTCCTTCATCTTGGTGAGGATCATGGCCGACACTTCCGAGGGGGAGTACTTCTTGCCCTCGATCTCCACCCAGGCATCGCCATTGTCGGCCTTGATGATCTTGTAGGGGACGAGGTGCTTGTCCTTCTCGACCATCGGGTCGTCGTAGCGGCGACCGATCAGGCGCTTGACCGCGAACAGCGTGCCCTCGGGATTGGTGACCGCCTGGCGTTTTGCCGGCTGGCCGACCAGCCGCTCTCCATCCTTGGAGAAGGCGACCATCGAAGGCGTCGTCCGCGCGCCTTCGGCGTTTTCGATAACCTTGGCGTTGGCTCCATCCATCACCGCGACGCAGCTATTGGTGGTTCCCAGGTCGATACCGATTACTTTTGCCATAGCCCTTGTGCCTCTGCTTTAGCGAACCCGATTCGGAACCCCGACGCTTCGGCAGCTCCGCAACCCAATCCGGGAACGGGTCCCATGTTGAGATTCGTCGAAAAACGCCCGTCGCCGGGCTTTGAGGGCTATATAGGAGGCACGTTCAGGGCCTGCAAGCGCGCTGCGGGATTTTCCGGCAACCTCGCGATGGCTCGTGTTCAGAAGCACCCACCTCGCTTGGCGAGGCGGGCGAAGCCGTGACACCGCCACATTGATCGGCCCAAGGTACGGCGCGGCCAAGCCACACTGAACGGCCAGGAGTCGCTTTCGACCGGACGATATGGTCTAACCGGCCACCGAACCAGCAAAGGATCCGCCAAATGAAAGGCCTCATGGCACTCGTTCCCGCGGTGTTTTTTTCCACCGCCGTCTTCGCCCAGGAGGCGCCGGAAGCCGCCAAGATGGACCTCTGGTGCGGCATCGCCTTCAATATCGTGGCCGCCGATATTCCCTCGGATGCCACCGACGAGCAGAAGGCGGTGGTCCAGCAATTCACCGACGGCGCCGTCATGCTGATCGAGCGTGCCACTGCGGCGCACATGGAAGCCGGTTTCGATGAGGCCGGCTTTACCGCGCACAAGGCGGAGCGCGAGGCGTACGTGACGGCCCAGGTCAACATGACCGGCGACCAGGCCGACTACAGTTTTGAGGAATGCTCGGCCCTGCTCGGACTTTGAGATTGTGCGATGGTGATTACGCCGGCCCCTGACGACGTTCTGATCGTCGTCGACGTCCAGTATGATTTCCTCCCCGGTGGCAGCCTTGCCGTTGCCGGCGGTGACCAGATCATTCCGCTGATCAACAAACTGGGGCGGAAATTCCCCAATGTGGTGACGACCCAGGACTGGCACCCCGCCGACCACATTTCCTTTGCCTCCAATCATCCGGGCGCCAAGCCCTTCGAGGTGATCGACCTGCCCTACGGCCCGCAGGTGCTCTGGCCCGATCATTGCGTCTGGCAGACCCACGGCGCCGAGCTTTCGGCCGATCTCGACCTGCCACATGCGCAATTGACCATCCGCAAGGGCTACAACGAGGTCGTCGATTCCTATTCCGGCTTCCAGGAGGCCGACCGGCGCACCAAAACCGGCCTCGCGGGTTATCTGCGCGAGCGCGGGCTTGGGCGGCTGTTCGTTACCGGACTCGCGACCGATTTCTGTGTCGCCTGGACGGCGCTCGACGCCCAGGCCGCCGGTTTCAGGACCTTCGTCGTCGAGGACGCGACCCGCGCCATCGATGCCAACGGGTCCCTGGCCAAGGCCTGGGAAGAAATGGAAACTGCCGGGGTCGAGCGCATTATCGCCAGCGACGTCGCCTGATCGCCAGGCTTTGATTCCCGCGCCAATACGAATCCGCTATGGATGATGTGCGTGCAGCCTTTTGGGGGATCGGGGCGGGCCCATGCTCAGAGCTTTGTTAGCGGGCTGCTTCGCACTGGCGCTGACGCTTCCGGCGTCCGCCGAGAGCCCGGCAGTCACTCCCGATGCCGACAGGATGATGTGGTGCGCCAGTGCCTTTTTCTGGCTGGCCGGCAGCGCCGCCGATGCCGGCGACGCGACAGAAGCCGACCTCTACGACGACTGGGCGACCGAGCTGACCGAAGGCGGGACCATGCTTCTCAACGCCGCCGGCTTCGACCTCGCCCGTATCCAGGAGATCATCGGCGAATACGACCAGGTGGTGCTGGACGAACTGGCGGGCGAAAAACCCCGATACGATGTGGCGGTCTGCCCCGAGCTGGTGGCGGAGTAGCGGGGCTGCACGCCTAGCCGGGTTTGAGCAGGCGGCAGCGTCCCTCTCTGGGATCGGGGTTGGCCGCTTGCTCTGAGTTCCGGTGCCGCTAAACGCTCTTGTCGATGCCGCCTTCGGGGGCGTGCTCGGCCTGGCCGGCTTTGGGACCGCCCTTGGCGACGCCAACCATGGCGGGCCTGAGCACCCGGTCGCCGATGGCAAAGCCCGCCTGTACCACCTGCACCACGGTGCCTTCCGGCCGCGACGGATCGGGGACTTCGAACATTGCCTGGTGCTTGTGGGGGTCGAACTTCTGCCCCTCGGCCTCGATCGGGGTGACCCCGTGCTTGGCGAGCAGCCGCTGCATCTCGCGCTCGGTCATCTCGATGCCGTCGATCAGCGACTGCATCCCCGGGTCGGCGTTCTCCCGCGACTCAGCCGGCAGCACCATCAGGGCCCGGCTGAGCGAATCGGTCGCCGTCAGCATGTCGCGGGCAAAGCCGGTGATCGCATAGGCGCGCGTATCGGCAAGTTCGCGCTCATTCCGCTTGCGCAGGTTTTCCATCTCGGCAGCCATGCGCAGCAGCCGGTCGGTGAGTTCGGCATTCTTCTGGCCCAGTTCCTCAACCAGATCGACCCCTGCATCGGCGGCTTCGGCCTTGGCTTCTTCCCGAGGAGCTTCGGTTTCTTCGGCTGGTGCTGCGGTTTCGTCGCTCATCATGTTCAAGCTTTTCCGAGAGTTCTGAGGTGAAGCCGGCGATCCGGCGCTTGTTGCCCCGCATATCGGCGACTGGCGCGCAAAATTCAACCGTCTACTTCTTCCGCGCCATCATCTGGCTGATGATATGGGCCGTGTAGTCGACAACGGGAACGATGCGCGCATAGTTCAGCCGCGTCGGGCCGATCACCCCCAATACGCCGATCACCTTCTCATTGGCGTCCTTATAAGGCGAAAGGATTACCGAGGAGCCTGAAAGTGCAAAGAGCTTGTTTTCCGAGCCGATGAAGATCTTGACCCCCTGGGCCTTTTCCGCGTCGCCGAGCAGCTCGATCAGCCCGTCGGCGCTTTCCAGTTCGTCGAACAATTGCCGTACGCGGCTCAGTTCCTCGGACGCCATGGTGTCGTTGAGCAGGTTGGCCCTGCCGCGCACGATAACCGTCGGCGGCGAGGCGGGGCCGCTGCCCGAGAGCGTCGCCAAGCCAGCTTCGACCAGTTTGCGCGTCAGATCGTCGAGTTCGGCGAGCTGTTCGGCCCTTTGGCTCTGCAGTGCCAGCCGCGCTTCGCTCAATGTGCGCCCGACCGCCAGGTGCGCGAGATAGTTGCTCGCCTGTGTGAGGGCGCTCGAGGTCAGTCCCGGAGGCAGCGTCACGACGCGGTTTTCCACCGATCCGTCCTGGCCCACCAGCACCACCATCGCCGACTGGGCATCGAGGCGGACGAATTCGATGTGTTTGAGCACGAGGTCCGATTTCTGCGCGATCACCACGCCGGCGCCGTGGCTTAGGCCGGATAAGAGCTGGCTCGCCTCGGTAAGGAGATCCTCGACCTTGCCCTGCCCCGACTGCCCCTCGATCTGCTTGGCGATGGTCTGCCGTTCGCGCTCGTCGACGGCGCCCACTTCGAGCATCGCATCGACGAAAAAGCGCAGCCCCTCCTGCGTGGGCGCACGGCCGGCCGAGGTGTGCGGCGCCGCGATCAGCCCCAGATCTTCGAGGTCGGCCATGACGTTGCGGACCGAGGCGGGCGAGAGCCCGACCGAGAGCATGCGGCTCAGATCGCGCGATCCGACCGGCACCCCCGTCTCGATGTAGCGCTCGACCAAGCGCTTGAAGATGTCCTGACTGCGGGTATTGAGGACCGCGAGAAAGTCTTCCGGTGCTCTGCTCATCATCCCATTCTATATAGAGAAAAGCCGCCATACGCGGTTCGTCGGTGCCAATCTTCACCATTTAGGCAAAAAGGTCTCTGACTCCAATCCCCGCAACGCTTGTTCCGGCCCCCTCCTAGGGTTAAGAGGCGGTTAACGTCAATTTTCCTTCAGGTGATTTGCCTTATGCGGCCTTCCGGACGTGAACCCGCGCAGATGCGTGCCGTGACCATCGAGCGCAATGTCGCCCCCAAGGCCGAGGGCAGCTGCCTCATCGGCTTCGGCTCGACGCGCGTCATCTGCACCGCGAGCGTGGAGACCAGCCTCCCCTCCTGGCGCCGCGGCCAGGGCCTGGGCTGGGTCACTGCCGAATACGGCATGCTGCCGCGGGCCACCGGCACCCGCACCCGGCGCGAGGCCACCCAGGGCAAGCAGTCCGGCCGTACCCAGGAAATCCAGCGGCTGATCGGCCGCTCGCTGCGCGCCGTCGTCGACATGCAGGCGCTCGGCGAGAACCAGATCACCCTCGATTGCGACGTCATCGAAGCCGACGGCGGCACCCGCACCGCCTCGATCACCGGCGCCTATATCGCGCTGGCCGAGGCGGTCAACTGGCTCAAGGCTCGCGAATTGACCAAGGGCGAGCCGCTGCGCGATTCGGTGGCGGCGATTTCCTGCGGCATCTATCGCGGCACCCCGGTGCTCGACCTCGACTATCTCGAGGACGTCGAGGCCCATACCGACGCCAACTTCGTTCTGACCGGCTCGGGCAAGTTCGTCGAGATCCAGGGCACGGCCGAGCAGGTGCCGTTCTCGCGTGCGGAGCTGGAGATCCTGATGGGCCTGGCCGAATCGGGGGTGGCCCAGCTGACGGCGCTGCAAAAGGCGGCGCTGGGTGCATAAGATGGCCGCCCCGCTGCAGCTTCGTCGCGGCGACCGGCTGGTGATCGCCACCCACAATGGTGGCAAGCTCTCCGAATTCCGCGAGCTGCTGCAGCCCTTCGGGCTGGAACTGGTCTCGGCAGGCGAACTCGGCCTGCCCGAACCGGACGAAACCGGCACCACCTTCATCGAGAACGCCCGCCTCAAGGCCCACGCCGCGGCGTCGGCTTCCGGGCTCTTGGCGCTCGCCGATGATTCGGGCCTTTGCGTCGATGCCATCGGCGGCAAGCCGGGTGTCTATACCGCCAACTGGGCCACTTCCGGCCCGGTGCGCGACTATACGACCGGCATGCGCCGGGTCGAGGATGCGCTGCAGGCGGCGGGCGCCACGACCCCGGCCGAGCGCCGCGGCTCGTTCAACGCCACGCTCTGCCTCGCCCATCCCGACGGCCGCGAGGTCATCTTCGAGGGCGCCGTCCACGGCACCATGGTCTGGCCGCCGCGCGGCGAAAAAGGCTTCGGCTTCGATCCGGTGTTCATGCCCGATGGCTACGACATTACCTTCGGCGAAATGCCGTCTGCTGCCAAGCACTCCTGGTCGCACGGGATGACCGGGCTCAGCCACCGGGCCCGCGCCTTCGCCAAATTCGTCGAGCAAGCCTTGGGGGGTGGCGTTGAACACTAGAACCGATCCCAATTCCCCGGCCCTGATCGACCGGGGCAACGGCCTGTTCGGCGTCTACGTGCACTGGCCGTTCTGCGCCGCCAAATGCCCCTATTGCGATTTCAATTCCCACGTCCATCGCGGCGCGTTCGATGAGGCCGGCTTTGTGCGCTCCTACGCCCAGGAGATCGCCCATTTCGCCGCCCTCACTCCCGGCCGCAAGGTGCAATCGGTGTTCTTCGGCGGCGGCACGCCATCGCTGATGGACCCGCGCTCGGTCGCCGCCATCCTCGAGGCCATCGGCAAGCACTGGGAAATCGACCGCAACGCCGAGATCACGCTCGAGGCCAACCCGACCAGCGTCGAGGCCGAGCGTTTCCGCGGCTACCGCGCCGCCGGGGTCAACCGCGTCTCGCTGGGGGTGCAGTCGCTGCGCGAGGGCCCCTTGGCCGAACTGGGCCGCCGCCACAGCGTCGACGAGGCCATCGCCGCCGTGCGCCTGGCGCAATCGATCTTCCCGCGCTCGAGCTTCGATCTGATCTACGCCCGGCCGCGCCAGACGCTCGACGACTGGAGGGACGAACTCACCGAGGCGCTCTGGCTGGCCCAGGGGCACCTCTCGCTCTACCAGCTCACCATCGAGATGGGCACGCGCTACTACGACCTCTTTCAGTCCGGCAAACTGAAGATGCCGGACGAGGACCTGAGCGCCGATTTCTACGAGTTGACGCAGGAGCTTACGGCCAAGGCCGGGCTGCCGGCCTACGAGATTTCCAACCACGCCCGGCCCGGCCAGGAAAGCCGGCATAACCTCTTATACTGGCGCTACGGCGAATATGTCGGCGTCGGCCCCGGCGCCCATGGGCGGCTGCTGATCGGCAACCAGCGCCATGCCACCGCGGCCGAGAAGATGCCCTTCGACTGGCAGAAGAAAGTCGCCGCCCGGGGCCATGGGCTGGTCACCGACGATATCCTGAGTTGGGAAGAAGAAGGCGACGAGCTGCTGGTCATGGGGCTGCGCCTGCGCGAGGGCATCGACCCACGCCGCTTCACCCAGCTCTCCGGCCGCGCCATCTCCGACCGGCAGATCAACGAGCTGAAATCGATCGGCTTCGTCGAGACCCTGCCCAACGGCCACATCCGGGTGACCGACAAGGGCTGGCCGGTGCTCGATGCCGTGGTCGCGGATTTGGCGGCCTGAGCTATCACTTTCTAGGTTTGGGCCGAGATGGCAGGCTCTTGTTCATTTTCCGAAGCGTGTCGATCGTGTCGTCAGCCTCTGTGTTCCGCGCCAACTTTCGGGCGGCATTGAAGGCCTCATACTCCCCCTCTGCATGCTTCTTGGCATTGGTCATCTTGACCTGACCGCCATGGGAAAGGACCGAGCGGTTAAGGGACTTCAGCTGTCGATCGAGTAGGCTCCGCACGTCGTTCATGACAACGAGCCTGCCAAGATCGAGCTGATCTTCGAATATGTCGAGCACGATGGTGGTGAGGCGGTTGAGTTCCTTGATTTCCCCATCGGCCAAGTAGTTCTTCGAGACCGTCACATCCTGCTTACGAATGTTGTCGTGGGGCCAGGTTGTCAGGCCCATATTGGGGGCCTTCGCATCTGCTCGGGTGTCGATGATCTCGGCTGGTGTATGTGAGGTGACTGCGAAGAGGAGCTTGGCTTGGGTATTCTGGTAAAACTCTCGCCATGCCTCGGACGTGCCATCGTAGTCCTGACACATTGCGCATATCCGCCGCAGTTCGCGATAGACGTTCGCTTCGTCGGAACGAATGTCACGTATGACTTCCCGGAGTTCGGCGACCCGGTCGGCATTCTCGGGCCTTTTCAGTCGATCGGCATCGACGACGAAGCCCTTGGTGGCGAACTGCACGAGCTTCTGGGTCGCCCATTTTCGGAAGAGTGTGGCCTGAGCTGATGAGGCACGGTATCCGACGGAAATAACCATATCCAAACTATAGAGGACCGCCGGCCGCCCTCCGGTTGTTTGCACTTTTTGCAAAGAAGTCGCTTCTTCGAGTTCTCCGTCCTCGAATACGTTGGCTATGTGCCGTGAGATGGTGGACACATCTCGGCCAAAGAGCTCCCCGATTTGCGCCTGTGTCATCCAAAGGGTTTCGCCCTCATAGCGGATGTCGAGTTTGAGGCCTTTGTCGGTCCCATAGACAATGAACCGATCGCCCGTCGCCGGGTCCTCCACCAGATGGACCGGCTCGTTCTTGCCTTCATTGTCACTGTTGGCCATGAAGCTACCTTAGCTGATTCCCTGACCAAACCGAGCAGGCGTCCCTAAAGCTTCGGCCCGTCCACGACCGTTGCGCTGCCGATCGTCACCTGTTTGACCACCAGCGCGTATTCACTGCGGCCGTCGGAGAGGAAGCGGAAGACACCGTCGCGGCCGTTGAAGCCGCCGGGGAGCGTCAGCTGCGCCCGGTCGTAGCGCGGCGTGCCCAGCGCCAGCGACGAGGCGTTGGCGAGGATGGTGGCGGTATAGGCGATGGTGGCCAGCGCATGCGGCGCCGAGCCGAACCTCTGCTGATACTCGGGCAGGAGTGCCTGGTAGCCGGTGTCGTCCACCGCGGGATAGATGGCGCCCACGAGGTACGGCGTCGAGGCGATGCTGGCGTCTCCGTTCCAGTCGGCCGAGCCGATGAGCTGCACGGTGCCGGTAGGGATCGCCGCTTCCTCGAACAAGACGCCGAAGCTGGGCGCAGTCGCCCGGTCGGGGATGAAGACGGTATCGATCTGGCCCTGCTGCAAGAGCGGGGCAAGCTGCTGCACCACCGTGCGCGCCTCGGCCTCGGTGGAGAAATTGTAGACCGCGCGGGCATTGAGCCCCAGATCCGCCGCCGCCTGCCGGAACGCGCCCTCCTGGATGCGGCCGAAATCGGTATTGGGGAAGATCCCGGCGAAGGCCTTCCTGCCCTTGGCCTTGGCATAGGCCATCGAGCGGCGCACTTCGCTCTCGGGCAGCACGTTGAGGAGATAGACTCCTGGCGCCGCGGCCCCCGAATTGTTGGAAAACCCGATCAGCGGAATGCCGGCGGCCTTCGCCACGGCGCCGGCGGCGCTCACCTGGTCGGCCTTGAGCGGCCCCAGGATCAGGCTGGCGCCTTCGCTCACCGCCGCGCTCGCCTGCTGCGTGGCGCCGCCCGGTGTGGCGCCCGTATCCTTGACGACAATGGTGATATTGTCCTCGATGGTCTCGCTCTTTTCGATGAAGTCGATGGCGAGCTGGGCGGCATTGGCCATCGAGGTGCCGACGGCCGCAAGCGCCGGATCGCCACTGAGCGGCAAGAGCAGTGCCACCCGCACCGGTCCCTTGCCGAAGCTTTGCCCCTCGGCCAGCGGCAGCCCGTCCTGCTGGCCCAACGTTCCGGCAGAGCTGCCGCCGAACGAGCCGAACCCACCCGTCGAGCATCCCGCCAGCGCTCCGAGCAGCAGCAGCCCTGCCCCCAACCGCCGCACGAAGGAAATACCGCGCCCGGTGGTGCCGGACCCGTCCCGGGCCAATGCAAACGTCAATGTGCTATCCTTCAATATCCGATGACGCCCCAGCCGCAGCAGCGGGACGGGCTTCGCCTTGGGCGCGTCTATACAAAATCCGGGCCGCTGCATAAAGACTAGGCTTCATACTTTATTAATCGGAAGGGCCGTGCCGGTTGACCATTAATCCAGACAAGGCGCCGGCTTATTTCGTCGCGGGCACGCAGTTTCCCGCGCCGCCACTCGCCGCCGGGCTTTATGTCGTCTCAACGCCCATCGGCAATCTGCGCGACATCACCATCCGCGCTCTCGAAACGCTCGCCGCCGCCGACGTGGTCTACTGCGAAGATACGCGGATGTCCGCCCGCCTGCTCGATCACTACGGCATCAGGACGCCGCGCAAGCCGCTGCACGAGCACAATGAGCGGGCCCGCATCGACGCCATCCTGGAAGATCTGGGCCGCGGCGCCAGGATTGCGCTGATCTCGGACGCCGGGACGCCGCTGCTCTCCGATCCGGGGTTTCCCCTGGTCCGCGCCGCGCGCGAAAAGGGCTTGCCGGTCTTTGCCGTGCCCGGCGCCTCGGCCCTGCTCGCGGCTTTGGCCATCGCGGGGCTCCCTACCGACGCCTTTGCCTTCATCGGCTTCCTGCCGCCCAAGACCGGGGCGCGCGCCAACGCCCTGGCCGCGCTCAGGTCGGACCCCGAAACCCTGGTGTTCTACGAATCTCCGCGCCGTCTTGGCCCCGCGCTTGCGGCGATGGCCGAGGCGTTCGGCGCCGAGCGCGAGGCCGCCGTCGCCCTCGAACTCACCAAGCGCTTCGAACGCCTGCATCGCGGCACGCTCGGCGCCCTCGCCGCCGAGTTTGCCGAGGCCGAAACCAAGGGCGAGGCGGTGATCGTTGTCGCCGGCGCCGGCGAGAGCGAACCGGCATCGGAAGCCGATTGGCAGGACGCGCTGGCCGAAGCGCTGCACGAGCAGCCGCTGCGGGTGGCGGTCGACGCGATCACGGAAAAATTCGGCCTCAAACGCAAGCAGGTCTATGATGCCGCCCTCGCCCTCAAAGCCGAAAAGCCTTAGGCGGCTGCAGGCAGAGCTCTTCGGCCGTCGCGGCGAGGATCTCGCCGCCTGGTATCTGCAGGCCAAGCTCTACCGTATCGTCGCCAGGCGCTTCAAAACCCCGCTCGGGGAGATCGACCTGATCGCCGAGCGCTTCGGCGTCCTGGCGTTCGTCGAGGTCAAGACCAGACAGCGCCGCGAGGACGAACTTGATGCGCTGCTGCACGTCAACAGGCAGCGCCTGGTCCGCGCTGCGCAGTTCTACTTGACCCGCAACCCAAAACTGGTCGAGCGACCCATGCGCTTCGACGTGATTTTCCTTGCGCCCTTCAGCTGGCCGCGCCATGTCAGGAATGCCTTCGACGCCAGCTAGAGTTCCCCCATGTCTCTCAAAATCGCCGTGCAGATGGACCCGATCGCCTCGATCAATCCGGTTGGGGATTCCACATTCGCGCTGATGCTCGAAGCGCAGAGCCGCGGCCACGCCATCGGCTATTACACGCCCGATAGCCTCGCGCTGCGCGACAACCAGGTATCGGCCAAGGTCGCGCCGATTACCGTGATGGACAGGCCCAAGGGCGAGCATTTCACCCTCGGCGAAGCGGCGCGGGCCGATCTTTCGAGCTATGACGTGGTGTTGATGCGGCAGGATCCGCCCTTCGACATGAGCTACATCACCTTGAGCCACATGCTCGAGCGCATCCACCCCAAGACCTTCGTGGTCAACCCGCCGGCGGCGGTGCGCAATGCGCCCGAAAAGATCCTCGTCACCGAATTCCCCGAATTGATGCCGCCCACGCTCATCACCCGGGACCGCAGGCTGATCTACGAGTTCCGGCAGGAATACGGCAATGTCATCGTCAAGCCGCTCTATGGCAATGGCGGCGCGGGCGTGTTCTTCATCCAGGAGGGCGACCATAACCTCGCCGCGTTGATCGAGCTCTTCGAACAGAACTTCCGTGAGCCCTTCGTGGTGCAGCGCTACCTGCCCGAGGTGCGCAAGGGCGACAAGCGCATCATTCTGGTCGACGGCGAGCCGGTCGCCGCCCTCAATCGCGTCCCTGCCGAGGGCGAGGCCCGTTCCAACATGCATGTGGGCGGCCGCCCCGAACTCTCCGACCTCACCGAGCGCGAGCGCGAGATCTGCGCCGCCATCGGCCCGGCACTCAAGGAACGCGACCTGATCTTCGTGGGCATCGACGTCATCGGCGGCTATCTCACCGAGATCAACGTCACCTCCCCCACCGGCATCCGCGAGGTCAAGCGCTTCGGCGGCCCCGATATCGCGGTGATGATCTGGGACGCGATCGAGAAGCGGCGAAGCGCCTGATGCCCATGGAAACCACCCTTATTGCGCTGACCACCTTCTTCGCCACGATCGGTCCGGCGGACTTGGCGCTGGTCTTTGCTGCATTGACGCGCAAGAACACCGCTGCCCAGCGCCGGGTGATGGCGCTGCGCGGCGTGCTGGTGGCGGGCAGCATCCTGCTGTTCTTCGCTGTCTTCGGCGAGCCGCTGCTCCGCCTCTTCGGCATCACCCTGCCCGCCCTGCGCGTCGCCGGCGGCATCCTCTTGCTGCTCATCTCCATCGACATGGTCTTTGCCCGCCACTCGGGCGGCACCGGCACCACCCCCGAGGAAGAGGACGAGGCATCGCATCGCGACGATATCTCGGTCTTCCCATTGGCCATGCCGCTGATCGCCGGACCAGGCGCCATCAGCGCCACCATCCTTCTGACCACCGGCACCGGCGGCTTCGGCGTCGCCTGGTTTGCCGTGGTCGGCGCGCTGCTGGCGATTCTGCTCCTGAGCTATCTCGCCATGCTGGTCGCCATCCCGATCCAGCGGCTGCTGGGGTTGACTGGCCTTGCTGTGGTCTCGCGCATCGTCGGCGTGCTGCTCGCCGCGCTCGCGGTGCAGTTCCTCTTCGACGGGGTGAAAGCCAGCGGGATCATCGGGTAGGCCAATGGGAAACGTCGATGCCGGTGATACTCTGGCGCAAGACGCTGCGCGGATTCTGGAGTTTGGAACCAGGCTCGCTCAATTGTCAGGCGCCTATCACGGCATGAACAAATGGAGACACGGTCGCACAATATGGAGCGATCAGGCGTTTCTCCTCAATGCGTCGATGCAAGCGCTATCGCATGCGATAGCGATCACGTGCATTTCCTTGCTGAGCGATAACGGCAACAGCAGTGACGTCAACTTCCGTAGAATTAGAAAGGCGATGGACGACCCCGGTCTCGTGTCTCAGTTGGTGCGTGATCGCGCTACGGAATGGGCGGTGGGAGCTGGGGATGGGCCGTCGAGATATGAACTCTACAGCGAGAAGTTGTCCGTGCATTCTCAAGAACTAACCGATCTTCTGAAGAACTGGGACAGCACAACGCCCGAGTACAGGGGACTGAAACGGTTCAGGGACAAGCGGATCGCGCACACGACTTCGATTGCCGCGCAGACGACCAATGGCATTGTTTGGAAGGCGGAGACCGCGGTTCTAAGGGCAGCTACGCTCTCGAACGTCCTATTCGCGGGCGGTGGTGTCGATCTTGAGGATGACCGCCGTATTGCACAGGAGAGTGCTGTGTCAGCCTTGAATAGGTTCACTCGATCATGACGGATCGGCTAGCAAGGGATTCTTCGTAGAGAAAGAGCCGTGGTGCTGTCGCCACGGCCCGACGATACAAAGCTTGAGAGCCTATTTCTCATTGCCGGCCGGCAGCGGCGTCAGGCTCGACGGTGTCTTCAGGCTGACCTTCTCAATTTGGGCCGGGGGCCGGTCTTCTCTGCCAGGCCCACGAGGAGCGGTGGGTCATCACCGAGCGCGCCGAGAGGCGTTGACGGGTCTGCTGCGCGGGTGGATAGTTGAATCGGCGGCGACCTCGGGGGGAAAGATGTTCCGCTTTGCGCAGAGCCTGCTGCTGGCACTCGCCGTCATCGTTCCGGCGGGCGTAACGCCGGCCTCGGCACAAGCCTGCTGGATTGTCCCCGGCTTCTATGTGGACACCGATCTTGGCCCAGGCGTCTCGCCCGGCCTGGTCATCAACGTGGCCGGCATGCCCTGCTGGGCCGATGTCCGCCTCCTGGCTCTGCCCGGACAGAGCTTCGACCCCTACACCCGAAGTTTCTACGAAGACCAGCTGGAACCGCTGCAGGGGCCGCCACCCTATGACAAGCCCAATGGCTGCCCCTACGCGGCCGGCGAGGCCGTGGACATGAAGGACCAGTACGACCAATGGTACCCGGGCACCATTGTCAGCGCCAATCCCGATTGCGGCTATCAGGTGGACTACTGGGTGGGTCGGCAGAAGAAGAGTTTCGGCGCCTACCACGCCGATCTGCGCGCCGCGACGCTACCCATGCCCCTGCTGACCGACCCGGGGGCGGGGCCGGAACCTGACCACGTCATCCAGGCCTGCACCACTGGCACCAGGGCCGCGGACCTGCTGGGCGATGATCCCGATACCATGCTCAAGCGTGCTCTGGTTGGCGCCATCAACAGCAACCAGAACACCGTCAAGGACTTCAGCGTCGCCTTCGAGAGTTTGATCGAGGGCGAAGGCACCCTGGCTGCCCCGGGCAGTGATGCCGCCCATCGCTACCAGAATGCCGCGACCGGCGCGGTCATCCACCGCTACCGCATGGTGCTGACCACCTGCGAAGAGGATACCGAGTACAGCGGTCCGCCGTTCATCACGCGCCACCGCATCGATCAGAGCTGCTATGACGACATATTTGGCGAGTTCGTCTGCACGATCGATGACGCCAGGACCTTGTCATAACCCGCGACAGAAAGGCCGCGGCGTTGCCGCCACGGCCCTCATGAAACCCAGTTCCAGAAGCCTACTTCTTCTTGCCGGCCGGCGCGGTCGTCGCGCTGAGACCGGCGGTCGCCAGGACCTTTGGCTTTTCCTTCTTTGGCTTCTTGGCTTCCTTGTTCGAGCGAATCTGACCCTTTGCCATCTTCTGTCCCCTTCCTGGTTCGCGCCGGCGCCAATCCGGCAAATCACCTGAGAAAGCTAGAGACTTAGCTGCGAGGTGACAAGATGGCCGGCCGCGTGAACCCTGCTATTTGAAGCTCTGGCAGCGGCCTTGCGGGCCAAGCCGGTCGATGAGACGCGGATCGCAGCCGGTCAACAGGAACATGATCCATTCGTCGGCGCTGCCATAAAAGGCGTTGCGGTCGACTTCCACGTTTACGCCCGACATCGTGCCGGTCTGCGTCCATTGCCAGAACAGCCATTGCCGGCCCGAATATATGTAGTGCGGCTCGGCCGCGGTCGAGCGCAGCCAGAAAGCATTGTCGAAGTGCTCGCCCGCCAGCACTTCGCGGTGGAAATTGATGTCGGTATAGATGATCGGCACTTTGCCAGTATGCGCCTCCATCGCCGCCAGCATGACGCGGACCTTCTCGAGGATATCGGCCCGATCGTGCTTGTTCTTGCACTTGGAGTGGTTGTTCCATTCGAGGTCGAGCACCGGCGGCAGGGCGTCCGGATCATTGGGCACGTTGCGGACGAACCAGGCCGCCTGCTCGGAGGCGAGCGAGCACCAGGTCATGAAATGATAGGCGCCGCGCGCCATCCCGGCCTCGCGAGCCCGGCGCCAGTTGTCGTAGAAATCGGGGTCGATGTAGTCCTTGCCCTCGGTCGACTTCATGTAGACGAAATGGGTGCCGCCGGCCCGGGCCGCCGTAAAATCGATCCGCCCCTGGTAGCGGGCGACGTCGAGCCCCTGTACCGGCAGCGTCCGCGCCCGCGCCACGCCGGGGTGCGGATCGTTGTCGCCGGGGATGCCCGCGCGATGCGACGGCGCGCGCGCGCAGGCGGCCAGGAGGGCAAGCGTAAGCACCATCGCCAGCGACTTGAACAACAGGGACGAAGGGCGGGTGACGGCGGAACGCATGCTGGGCAACACTCAAGAGGCAACAGGAGGTGAAGCCTTTGAATCAACATGTCCCGATTAACGAAACCTTGCCTTAACCCTTTGGAATTCCAGCATGGTTAACGGCCGGGCTGGGTGGCGGGTGACGATGGGCGCCGTGCCCGCTGGAAGGCGGCTATGCTGCAGCGGTTCGTGGGTGCTTCAGGCAATATCAGTATTACTACCTAATGCGCAGAACCACGTACAATACACTGGAGGCGTATAGCGCAGGGAACGCGCCGGCGGGCGTCAGAAAACTGAGCAGGCACAACAAATCCCGGCAGGCCACTAGAGCGCACGGCGCGATGTATAGTGCAGAGGACTGGTGCGTTGATCGGATGTTCGCCAAATGTTCTTGTCGCCACCGGCCACAACTGATAGCCTCGCCATGCATTTGGGCTTGGGGTTATGCGCATGGCGACGCGGGTGCAAACCGTTGCGTTTCGAGGCATCGAAGCGGTGCCGGTGGACGTGCAGGTGCAGGTCGTCGCCGGCCTTCCCAACCTGATCATCGTCGGGCTGCCCGACAAGGCGGTCAAGGAATCGGGCGAGCGGGTGCGCGGGGCGCTCACCGCATCGGGCCTCAGCCTGCCGCCGCGGCGCATCATCGTCAATCTGGCACCTGCGGACCTGCCCAAGGAAGGCAGCCATTACGACCTACCCATTGCGCTCGGGCTGATGGCGGCAATCGGCGCCATTCCGGCCGATGCTGTCGCCGGCTATCTGGCGCTGGGCGAACTGGGGCTCGACGGACGGCTGGCGCCCACCGCCGGGGTGCTGCCGGCGGCGATCGCCGCGCATGCCCGCGATCTGGCGATCATCTGCCCGGAGCCCTCGGGTCCGGAAGCCGCCTGGGCCGGCGACGAGATCGATATCGTTGCCGCCGAGAGCCTTCTGGCGCTGGTCAATCACCTGGGCGGCTATCAGCTTTGCGCCCGCCCGGTCGCCAAGCGCCGGCAATTGCCCCTGGGCCTGCCCGATCTGAGCGAAGTGCGCGGCCAGGAAGTGGCCCGCCGGGCGCTGGAGGTTGCGGCGGCGGGCGGCCACAACCTGTTGATGATCGGTCCGCCCGGCGCAGGCAAATCCATGCTTGCCGCACGCCTGCCCTCGATCCTGCCACCGCTCAACCCGCGCGAACTGCTCGATGTGTCGATGATCCAGTCGATCGCCGGAGAACTGGCGGGCGGGGCACTCTCGGACCGCCGGCCGTTCCGCGCCCCGCATCACTCGGCCTCGATGGCGGCGCTGGTCGGCGGCGGCCTCAAGGTGCGGCCTGGCGAGGTGTCGCTGGCCCACAACGGCATCCTGTTCCTCGACGAACTGCCCGAATTCGCGCCTTCGGTGCTCGACAGCCTGCGCCAGCCCCTGGAAGCGGGCGAAACGGTGATCGCCCGCGCCAATGCGCGAGTCACCTTCCCAGCACGCTTCCAGCTGGTGGCGGCGATGAACCCCTGCAAATGCGGCCTCGCCGGGACGCCCGGCCACACCTGCAAGCGTGGCGACGCCTGCGCGACCGACTATCAGGGCCGGATCTCCGGGCCCTTCCTCGATCGCATCGATCTGCGGATCGACGTGCCGGCAGTCTCGGCCGCCGATATGATCGGGCCGGCGGCCGCGGAGTCCTCCGCCGCTGTCGCGGCGCGCGTCGAACAGGCGCGCGAGCGGCAGCGCCAGCGCTATCTCGAGCGAGGCCACCCCCAAATCTTCACCAATGCCGCTGCCGGGCCGACCCTGATCGAGGCCGTGGTCAACCCCGACCGGGAGAGCCAGAACCTTCTGCTGCAGGCCTCGGAAAGGTTTTCGCTCTCCGCCCGCGCCTATCACCGCGTGCTAAAAGTCGCCCGCACGCTGGCCGACCTCGCTGGCGTCGAAAAGGTCACGCGGCCGCACATTGCGGAGGCACTAAGCTATAGGTTGAACTTTGGGGTGGCGTAATGGGCTGGCTTGAGAAGATCAAGCTGGGTGCGAGTGGGGTCCGGTTTCAACGAAGGGACAAATCCCCAGCCACGTCCAAAAGTGACATGCTGGCGAATGGTGCATGACTTGGACAAGATTTCGCAGGAGCGAGTTGAATTATGGTCGGCATGGTCACATCGCTTATCGACACGGTCGCCATCCGACCATTAAGCCCCGCAGACTCCATTCCGGGCCTCACAGCTTTGCTTCATCGAGCATATGCCCGCCTTGCCGACCAAGACCTACGATATTTGGCGACGCATCAATCCGACGAAATAACCGGAAAGCGCGTAGCGCAAGGGGAGTGCTTCGTAGCCGAGTCGAAAGGCACAATAGTTGGAACAATCCTGTTCAAGAACGCCGAACGGACGAACGGTTGCCCCTGGTACGACCATGACGATGTTGCTTCCATCTCTCAGTTCGCCGTTGAGCCAGCCTTGCAGGCAAAGGGCTTGGGCCGCCGACTGATGTCCTTGGCCGAGGAGCGTGCCATGGCGACCGGAGCGCGCGAAATCGCGCTTGATACGGCCGAACCCGCCACACATCTGGTTTCCTGGTACATGCGGCTTGGTTATCGATTCATCGAGCACGCACAGTGGACGCACACCAACTACCGCAGCGTCATTCTGAGCAAGACATTGTCTCGCTCCACACAAGCCTGATTAGGTGTTTGATCCCGGACTTTGATGGTGCATTGTTTTCCATGGAATGGAAGGAGGCACTATGGGCCAGGTTCTACACGGGAGCGCCACGACGACAGAGGCTGTCCGTCGAGCGATACAACATAGTCAAGA
>Ga0214473_10003703_pt1 | contig 18450 bp, 14 predicted proteins | sample RVTome_7_FD_203509 | JGI IMG/M metagenome (GOLD analysis project Ga0214473, IMG submission 203509) | Soil microbial communities from uranium-contaminated site in the Upper Colorado River Basin, Wyoming, United States - RVT98D197 | ecosystem: Environmental > Terrestrial > Soil > Contaminated >... | reverse complement strand
TGCCGAAACGCATTGGGCAGGGCATTATTTCTGGCATTTAATGGATGAAACAAATCCAGGGTATAATTCTGAGATTGCACAAGTTTGCGGTGATGCTATTCTTGAAATCTATAAAGAAGTGGATAATTCAATAAAAGAAATAACTCTGGCATATCCCGAAGCGACATTTCTTATATTTTCTAATACAGGGATGGGACCTAATTATTCAGGCCAGCATCTGGTACCTGAAATATTAAAAAAAATAGGATTAGGAGGGAATGAAAAAAAACAAAACAGTGAAAATGTATTTGATAAACTTTTCCCTGCAAAAAGATGGGGACCTTATGCAATAAAAAAAGTTGAAACGATAGTATCGGCAGAAAGAATAGAAAAAGTTAAAAAGATAGTTCCCGAAAAATTATGGGATACCTGGACAAGAAGATTTTTAACATTGGGAAATAACTGGAAAAACAGTAAGGCTTTTACTGTTCCAACTGATTTTACCGGAGCCATAAGAATTAATTTAAATGGCAGGGAACCCGAAGGAATAGTTAATCCCGGTAAAGAATATGATGATATATGTTCAGAAATAGAAAATACTTTTCTAGAATTAGCAAACCCGGTTACCGGTAAAAAAGCCGTTAAAGAAGTGATAAAGGTCAGAGACCATTACAGCGGGAAATATATTAATGATCTTCCTGACATTATAATAAAATGGGAAGGTAAAAACCCTATAAGCTCACTATTTTCCCCACGCATTGGAACTATAACGGGTGAACTTGCCGATAAACGTTCAGGTGCGCATCAGACTTATGGTTTTATAATTGCTTATGGAAAAAATATTAAACGATTAAAAGAAATCGATGAAAAAAATATTATGGATATTGCACCTACAATTCTTCATCTTTTTGATATACCAATTCCGAAAGATATGGATGGAAAAGTTTTAAAAGACATGTTAGTATGAAATACAGAAATTTAGGCACGACGGGATTAAAGGTTTCTGAACTTGGATTGGGCTGTTCCTCATTAGGTAATTCAGTATTTAATTATGGTGATGAAAGTGAATTCCTCGAAGTTCTTAATTACGCTTTTGAAAACGGCATCAATTTTTTTGATACTGCCGATACTTATGGCTTCGGAAACTCCGAGGCTTTGATAGGTAAAGCATTCCGGAATAAAAGAGACAAAGTTATTATTGAAACAAAGGTTGGTTTTCTTCCCTCATCATTAAGTTCACGTGCAAAATTCTTAATTCCTTTTCTAGGTAATGCACGAAAACTAATTATACCATTCAAAAAGAATTTAAAAAAAATTTCAAAAAAAAATCAGAATTTTTCTCCGGGACACATTCGTCAATCCATTGAAAAAAGCTTAACCCGTCTTAAAACCGATTATATCGATATTTATTTGCTGCACAATCCTCCTGTAAAAATAATTAAGGAAGGAGAAGTATTCAAAATTCTTGATGAATTTAAGGCAGAAGGCAAAATCCGCTTTTATGGTATATCAACCCATAGTATAGATGATGCCGTTTTGTGTTTAAGTTTCCCCGAGATCTCGGTTTTACTGGTAGAATTTAATCTGCTTAATCAGGAAGCTGCATTGAAACTTTTCCCTTTGCTTGAGAAGAAACAACCGGGAATAATTGCTAAAGTACCGCTTGCGAGAGGACTGTTAACTGTTAACGGCAAAGTAAAAACCGGATTTTTCTCATACAATGAAGAACTTTATACGAAATGCAAAGCAAATTTGGAAAAACTTGAAAATGAAATTGGTAAAAAAATTTTACCTGAGGCTGCAATCAGGTTTATTCTTGACTATAAGCAGGTTTCAACTTTAATTGTGGGCACCAGATCAATAACCCATTTGAAAGAAAATCTTAGAATTCTTTCAAATCCTAACCTATCTTATAAGGAATTGGAGAAAGTCTATAAAACTTATTCCCCTAAAAAAGAATAACATTAAACTGCAACCTCCTGATGTATCAAGGGAATTATTAAGTTTCTCTTTTACAAGATTCCATCATTGGAATCTGCAGAAATCTTGGGTAGGTAAATTTGGCATGGTCACAATCGGCGGCCAAATAGATTTTTACAATAATATTATTATTAAATATCTGAAAAAGTATGATTGAGGAAAATCAACAAATTATATCTAAGAATCATCTTGTTGCTATAGTCATTTTAAGTCATAATAAGAAAAAGGATATTCTTGAATGTCTCGATAGTATTTTCAATCTGGATTACAATGAGTTTGAAGTTATTGTTGTAGATAATGGCTCAAGTGATGGATCAGTAGAAGAGATTAAAACCAAGTATCCTAATGTTCATTTGATTGAGAGCAAAATAAATTTAGGCGTCGCCGGAGGACGAAACCTTGGTGTGAAATGTGCAAATGAAATTCTAAAATATAAATTTCTTCTTTTTCTTGATGATGATATTGTAATTGATAAAAGTGCCCTTTCGGAAATGATCAGCTCTTTTAATTCCGATGGAAACATCGGGATAGTTACACCAAAATGTTATCTGACAAATATGCCCAGAGTAATTGGATATGCGGGAGGTATGTCTGTTAATTTATTTATCGGAAAGATCACCGATATCGGAGGTGGAGTAATAGATGTTGGACAATTGGACCAATCAAAGTTCATTTCATCTTCTGCCGGTCTTTGTCTGTTAAGGAAAGAATTGTTCAATAAAGTTGGGATGTTCGATGAAAAGTTTAATCCTTACGGATGGGAGGACGTTGATTTTTCACTAAGAACAAGACAAAAAGGATTTAAAATATTTTATAACCACAAAGCAGTTGTTTTTCATAAAGGTGGGAAAAAGGGGAGAGGTAAAGCTATTGCTGAATATGAATTTTCGAAATCAAAAAATTATTTCTATTTGATAAGAAAACATGCAAACATTTTTCAACTTTTAATCCTGAGCATGGTTTTACCGGTTAGAGCTTTGCTGATAATTACTAAAGAATTATTGAGAGGAGAATTTAAAACTATATCAGCTCAGTTTCGCGGTATTTTAAGCTTAATCAAATAAGATGAATTTAAGAGTTAATTCAAAAGATCATTCGCAAATTTTTTCTCCATTAATTTCTGTTATAATTCCTTTTTATGGAGACATAAAAGACTTACGTAATTGTTTACAAGGAATACAGAAACAAAATTTTAATAGCCCATTTGAAATAATTATAGTTGAAAGCGGAAATGATCCTGACATGAAACAATTAGTTAGCTCAATTCCAAATACAGTTTTAATTTCTTCTTCTTCATTGATGTTTCCAGGGAAAGCCAGAAACCTTGGTGTGGCAGATTCAGTAGCAAATTATTTAGCTTTTATTGATGCAGATTGTGTCCCTCTGCCTAATTGGCTTTCTGAAATTTATTCATCACTTACAAACGGCAGTGAAATTGTTATTGGACCAATAACTAATTTATATCCTTTTCATCCGGTTGCATCAGTTGATAATTTATTACAGTTTCCTGATTTCCAGAGACGTCGTTCATCCAGCAATATTAGTCATTTCCCCGCCTGCAATTTGGGAATAACTAGAGCGTTATTTAATAAAACGGGAGGATTTCCGGAAGATATTGTAACAGGTGAAGATGTAAAGTTTAGCGAATCAGCAATAAGAAATTGTAACGGTAAAATTTTTTTTAATCACCGGTCAGTTGTAAAGCATAGCGGTAGAAAAAATTTTAAATCTTTTATAAAACATAATGACAGTCTTGGATTTCACAGAGGATATTTAAATCTAAAAATTTCTTCAGGCAGAAATAAATATCGAGACACATTTTTATTTGCGTTCCTATTTGGAATTAGAAGATTAACTTATATTTTAGTTCGGACCATACAATGGAATCCAATAAGTATATTTAGGATTATATTTTATTTCCCTTTAGTAATCTTAGGTTTGTCTGCATGGGTGAACGGATTCTGGAGGGGCAATCAAAAATTTTTGGAAGCGCAAAATTGAATCCTCCTTTGAAATTGGGTTTAATCGGATGTGGTAGAGCGGCCGAATTGATATATGTACCGGCATTAAAGAAATTCCCAAATGTTGAAGTAACTGCAGTTGTAGATCCTATCCAAGAGAGAAGAGAAATAATTTCTAAAAGATTTAAGAACTGTATCCCGTATGATTCACTTGATATAAATGTGATTGATAAAATAGATGCTGCAATTATAAGCACGCCACCGCAAGTACATGTCGAATTAGCTTCTCAACTATTAAAGAATAACAAATATGTGCTAGTTGAAAAGCCCCTGGCATTATCACTGGATGGCATTAACGATTTGATTGAAATAGAATCCTCGTCATCCGCTTCACTTATGATGGGTTTTAATCATAGACATTGGCAGCCGTTAATTGAATTGAAGGAAAAACTTAACAGAGTCTCAAAAATATTTTCAGCAGAAATTATTTTTACAGGAAATTACAGTAATTGGAATCCAGTTTCATTTATTAGCGATCCGTTGAATGATTTGGGTCCGCATTTATTCGATTTAATAAGATTCATTTTTAATAAGGACATTATATCAATATCAGCTAAAGTCATGAGGGAGAACAGCATTAAAATAAGAATTAGAATTGCAGGAAATATTTTTATTGATTGCCAACTTGCACATTCTGGTGAAACAATAAAATCTATAAATGTAAATTCCGATGGAGCGAACTATTTCGTATTTCTGGGTTCGACGAGGATCTTACCGGTACCGGGGATTAAAAGAAAATTTCTTGATCTAAACGATAGGATTAAAAGAAAACTGCTGTTAAAAACTTCTCCAATTAAAATGTCTTATGAATTGTAGTTAAACAATTTTTTCAATTTCATTCGCTCGAATAAACATGCCGAACCAGGTATTAAAGATGGGATGTCCGCTATTTTAGCAGTGATGACAGCTCGTGAGTCAATAAATAAATATGGAAAGGAAATTTTTTTAGATGAAATCAAAAAATAAAGTGCTTGCAATTGGTTTAGATGCTGCTGAACCAAGTTTGGTTGAAAAATGGATGGTGGCGGGATACCTTAAGAATTTGGCCGTGCTTCGTTCACAAGGTGCTTACGGAAGATTATCATCGTCAGCCGATTGGTTAGTGGGTTCAACATGGCCGACATTTTATACAGGAACGCCTCCAGGAAATCACGGTTTTTATCATTATCTTCAGTGGAGGAGTGATAAGATGGATTATGATCGACCAAATCCTAAATGGATTTCAGCAAAGCCCTTTTGGCGCGAACTTGGAAATAGCTGTAAGGTAATAGCGGTAGATATTCCGTTAACTTTTCCTCCTATACCTTTTAACGGAATTGAAATTTCGGGATGGGCAGCCCATGATAAAATTTATCCCACATCATCTTTCCCTAAAGAAAAAATTAACTGGGTCATAAAGAATTTTGGTAAACCACCCATTAGCGATGAGGTAGGCGGGCTTCAAGAAATGAGTGAGCTCTTGAAATTAAAGGATGAACTTATCAACTCCAATAAAAAGGAAGCTGAACTCATTACTTCATTAATTAAAGGTGAAGAATGGGATTTATTTCTTTGCTGTTTTACTTCTACTCATAGAGGCGGGCATAAATTTTGGACATTGCCCGATATAAAGCATGAGATAACAAATGTGAAGGGTGAATTTTCTGAAAGCCAAAAGCTTCAGTTTAAAAATTCATTGAGAGATATTTATCAATCCTGTGATGAAGCTATCGGCGAAATTATGAATAGCATAAGTGATGATACTACGGTTCTAGTTTTTTCTCTGCATGGCATGGATTCAAATATAAATTTATCGGATAAAATGCTGCCTCAAATAATCTCAAATATTTTAAATGGGAAGAGAAAATCAGCAGCGAATGAAAATAAAAGTATAATAAAAAGTATTAGAAATCTTATACCTTTAGAACTTAGATCAAACGTACGTAAGCTTCTCCCGTACTGGCTTCAGGATAAAATGACAGCGTATTGGAGAATGGGCAAAATAGACTGGTCACAAACAAAAGTGTTTAGTTTAGTTGCTGATCTCCAGGGGTATATTAGAATTAATTTGAAAGGCAGAGAAAGGGAAGGTATAGTGAGAGAAGGTGATGAATATGATCAGCTTTGTACTCAAATAAGTGAAGGATTAAAAACTTTTAAAGATGCAGATACAATGGAATCAATTGTAGACAGCATAAGCAGGAAAGATAAGCTGTTTAATAAAGACAGAGGATTCGATGATCTACCGGACTTATTGGTAAATTGGAAACCCAAACCGGCGGCAAGCTATAGAAAAATAGTTTCATCTGAATTTGGGGAATTAGAATGGCCGATGCCAGGACTAAATCCGGATGGCAGAAGCGGCAATCATCGCCCTAAAGGATTTTTAATTGCAAAAGGAGAAGGATTTGATGCCAACTCTTCTATTGATGATAAACATATAATTGATTTAGCTCCGACAATTCTGAAACATCTAAATGTTCCTATACCAAATTGGATGAGTGGCACGGCAATAAATAAAGAGACACCCTAAGACATTTTATTATATAAATCCATTAAATTCTATTGGAATGACTGACGGATTTGTTGTTTATCCACTTACAATGTTAATCGCCGGAAGAATTAAAACCGTTACCCTGGGAATGTGGGTTTTGTTTTGCTTCTCAGTTTTGTTTTATGTTTATTATCCGTATTGAGAGAGAGTTTAATTTTTATAGTATAAAATCGCACGTTAGAAGTAATAGCGACACTTAGCTTAATATAGAATTGTTGGGGAATCGATTGTTGATATCATAAATTAGATTCTACTAGTTAATTTACAAATTAATAGAATAGATTGTCAATGATTTTATATGTGCAGTACTAAAGATTAAATAGCATAAATTGTAAAATTTTATTAATTTTTGAAATATTTGGATTTGTCAGGATTTCTCGGATTAAAAATATTTATATAGTCATCTTCCACAATAAAATAAAAATGAAGCACAAGCAATAATTAGACATTTAGATTTAATCATGGAATTTCAAGAGTTTAAATTTGTTGATGTTAGGCAGACAGCTATAAATAAAGGACTTATGTTTAGTAAATGGATATCTTTCCATGACAATACTGAGTTTAAGGCTAGAGCTGCAATTTACCATTTTGAACAATTAATTCACGTTAATGAAAAATATATTGAATTAAATCCCTTACCAGATGCACAGACTGTTTATAATTATTATCACCCTCTAAAGGAGATAGTATTCTTCGAATTCCATTCCGTTGTAATGAACTTAATTGCGGTTTTTGACTCTCTCTTTCAAGAGATTAATTGCGCTTATAAATTGGAATTAAAACAACTTCGAACAAAGGGTAAGAAGTGCGTAACTTTTACAAATGTGAAAAATTCTATCGAACAATTACATCCCAAATGTGCTTTAATTGGTGAATTAGAAAAGTTTGAACAACAAAGTTCAAATGAACAATATTGGTTCACCTTCTTGAAACAAATGAGAAATATCGCAATACATTCAGACATCTATACCAATTCCGAAGAGACAATAGATATTAATACAATTATTAGGGAAATACATGATATAAATGAACGTGCAAAAATACAGAAGGTAGAAGAAGCTGAATTCTTAAAAATTATAAATAAAAGAGATATTACTATTAGGATCGGTAATAGAAATTATTTTTTGCTTCGACTTATTAGTAAAATTAAGAAACATATGTTCGAGTATATTAATAATATCCATAAAATTATGATTGAAGATATAACAAAAGGATTATGAAATACTCAACTTGTTTCTCAACAGTGACCACTAATTTGATATAGTACCATTAAGTTGTATATGGATTTTTGTTTTAGGAAAATTAGGTACTCAAATAAAGGATATAGACTACACTTATTTATAAATAAAAAGCTAAATGATAAAATTGTAATATTTATTACTGCCAGTAAATTATACCAGGCACCGACATGTGTTTATGGAATCCTATAAAGAAATAGCTTTCCACGATGGCATAGTTACAAAAGAGAACTTGCCTTATCCAATTGTTTATTATCCTGGGGGTTATGGTTCATTTTTTGCATTTCAAAGAATTGATAATAGTCAAGTTGTATTTTGTGAATGTTCGAGGACAGCAATAGAAAACTATATTTATTATAGGTTAAATGAGACAAATCGAACAGTGAAGATTGTTTTCGATAGAATATACTTCCCCAAAACTATTAATGATACACTTTCTAAAGAAATCTATTTGAATGAACATAGGATTTTTGAATATATAAACTTCAAAGATAAATTATGTCACGAATGTAATTTTAAAATACCCGAATATAGATATTGCCATGAAATGTATGGTGGAATATTTGAACAAACTTTTGGTTGGTATATTAACAAACAAGCTTTCGAATTTGGAATAATTCCAATAAGTAATACTATTTTATATAAAAAGTGTCCCCAATTTATTCTAGATTTAATAGATATAACACAAGAAGAATATGAAGACTTTTGGAATAAAAACCATAACAACTTCTTTTATTCAAAGGAGAGTGAAGAATTTTATAGAAAATACCATAATCAATTCAAAAAAATATGGAAGGTGATTGAGAACGAAGTAAGATTGAAATTTGGGTTTAAAAAGATCGGAAAAAATACACAGTCAAGTGAATTAATATTGTATTATATTCTAAAATCAATATTTCCAACTTACAATATTTTAAGAAATTATAAACCGAAATTCTTAGAATGTTTAGAAATAGATTTTTACATCCAGGAATTGAATATTGGGATAGAATATCAAGGTGAGCAGCATTTTAAACCAGTAACCCATTGGGGTGGTGAAAAAGGATTTGAAGAATTGAAAAAGAGAGATAAACTTAAAAAAAAATTATGCTCGCAAAATAAGGTTAAGTTAATTTATTTTGACTATTCTGATGGACTCAATGAAAATATTGTTAAAAGTTGCTTAAATGTATAAAGCAGTGTAAAACGTCTTTCTCGGCTGTCATGGTTGCGAGTCTGTCCAAGAACTAGTTTTTGGTGAATAAATATTCATATAAAGTTATCTACAGAGATTTAAATGCAATTTATTGAAAAATAATTCATCAAATTAGAGTATTCAGACAGACTCCGCACCCAGAAAGAAAACATTTTAGTTTTTAATGTCAACAAATCGTCTCCCCGCATTACGGGGCAAGCTTTTACAAATATGAATTATCAATGAGTAAGAAAAGAAAATACTTGATCATCTTTGCTGATATCATCTTGGTAGTGGGCGTTTTTTTTATCGCAACTTGGGTATACTCCACGAAACAATTGCAAACTCTTAGAGGTCAAGAGGTTTATGTAACGCCAGAAAAGGGTGCAAAAGAGTTAATTGCGCAATTCTACTCAGGTGTAAATAAAGTGGAGATTGTACACGTTGGACGAGAAATCTTTGAAGAGCTGTGGTTTGTAGAGGTTCGCGTCTGGGCTGCCAAACGTTATGATGGAAAAGGATTTTCGGACGGAGATTATGACAACCCGGGTTGGTACTTTTTACGTGTTCAGAATGGTTGGGTCTTCGTTCCCGAAAGTAAATGCCCTGAAATCATAGCTTTTGGTAAATGGCTCTACGGTCTGTCGTTGTAAAGTTGAGACTCACCTTACGTTATCGCAACGCTGAGAGGTGAGTCTCATCTTTTCTTGCTGTCATCTTAGAAAAACATAAAACTATTGCTGTTAAATGCAAAAAATACAAATCAAGAATAAGAATATGAAAACGTTACCATATTCTGCTCAGCAGATATGGGATATCATTATTGATTTCAAAGCGTATTCTGAATGGTGGCCTTCTAAAGTTAAAACTAAAGCACTTAAAATCTCTAATGAAGTGATAGGTTCACAAATTGAAGTCAGACCATATGGAGGTATGGGTTTTATTTGTGAGGTTGTTAAAGTAAAACCAAATACCGAGCTGGTGATGGAATATTCCGGTTTATATAAAGGTCTCGGAGTTTGGACAATCTCTGAAAACAATGGACAATGCAATGTTGCTTATGAAATCAATCTGGATGTAAACCATCCACTAATCCGAATTTTATCTCATTTATTACCTGTTGATAAAATTCATTACAACCTCATGGAAAAAGTATTTCTGGGATTGGAACAAAAACTTGTAACCAAATTCGGAAATGCAAATCACAATGAACTTAAGAGAGATACCTAATCTGTAACTTAAGAAGGCATTCCTTGCACACCAGATACTTATCCAACCAATTTGCTTTAATGCAGTTTAATCACATAAAATTTCCTCTCATCATAAATAAATCTTCATCCTAATTGTTTTAATATTATTTTTAGACACTAATTAATAAAGGGAATATTCAAAATGAAAAAGCTGTCTCTTTTAATTTCTGTGTTTTATTTAGCTGGCTGCAGCACAAGTACAATTACTAAATCTACTTCATCAACTCAAATTGTTTATAATGTTGATGTAACTGATTATGAGGATGATCTCTTCCACATCACTGTGTTTACCGATGGACTTACTGAAGAAAATAATGTTTACAATCTTCCCGCGACAGTACCAGGTACATACTCAAATCTTAATTTTGGAAGATTTGTTAAATCATTTAAAGCTTATGATAAAGCGGGCAATGAATTACAAACAGAAAAAATTTCCACAAACCAATGGAAGATCAATAATGCCGATAAGCTTGCAAAGTTAGTTTATGATGCTGAAGATACATTCGATTCGGATATAAAGGACGATAAAGTAATGCCTATGGCTGGAACAAGTATAAGCGATAATTTTATTGTGTTAAACACTTTTGGTGTGCTCGGATATTTTGAAGGGCTTCAAACTAATCCTGTTAAAGTCAAGATCGATTATAATTCCGATTGGACCATTGGAACATCTCTCACAGCCGGTCAAAACGGTTATTACACTGCCGAAAATTATGATCAGTTAGCAGATTCACCCGTACTGATCGGTAATCTTTCAATTGCCAGCACAACAGTTAATGACATCAAAGTTGGTGTTTACGTGTATTCGCCTGATACAACAGTAAACGCTGATAAAATAATGGCAGCTGCAGATAAAATTCTTCAATCCTCCGCTGCATTCATTGGATATTCGCCTGTTACGCATTATAATTTTTTAATGTGCTTCTTAGGCGTGGAAGAATTTCAGAATAATAACTTTATGGGAGCGGGAGCTTTAGAACATTCTTACAGCTCTCTTTTTGTTTTCCCATTAATGGGTGGAGCATCTAAAGAAATTAAAGATGATTTAGCACATGAGTTTCTGCACATATTAACTCCTCTCAATCTTCACAGTGAAATCATTCAGCCTTTCAATTTTGAAGTCCCAACAAGTTCTGAACATATTTGGCTTTATGAAGGCGTGACCGAATGGGCATCCGACATTATACAACTGCGAGGAGGACTAATAGATGCTGATGAATATATGGATAGAATATCCAAAAAATTAAGTATAAATGATCGCTTTAGGCAGGATATCAGTTTAGTGGAATTAAGTCGTGGTGTTTATTCCGAAGCCGTTACCATGCAGTTTCTTAACTTTTATAATAAAGGAGCAATTACGGCAGCTTTACTCGATATTAAATTGCTTGAATTATCAAACGGTACACGCGGATTAAGAGAAGTGTTTTTAGAATTGATTGCTAAATATGGTAAGAACAAACCATTTTCTGAAAAGGAGTTCTTTGATATTTTTGTCGACAATACATATCCAGAAATTCAACAATTTATAAATGATTATATTAAAAGCACTAAACCTTTACCATACATAGAATACTTAGCAAAATTGGGTTACAACTATATAGCTGAAAGACCTTCTGAAGATTCTCGTCCGGTTTTAGGACTCCAAATTGGAATGAACGATAAGCAAGAGCTAACTTTAATGGATGTAGATGAAGAGGGACGAAAATCCGGTTTGCAAGCGGGAGATGTACTGTTCAAAGTGATTGGAGAAGAAGTCAACATGCAAACGGCTCGTAGAATTTTTGGACAGATTTCAGCCATGAATGTTGGGGATACTGTTGAAGTAGTCGTAAAACGAGGTGATCAGGAGGTTGCAACAAAAATACCGTTGCAGCAAAGAATGAACAAGCACCTTTTTGAAGAAATGGATCAATTAACAGAGCAGCAAAAGTTATTAAGAGATGTTTGGAAAAGAAATTTGTAACCGGTTTGTTGCAGAATTAAAATAAGAACGTTCATATGAGTTTGAATGCAAAACTGAGGGAACCAATGAACGGAGTTACTCATTTCGTTGGAGTTGTACTCTCTATTATCGGGACATTTGCTCTCATTAGCTTAACGTTGGATCCGTATAAACCAGCTCATCTAATTTCATTTATGATCTTTGGTTTGGGGATGATTCTTCTGTACTCCACAAGCACTCTGTATTACTGGTTAAAGTTATCTGAAGCAGGTGTAAAGAAATTGAGAAAAGCGGCTCACATAATGATTTTTATTTACATAGCAGCTACTTATACACCAATCTGTATTGTTACATTAACCGGAACTTTGGGATGGAGTCTTTTAACAACAATTTGGCTATTTGCTTTAGGCGGAATAATAATTAAAATCCTTTGGATGACTGCACCACGATGGCTATCGACAGTAATTTATGTACTTATGGGTTGGTCAGTAATTGTCGCAATTTATCCACTCGTCACTATTTTACCGCTAGGAGCTTTGAGTTGGCTTATTGGTGGTGGTTTATTTTATACTGTTGGAGCTGTTATTTACGCACTTAAAAAACCTGATCCTTACCCTGGTTGGTTGGGTTTTCACGAAATATTTCATTAGTTCGTTATGTTTGGCAGCTTCTCACACTTTTGGCTTATGTATAAATATATAGCTCTTTTCCCCTAACTTTTTACTGTTCGAAAGTCTATTAATAATTTTTGGTTTAATATTTACAAGAACTCTAAAGTGTTCTGAATGTTCTAAAATATATGACCAAAATTTAAGTAGAACCCAGTTGTTTCATTACTCATTCCGACATCAAGTCTAACGATAAATGTTTCAAAGTAAAATCTTATTCCAAAATTTGAATTCATGTGACAATCAGAAAATCCAACTTCTGAGATTTCACTCCACACCCTTCCAACGTCAATTCCTGCAACTCCTCCAAATCTCCAATAGATTGGAAATCTTAGTTCTGCATTAGCAACTGCCGCAATTTTATCTAAGAATCTATCTTGCGGATATCCCCTCAGCGTTTGATTTCCACCAAGGGATAATAAATTCTGAATAGGAATTTGACTCCCATAAATATTTTGAAAATTAAATCGCAGCGCTAAAATTGTTGTGGGATAGAATAATTTTGAGTAGCTCTGAAGCGTAAATCCCACACGATTAAAAGAAACATTTGAGAAAGAAAATTTAGGTGAAAATTCTTCTTCGGCTTGTACAACAACGCCGCGGGAAGGATTGATGAAGCTGTTTCTGGTGTCGTATCGTAAATTCAAGAATAATGATAAATACTTTGCATTATGAGGACTCATTTCCGATGTCAGTTTAATCAAACTGTTTGGGTTACCGGATTCTTCAAAATTAAAATTTCTAGTTGATTTCAACCTTGCACCAAGCTGCCCAACAAATGTTTGAGAAAATCCCCGGCTTGCAGTTAAGCTTAGTTCAAATGGTTCGCGGGTATAGTACTCTCGATTTTCAAACTTAGAATCATTTCCTAAACCAAAGAAACTATTCTTAATCCACTTGTCATAGTCAATCAAAAAGTCCAGGGAGAAAGGATAAACTTTGCCTTGCCGCAGTTCAAAATCCGGAATTGAAAATACGAAGCGATACCATCTTTCGCCTTTCGTACTGTTGAAAAGAACAAGATCAAATGATTCATTAAGTTCCAAATGATTTAAGAAAAATGCCTTTGCACCATAACCAAATCCTGTATCGGTATCATAGGAAATTATTGGTAGCGGTTCCAAAGTATTATCATTAAGATCGGTTATGGTTGAATATTCCTTCGGTGAATTTTGAATTACGTTATTAAGTATTACGTTTGTAAGAACACCGAAATGATCGGATGTATAAACACCATCTATCAATGAATCAAGTACAATATCAATTTGTAAAACGTCATCAACTGAAAATTTATTGTTCAGAAAGATGTAATCAATTTTTCGCGGAACATTATCATATTCTGCTGATTTGATTTCCTCCTCGCTCAATTTTTCTCCGCAAGCATCAAAATGTTTTGTAGAAAAAATAATATTCGGATTCTTATCAGGATCCCAAGTAAATGTTTTGTTAGAAGTGTTTTTTAAAAAAGTATCGGACAGAATTTTCCCATTGGTAATTGTTTTAATCTCTTCAGATTCAGGAGCTGCATTAAAATCTCCGCCTAAGATTACCGGATGTTCTTTCAAATCAGTTATGTATTTCAAAATTATTTCAATTTCATTCTCCCTTGCCTGAACTCCGATTGAATCGTAAGGAGGTTCAGAACCCAGGTGAGTGTTGATAAGATAAATTGGAGTATCATTAATTTTTATTTTGCCGACTAAGAAAAAATGTGATTCATTAAAATGAATAGTAAGCAAGTCACCATAAATTCCAAATGAGCCTGTAAGCTTGGATGTATGATATTCCTCCAATTGCAAATCTTTTCTTGCGAGAATGACAATACCTTCTTTAAAGTTTGACGGTATTCCCAATGGTCCGAATTTGATTCCCGCATTGCAGACTTGATGAATCTCATCAAAATCCAATTCATCAGCTAGTCTTGAAGCATAGATTCCGACCGGATTTGCCTCCTGTATAAAGATTATGTCGGGATTATGTCGTTTTATTTGTTTAACCAAGACTTCGAATCGTCTTTCACGTATCTCATCGTTTTCATATTCTCCAAATCTAAATGTTCCTCGATAATCAAGTCCCGACCAAACGTTTGTGGTTAATAGTTTAAGTTTTATATTTTGTGAATATAAATTATTAGGAAGGAAAACACAGAGCAAAATTATGAGCTGAAGTATTGTCTTCATATTTACCTCATTCGAATAAAGGTTTAAACTGAAAATTATTCATTACTTTAAAAGAGGTTACCAGAAAATTACCTAATTAAAACTTATTTAATAATCAATTAAGAATTGTCAAAAATTTGTCAAAAAATATTATGGATGTTGTCACACGAAATTAATTCAGTAACTCAAGTTGACCACTTGTTCTTGTAAACCGTTGAAACGGTTCATAAGTTTTAAATTTTTCCTATTCTCAACGGGATTAATCCCGTTGAGAATGGAATACAAAATGCAAGTTAGTAACCGTTTTAACAGTTTTAATTTTTAGGCGGACAACTTGAGTCATTAATTTATTTTCAACTATTCATTCCTCAATAGAATTTTTTCTTGCTTTCTTTTAACAAAAGGATGAAATACATTATTTGATTATCGCAAAGGTTGTTAACTTTAATTAGTAGGAACTAGGTTTGTCCTCTGATAATAATTCCTTCTCCCTTTGGAAGAATCCACCAAAGACGGATAAGATGAGGGCTTTTCATTATATCCTTCACTAATGTTATTTTCGCATAACATTTGTTCAATAAATTCTTTTTACAATGCTCGAATATTTTCAATTTCAAAAATCTAATCTTACTGAGGAAGAGTGGGACAGCTTTGTTGATCAATCGGACAACGGAACTCTCTTTAATAAACGTGCTTTTCTAAATTACCATCCTAAAGACAGATTTAATGATGTTTCCATATATGTGACAAAAAATGGGAAAATACTTTCCGTGCTTACTGCCGCTGTAATAGAAAGAGATGGAAAAAAAATCCTTGCCTCTCATCCTGGGGCGAGTTACGGCGGATATGTTTACAACTCCGATCTTAATTTTAAGGAAGCCCATGAATTAGTTGATATTTTGATTGATCATGGCAAATCACAAAAGGTGAACAGAATTCAGCTAACCATTCCGCCGATTATTTATCAAACAAAATATTCTAACTACATAGATTTTGCTCTTTACAAAAATGGGTTTACTTATTTAAAGCGCGATGTGTCCAGTATTGTCCAGCTTGATTTTAATAAGGATAAACTTCTTGAAACATACCGTGCCGAAGCTCGTACGGCTACTAAGAAAGCAATGAAACAGGGAATTGAAATTGTCGAATGCGATTTATTTAATGAGTATTATGAAATTCTTAAAAAGAATTTGAAGCTGCGACATAATGTAAATCCTGCTCATACACTTGCTGAATTGAAGCTTCTTAAGAAAATGTTTCCCGCCAAGATTCGATTGTGGGGAGCATTTCTTAAAGATAAACTCACTGCGGGCGTATGCAATTTTTCTGTAAATCAGAATGTTGTGCTTGCATTTTACATCAGTCATGATGAAGCGTATCAGGAATATCGTCCGGTTAATCTTTTATTTTACGAAATCATGAAACAATATCAGCAGGAAGGATTTCGCTTTCTTGATTTTGGAATTTTCACTGTGAACATGGAACCGAATTGGGGATTAGCAAGATTCAAAGAGAACTTCGGTGCCCGCGGAATATTCAGAGATACTTTTTATAAAGATCTTTAATGCTGAAAATATTACATCTTGCACCGATTAATTTTGCCGGCGTTCCTTACAGCTTTTACGACATGCACAATAAGTGCGGCGACCAATCGAAACTAATTACATTCCACAAAAACGAGCGTGATTTTCCTGAAGACGTTTGTCTTAATCTTCCTCTTCCAAATTTTTCTTTAGCAAAGTATTGGCGTAAAGAGAAAGTTACATTAAAGGAAAAAGTAAGATCTTCTTCGTTGCCATACTTCAAACCGAAAAATATATTTGAGCAAATTTATTTTACGGCGAATGATTTTTATAAAAAGAAAAAAGTATTTTCTCTTGTTAAAGATTTGAACTTAGATGAATTTGAAATTATCCACTACGATTCCGGTTTGGATTTTTTTCGTAACTCAATGCTTGCAAAAAAATGGAAGAAGCAAGGTAAGAAAATCGTTTGCTGTTATTATGGCAGCGATTTAAGAATTCGGGGCATTATAAAGGAAATGGATGAAATATCCGATCTCAATTTTACATCAGAGTATGATCATCTTGCTTTAAAATCCGATTTAGAATATATCTTCTATCCTTACGATCCATCAGAATTACCTGTGAGAGAAAAATCCGACGATGATAGTATAGTGACTATCGTTCATTCTCCGACCAATAGAAAATTTAAGGGAACTGAATTAGTAATCTCAGTTATTGATAAAATCAAAAAAGAAAAGAAGATTAATTTTTTATTGTTAGAAAATATTCCAAGATCAAAACTGCTGAAGCAAAAAAGCAGAGCGGATATTTGTATTGATCAAGTCGGTGGAACAATGGGCGGTACTGGTTACGGCAAAGCAGGGCTGGAAACTTTAGCACTGGGAATTCCCACAATTACAAACATGACACAGGAATATTCTGCTTGGCTTCCCGAAAATCCTTTTGTAGTTTCAAACACCGCTGATGAATTGTATAAAAAGTTATTTGAGTTGATAGACAGTAAGCATTTACGTGAAGAGTTCGGTGAAAAGGGAAAAGCTTGGGTGAATAAATATCACGGATACGAATCTGTGGATAAGAGATTGAAAGAATTGTATAAACTAAAAAATATTATTTGATGCAAAAGAAATCCGGATTATTTGAAGCAACTGCCTGGTATGGGATGGGTAATTTAGTTGTCAGGTTAGTCATCTTTATTTTATTACCGCTTTACTCCAATTTAATTTCGGTTGAACAATTCGGCATTTATTCTTTGATGATGTCTGTGTATGCAATTTCAGGAGTATTTTATCAGTTCGGCATGAATGCTTCCTTGACCAATTTTTATTTGAAAACGAATGATGAATTAGCCAGGAAAATAATTTTTTCAACTATTGTGAATGCCATAATCATCTTAGGATTAATTCTCACAATTATTGCCTTTTCAATTTCATCCTTTTTAACCAATAAAATTCTTGGATCAAGTGAATATTCAATTCTTTTAATTCTGCTCTTCATAATAATTTTTATTGAAACTATTTCGAATTACATTTTACAATTATTCAAAACTCTTGAGCTTTCAAAAAAAGTAGTTATTTATCTTTTTGCTGGAGCGATTATCAATTTACTTTTAAATATATGGTTTGTTTATGGTTTAAGAATGGGCATTAAGGGAATAATCTTCGCTCATCTTTTAACGACTATACTAGTTTTTATTTTATTGCTGCCGCTAATTAAAGGCACGTACACTTTTAAAATAGATAAAAAAATCTTGACAGCGGCCGTACTATTTTCTTTACCATTGTTTGTATCAGGAATATTTTCATCGGGAATGGATGTAGCAGATAGATTTATTCTCGATCATTTCTTCGGAAAAAAAGAAGTAGGTGAATACAGCTTTGCTTATCGACTTGCTATGATTACAAATATTTTTGTCATTTCATTTCGTGCTGCTTGGATGCCATATGCTTTGAATAAATTTAAAGAAGGAAATTATCGTGA
>Ga0214473_10003702_pt1 | contig 18452 bp, 16 predicted proteins | sample RVTome_7_FD_203509 | JGI IMG/M metagenome (GOLD analysis project Ga0214473, IMG submission 203509) | Soil microbial communities from uranium-contaminated site in the Upper Colorado River Basin, Wyoming, United States - RVT98D197 | ecosystem: Environmental > Terrestrial > Soil > Contaminated >... | reverse complement strand
CGTGCGGATTGCTCCTGGCTAATGCGTCAGCCGAGCCGGTGATCATCGGCGAGCGCGACGGCAAGGACATCGTGACCGTGCGCGGGGTCGAGACCACCCAATCGAAACAGGCTCTGTCCATCTTTCCGGGCATCTCAGGCAAGACCGCGGGCGCGAAAGGCCTCTCATTGTTGAAGGTTGTTATCCCCCCAGGTGGTTCGGCCAAGCCGCACGTGCATAAAGGCTTCGAGTCGGCCATCTATCTCATCCAAGGCCGGGTCGAGACGCGTTATGGCGAGGGACTGAAGAAGAGCGTGGTGAACGAGGCCGGCGACTTCATCTTCGTTCCGCCCGACGTTCCCCACCAGCCCGTCAATCTCAGCGACACGGAACCGGCGATCGCCATCGTGGCGCGCAACGATCCCGAGGAGCAGGAGCACGTGATCCTACTCCCCGAAGGATCGGCGCCGAAGGAATAAACCGTCCCCCTCTGTCATTGCCCGGCTTGACCGGGCAATCTAGTAATCCCGGCGTTCGCAACATTTCTAAGGACAGTGGTTACTGGATTCCCGCTTGCGCGAGAATGACAAAGACCCCTCCGCGAATCTAGAGGCGCGTAAGCCGCGGCCCGGCTAAGCTCGCCCGCGCGCTCGCGCATCTGGGGGATTTCGTGGCACGTCTCTTTTTTGCGTCTCTCGTCACCTTCGGCATCCTGATCGGCATGGTGATCGGCTGCGTGCTCGCCGCCATGGTGGCGGCCGGCGAGGTCAATCTGACCGTCGCCATCGCGCTCACCGTGGTCATCAATCTCCTCATCTGGCTGGTCAGTCCCTGGCTCTCCGACCTGACGCTGCGCTGGTTCAATAAGCTCGAGTTCCTCGACGACGCGGCAGTCAAGGAGCGCTATCCCGGCATTCACCAGCTCATCCATCAGGTGGCCGGCGACTACCGCTTCACCGTACCCAGGATCGGCTTCATCCCCGACCGCAACCCGACCGCCTTCATCTATGGCCTGTTGCGCGGGAATGCCCGCATCGTGGTCACCCAGGGCATCTTCGAGTTCTTGAGCGAGGAGGAGCAGCGCGCCGTGGTGGCGCATGAGCTCGGCCATATCGTCAATCGCGATTTCATCTTGATGACCATGGCCGGCATGCTGGTGCAGATCCTCTATCAGATCTATGCCGCGTTAGCCCGGAGTAGCCGCGGCGGCGGTAAAAAGAACGCGGGTCCATTGATCGGGCTCGCCGCGCTGATCGCCTATTACATCGGCATCTATCTCCTGCTCTATCTCAGCCGCACGCGCGAATATCTTGCCGATGCCTTTTCCGCCAACAAGGTCGAGCCCCGGCATCTGGCCAGTGCGCTCATCAAGATCGCCTACGGCATCGTCGCCATCGAGGATACCGAGGCCTCGCCGAAAGTACGGTGGCAAGTCCCGGCGCCGCCGCGCAAGCCATGCTGTTCGACACCTATAACCCTTGGGCCGCGCTCGTTCAGCTCAACTCCACCCACCCTCTAACCGGGCGGCGGGTCGCCCATCTCGGCGAGATCGCCAAAGAGAAGGGGCAAGGCTTCGCCGATTACGATGTCGAGGCCGCGGCGGCGCGCGTGCATCTCGATCGCGGGAAATTGTGGGGCCAATTCTTAGGCGAGCTTCTCCTGCTCGTGGCGCCGCTTCTGTTCGGGATCGCGGCGGGCATCATGGGCGCCTGGCAGCTCGCGCCGGCGGCCATCGCCCTTGGCGTGCTCGTCACGCTTCCTCTTCGCTATCCCTTCCGCACGCCGAAACCGGCAACCGTCATGGCGCTCATGGGCGACCCCGGCGCTTCTCCGGTGCGCGGGCAGCCGGTGCGCCTGGCAGGCAAGGCCATCGGCCGGGTGAGTCCCGGCTTCATCGCCGGAGAGGATGTCATCTTCCAGGATAAGACCGGCCTCATGGCGGTCGATTTCCGCTCCATGCTCGGCCTCATCGGCAATCTCTTCGCCGGCTGGAAGCGCGTGCCAAAACATCTCGGCGAGCAAGGCGAGGCGACCGGCTGGTTCCGGCGGAGCATGGGCGGGTATCTCATCCTGCGCGAGCTCAACACGACTGCGGGGGCGCTTAAGGCGCGGCCCTTCTTCTGGCAGGTCGTGCTGAGCCTGATCGTCATTGTCGGGAATTTCTTCCTGATTTGATCGCGGTCTGTGGCCGCTTGTGATTCTCCCGCCTCCATCCCTAAGATGCGCCATGGTCAGGGGGGTGGCCAATCTCTATGCCTGTGCCGGAGCGGCTTGGCTCGCCGCCTCCTTCTGTCCGACCGCGCTGGCCTGCGACCTTTCGCAGCCTGAGACCGGCACGGTCGCCAATGTCATCGATGGCGAGACGCTTCAGCTGACTGACGGCCGGACGGTAAGGGTGATCGGGGCCAAAGCGCCGATGGCACCGCTCGGCTGGCGCGGCGAGGACCCCTGGCCGCTGGTCGATGAGGCCAAGGATGCCCTTGAGAGCCTCGCCTCCGGCCGCGAGATCGAGCTTAGATTCGGCGGGCGCCGTATCGACCGCCACGGTCATGCGCTTGCCCAGGTCTTCGTGGTCGGCGGCGGAGCGCGGCTTTGGCTCCAGGAGGAGCTTGTCGCCAAGGGGCTCGCCCGCGTCTATTCCCTGCCCGACAGCCGGGCCTGTATTGCCGAGCTTACGGCGCGGGAGAGGGAGGCGAGGGCCAATCGGCGCGGCGTGTGGGGCTCGTCCGCCTACCGCATCGAAAGCGCCCTTGACGTGAAACGCCTGGGGCGCCTCATCCATTCCTATCAGCTCGTCGAAGGACGGGTCGCTTCAGTGGGGGAGGGCGGCGGCCGCCTCTTTCTCAATTTCACGCCGGACTGGCGGAGCGACTTCACCATCAGCGTCGAGCGCAAGGCCGTAGGAGCCTTCGCCGCCGCCGGCATCGACCTCAAGGCGCTTACCGGAGCGCGCCTGCGCGTGCGGGGTTTCCTCGCCTGGCGCAACGGCCCCATGATCGAAGCGAGCCACCCCGAGCAGATCGAGCTCCTGCCGGAAGGCCCTCGTCAGGAGATGTAAGTCGTCGCAGCCAAGGGACCGGCTATCGCTGCATAGCCGGAGAGTGCCATAGTCGTAAGGTCAGGGCCGCAGGCAGGCATCCGGGGAGTGTCAAACCAGCGCCATGGAATCCTTCACCCGCGTCTTTCCGCTCGACTGGGCGACGCTGCAGAACATCTCAGCGGTCGCAGCGTTCCTGGCTGTGCTGCTTGGTCTGCTCGCCTTCATCTTGCGGCGGGCAGTGCGCCGGGACCAGCGGCAAAGCCGGATGGTTGCCGATCAGGTTGCCGTCCAGATTGCCGGGCAGATGATGGCCCGCTCGCAGCAGGACGGCGATCGCTTCTCGCTCAAGGAGAGCAACAGCATCAAGACTCTGATCGCCGAGGCTGTCCTTGCGCTTGATGCCGGGGATACGCGGGCGGGACGGCGGGCCATCAAGCAGCTCAAATCGGAGAACAGCACGCTCGCCACGCAGATCTTCGCCGAGATCGCGCGCACCAAGCGTGAGGAGGCCGAGCGGGCGGCGCGGCAAGCCGCCTCGGCGCTCCGCCATCAGGGCGCCCTGACGCTGCCGCGGGATGCGCATGGGGCGCTTAACCTGTTTCAACAGGCTTTCGCCCTTGACCCTGCCGATGCGGAGAATCTCCTCGCCTTGGCCGTCGTTCAGTTCAGACTGGGCGATATTCCGAGCGTCGAGGCCCTGATGGAGAAGGCGCACGGCGTAGCCCAAGAGGGGCGCGAGGACATTGCCGGCCTGGTCGACATGTTTGCCGGGGTCCTGCATCTCCGCCGCGGGCGCCTTCCGCAAGCGATCGAGAAGTTCGAGGCCGCCACGCGCACCTTCGAAGCGCACGGCGACACCAAGGCGCTCGTCGATGCGCTCATGGCGCTTGCCAGCACACACATGAAAGCGGACGAGCTCGACGCGGCCCTTGCCACCTACAACAAGGCCGCGGCCCTGTGCACCAAGAACAACTACGAGCTTGGCCTCGCCCAGCTCTACGCCGATCTCGGCTTGTTACTGCAGGGCCTCGGGCAGCTTGCCGAGGCCGAGCAAATGCTGCTCAAGAGCTTCACCATCGCCGACCGGCACGGAGAGATCGCGATCGCCTCCGTCGCCGCCGGCAATCTCGCTCTGCTCTATCGCGAGACGCAGGATCTCGATCGCGCCGAAGAGATGGTGCGCCAAGCATTGCAGCTCGAGGAAGCTTTGAAGCACAAGGACGGGGTGGCGCGAGCCAATCTCAACCTCGGCACCATCCTGTTTGAAAAGGCTCGCTTCGACGAGGCCGTCACCCACTTCAAGGAGAGCCTCCGCCTCTACCAGGAACTCGATCTGCCCGAGCACGCGTCAAACGCGGTCTATAATCTCGGCAATGCTCACCGCGCCCTGAAACAGGCCGGCGAGGCCGAGGCGTGTTATCGAAGGGCGATCGATCTCTTCATGAGCGCGAACGATGCGACGGGTGTGGCGAAGGCCGCGGGCAATCTCGGCGCCGTCTTTCTCGACGGCGGCCGCCTCGACGACGCCGAGGCAGAGTTCAACGTCGCCTTGGATGCGGCGCAGGAGGCTGGCGAGGGACGTGGCATCGCCATGCAGATGCGGAACCTGGCCGTGCTCGCGCATATGAGGGGGCACACCGAGGACGCCTGCCGCAAGCTTCGCCAGTCGCTGGAACTTTGCGTCGAAATCGACGCCCACACGGAAGCGCTGGAGCTGAGGGTCCTGATGGGCCAGATCGGGTGCCTATAGCCCGGCTCTCCCGTGATGGGAGAGGGTGCCAAGCAGCCGAAGCTGCTCGGCGGGTGAGGGTGAAGTCCTTGCGCTAAGTCTGACCGGACTCTGCTTTAGGCGGCCCGGGTCCGCGCCTCGGCCTCGGCGGCGATCTTGGCGTGCCGTGCCGTCTTGGCGAGCACGTCGTCGATCTTGGCGACGGCGCTGGCCTCGTCCATTCTCTCGACGGCGGCGATCTCTCTCGCCATGCGGTCGAGTGCGGCCTCGTAGAGCTGGCGCTCGGAATAGGACTGCTCTGGCTGCGCCTCTGAGCGGTAGAGGTCGCGCACCACCTCGGCGATGGAGACGAGATCGCCGGAATTGATCTTCGCCTCGTACTCCTGGGCGCGCCTGGACCACATGGTGCGCTTGACGCGCGCCTTGCCCTTGAGCGTGCCGAGCGCCTTCTTCACGGTCTTCTCTTCGGAGAGCTTGCGCATGCCGACGCTTGCAAGCTTCGCGGTCGGCACTCTGAGCGTCATCTTGTCCTTCTCGAAGTTGATGACGAACAGTTCGAGCTTAGCGCCGGCAATCTCCTGCTCTTCGATCCGCACGATCCGGCCGACGCCGTGAGCCGGATAGACAATATACTCGCTGGTACGAAAGCCGTGTCTTTGCTGTGGTTTCTTCTTTTCAGGCATACTCTTGTCTCACTTTGTAAAAATGTTTTGCGGGCGCTGATAGGTCTCAGTTTGCCAACAGCCTTGGGGGGAACGAGGTTCCTCAGGGCACTGCTGGCACTGGGCACAAGATGAACCGTCGATCAGGAGCCTGATCGCGCCACCTCCCTCAAATCAGAAAAAAAAGTGCGCCCAAACAGGGACGCCTCTCTTGGTGCTTGATGCGCCAACAGTCCACGCCATTTCGACATGACAATAACACAATCTTAGTGAATCCGGAAGCCGTCCCGTGCCGCAGCAAGGTCCTTTTTGCGCCGCAACATGCGACATTTTGACCATAGGGTTAACGCTTAACCCTTTGAACGGCCTAGTCCCCTTCGCCCGGGTCGGGCGTGAAGTATTTGGCGAATTTGTCGGGTTCGGCCACAAAGGCGTCGGCATCTGGCGGGGCAGCCCTTTTGATCGTGATGTTCGGCCAGGTTTCCGAATATTGCCGGTTGACCTCGAGCCAGCGCTCAAGCCCGGGCTCGGTATCGGGCTTGATGGCGTCGACCGGGCATTCCGGCTCGCACACGCCGCAATCGATGCATTCGTCGGGGTGAATCACCAGCATGTTGGCGCCCTCGTAGAAGCAGTCCACGGGGCAGACCTCAACGCAATCCATGTACTTGCACTTGATGCAAACTTCGGTGACGACGTAAGTCATCGGTCCCACACGCTTTCGGGGCCTGGTCTGGCCTGCATTCTAGCCCCTTGGGGCCGCCAAAGTCGCCCGAGGAAGAGTTCTGCCTATAACAATCGCGTCACCGGCACAAGGCAACGCATGCGGCGGCGCCAGAAGGGGGCTGGCCCCAAGAAACGCCCTTATCCCGGCCCCTTTGGGTCCGGTTAAGAAACGCCGTGAGGCCCGAGGACTTGGTCTCGCGGTTCGGCGGCGATGAATTCGCCATTCTGCTGTTGGATGTGACCGACCCGGCCACGGCCGGGGATCTTGCCGCCAGGATCGGCAAGGTGCTCGCCGCGCCCTTCAGCATCAAGGGCCACAAGGTCCGCATCACCTCGAGCATCGGCATAGCCCTCTATTCGCCCGACCTCGCCGGTCCTGAGGCGATGATGGCGGAGGCCGATCTTGCCCTCTACGGCGCCAAGGACGAGGGCCGCAACTGCTACCGTTTCCATAGCCAGGACCTCGACCTTGAGGTGCATGAGCGGGTGCGCGTCGCCGACGAGCTCAGAGTCGCGGTGGAGCAGGGCGAGCTTGAGCTCTATTACCAGCCGCAGGTCGAGCTCTCCACGGGACGCATTATCGGGCTCGAGGCGCTGATCAGGTGGAACCACAAGACGCGCGGCCTGCTCGCTCCCGCCTCCTTCATCCCGATCGCGGAACGGACCGGCGCCATACTGCCGCTCGGTCATTGGGTGTTCGAGGAAGCATGCCGGCAGCTCAAACTCTGGCGTGACGAGGGCATCGCGCCGCCTGTGCTGTCGGTCAACGTGTCGGGCGTCCAGTTCAAGGGCTCCTCCGATCTCGACCGCGAGATTGAGGCCAGCCTGACGCGATGGGGCGTCACCCCTCCGATCTCGAGCTCGAGCTGACCGAATCGGTGCTGATGGAAGCGACGCAAAGGCACTCAAATACGCTGGAGAATCTCCGTCAGCTTGGGACCAAGATCGCCATCGACGATTTCGGCACGGGCTACTCGTCCCTCAAATATCTCACCCAATACCCGGTCAATCGGTTGAAGCTCGCGCAGGAATTCGTGTTCCGCGTCACCGTCGACTACCGCAACGCCGCCGTGGTGAGGGCTGCTATACGGCTCGCCAACGAGCTTGGCCTCGAGGTCATCGCCGAAGGGGTCGAGACCGAGGCGCAAGTGCGGTTCCTGATGGGCGCCGGCTGCGAGCAGGCGCAAGGCTACTATTTCAGCCGGCCGGTGACGGTGCTCAAAGCCACGGAATTGCTGCGCGCGGGGCGGGTCGAGCCCAGAGCAGATCCCTTGCGCCGGCTCGCCTCGTCGGCGGCGTGAGCGCGCGCACGCAGAAATCGGCAATCAGAAATCGGAATTGCGCAGCGCGTCGAGGCGGCGGCGATCCCGCTTGGTTGGACGCGGTCCGCTCTGGCGCCCCGCGCCGTTGAGCGCCTGGCCCGGCGCGGTTGGCGCTTTCGGGGTCAGGTCCTGATAGAGGGTGCGCGCAAGTCCCGCCGGCCCTCGCCGGTCCAGAGATCCCAGGACGCGCACGACGGTAAGCTTTCCCAGGGACGTAGCCGTCAGCACGTCGCCCGCCTTGACCAGGCGACTCGGCTTCAGCGCGCGGGTGCCGTTGATGCGGACCTTGCCGGCTTCGATCAACCGCGCCGCTCCCGATCGCGTCTTGACCAGCCTTGCGCACCAGAGCCACTTGTCGAGGCGTTGCCCTGGCATGGCCTGGAGCCTCAGCTTCCTTCCGGCTGGCGCGTTGCGAGGCGGCCTCTCAGCGCTTCTAGCGCGGCGAAGGGCGAGTGCTTGACGGCAGTCTTCCGCTCCTGCTTCGCCTGGTGGGCTACGGGCCTTTGCCGTTCATGCCTTGGCGCTCTCGTCCGCTCCTCGTGCCGAGGCTTGTGGCTCGCGCGCTTGTCATGGCGCGCCTCTTTGCGCTTCCCTGGACGCCAAACCTCGTCGAAGGCCTCGCTTTGCGCTTCGGCAGCTTGGTCCGGCGCTTGCGGCTCGGCGCCAGGCGAAGGCGCGAACCGCCGCCTCTCCAGCCTGAAGCCGAGCGCCTTCAAGATCGAGGCGAATTCCTCGCCGGAGCAGCCGACGACCGACATGAGTTCGGGCACCACCCGGAAGCCGCCGTCGCCGGTCGCTCCCGTAGGCGCCGTGGCACTCCCTTCAGCTACCCGGAAGGAGATGCGCGCGCGGATGAGATCGGACAGCCGTTCCAGCATGTCGATGCGAACCGCGCGGGAGCCTGCGACATGGAAGCCAGCGGCGCGCCAATAGGGTTCGGGGATAAGCGTTCCCGCCTCGACAGAGGTTAGGCCCTGTTGCGGCCGCGCCGGCAGCGCCTCGGCGTCGAGGCCGTGATCTCGGCCGGAATGGAGCGACCACAACAGCAGCAGCAAATCGGCCGCCGCCGGCTTGAGCAGCGCGGGGATGTAGACGTTGAAGGCGCCGAAGCGGACGCCGTATTTGCGGAGCTGGGCGCGGGCCGCCTGATCGAGCGCCTTGATTTGCTCCGAGGCTGCGTCGCGGCGGAGCACGCCGAGATTTTCCGTCAATTGATAAGCGAGCCCACGGGCCAGGCCTGACAGGTCGGAGGCCTCGCTCAGGAGGATGAGCGGCTTGAGCTTGCCGTGAAGCTCGGCCTGAAGCCACGCGTCGAGACGCTCCACCAGGCGCTCGCGGTCGGAAGCGGCGAGATGCTCGTCGGTCAGGAGCTGAATGCGGGGCTTGAGGGCCGTCTCGCCCCGCTCAAGACGCGCGATCTCCGATCCGGCCCACACGATCCGGCCATTGGCTTTCAGCGCGATAGCCTCGTCGGGCGCTCCGTGAAGCGCATCGGCGCGGGTGGAAAGCTCGCCGACCAGCACCTTGGCCGCCGCGTGGCGCGTCGCCCGACCATGGATGCCCTCGCCCGATGCGTCAGGCGTGAAGCGGAAGCCGTCGAGGCGTCCGACATAATGGTTCTCCACCAGGATGTTTCCGTCAGGGCCGATTTCGGTTGCGATCTCCTCCTTGTCGCGCAAGCGGCGCATCAGAACGCTCGTCCGCCGGTCGACGAAACGCTGCGTCAGCCGCTCGTGCAGGGCGTCGGACAGCGTATCCTCGATGGCCCTGGTGCGGCCCTGCCAATGCCCGGGATCGTCGAGCCATTGGGCGTGGTGCGACACGAAGGTCCAGGTACGGATCTGAGCCAGCCGGTTGGAAAGCGTATCGAGGTCGCCGTCCGTGCGATCGGCCAGCGACACCTGGTGGGCGAACCAGTCGGCCGGGATCTTGCCCTCATCGCTCATGACGAAGCGGTAGAGGGTGGCGACGAGCTCGGCATGGCTCGCGGCAGAAATCTTCCGGTAGTCGGGGATCTGGCACATCTCCCACAACAGCGCAACCGCCGCCGGCCCTTGCGCCATGTCGCGTGCGCCGGCATCGTGGCTCACATTCTCGAGCGCGATCACGTCGTCCACCATGCGCGCGCGGGCAAGCCGCCGATGGTCTGGCGTCTCGCGCAAGCTGTCCTTCAGCCTTTCGATCGAGCTGAAATCGAGCTTGCGGTTGCGCCATTGCAGCACGCCGACCTGGTCGAAGGAATGGTTCTCCAGCCGGTCGACCAAATCGCTCTCGAACGGCGCGACCTGGCCGGTTACCCCGAACGTCCCGTCGTTCATGTGGCGCCCCGCGCGCCCGGCGATCTGGCCAAGCTCGGCCGGGGTCAGATTGCGGTGGCTTTGCCCGTCGAATTTGCGAATGCCGGCGAAGGCCACATGGTCGAGGTCGAGATTGAGCCCCATGCCGATGGCGTCGGTCGCCACCAGGAAGTCGACATCGCCGTTCTGGTAGAGCGCGACTTGCGCGTTGCGCGTGCGCGGGCTGAGCGCACCGAGCACCACGGCAGCGCCGCCGCGCTGGCGCCGGACCAGCTCGGCGATGGCATAAACGTCGTTGGCGGAGAAGCCGACGATGGCCGAGCGGCGGGGAAGCCGTGTGATCTTCTTGTCGCCGGCATAGGTGAGCTGCGACAGGCGCGGCCGGGACACGAGATTGGCCCCCGGCAGGATTTCGCGGATCGCGTCGCGCATGGTCACGGCGCCGAGCAGAAGCGTCTCGTTCAGGCCCCGCGCGTGGAACAGGCGTTCGGTGAAAATGTGGCCGCGCTCGCCGTCGGCGGCAAGCTGCACCTCGTCGACGGCGACGAAGTCGGCTTCGAGCTCGAGCGGCATGGCCTCGACGGTGCAGACATAGAAGCGCGGGGAAGGGGGCTTGATCTTCTCCTCGCCGGTGATGAGCGCGACTTGGCCGGCGGGTATGCGGGCCACGATCTTGTCATAGACCTCGCGCGCCAAGAGGCGCAGAGGCAGCCCGATGATCCCGACGTCGTGGGCGAGCATGCGCTCGATGGCGAGATGGGTCTTGCCGGTATTGGTCGGGCCGAGGACTGCGGTGACGCCGCGCCCGCGCTGGGGAATTGTGGATATCGGGGACGAAGACCGGCTCATCTCTTGACTTCTTCATTGCCCCTTCCGCTGGAAATACGGAACGAGGGGAGAACGAATCTCGTCCGAATCGCTGACTCTGCCCATTCGGATTTCGTTCCGAGCAGAATCTTGACCGGGTTTGCTTGATCGACCGCTCGGTCGAGCGGTCTTTGCGGATCCACGATCAGCAAATCTCGGGTTGGCTTTCAGCTCCCCTAAGCGCCGAGGAAGGCAACGGGAACGGAGCACGCACGAATCAGGGGAGGGTTAATCTTCAGCATCTGTTCCCTACTACATCTTGGGATTTGGGGTCTGGCCGTTAACCCTTGGACGTTGGCGAGAAGAGGATTTTGCGGGTCACGGCTCTGCGCTTGCGCGGCGCGAGCCGGCGACTTGGATCGAGGTCACAAGTGCGGAGCCATACCCCACCGGGGTGGGCAACACAATCCGATAGGGCACATACATAGAGGTCCCGCGCACGGGAATGAGCCAGACCTCGATCTCGTTACTCTGCGACATGAGCTTGATGGCTGGATTATCGGGGTGGTATCCGGCGATGGGGATAAATTTGACCCCGCAGATCACCGCCGGTCCGCCATAGCCTGCGCGCGTCGTCCGCTTCACGGTGACCGCGCGCTTAGGCGTAACCACGAGATCGAAGCGCTGCCAGCCGTCGAACACGGCCAAGGTCTGGTTGCACACGTTCAAGTCGCCGTTAGGGTTCTCGGAATGGGCGCTCAGAAAGGCCCCGCTCATGGGATCGAGCACGCCTTCGAGCTGCTCCTTGGTCACCGGGATAGTGCGCGGTGCCGGCCGCTTGTTGGGGAAGATCGAGACGCCCGTGACGGCGCGGTCGCCAAACGTCATGCGCATCCGCTCGGACTTACCGCTATCCGAATAGCTGAAGGCATACGAGGCGGGCTCTGGCCCTGTGCTCGTCACCCGGCCCGAGTTCGCTGTCACCCCGCGCCACTCATAGATGAGGCCCTGGAGGACAGTGAACCGGCCTTCGCCGCGCATCTGGTAGTCTTCGCCACGAAAGGTGGTGGTCAGCTTGAAATTGCCGAGATTGAAACCGGCGAGATCGACACGATAGACCGCCGTAATTCTGCTCGGGGAAGATAGGCCGTCCTCAGCAAGGGCGGTGTCTAATGGGAGATTGTCGCCAAGCCCGCAGGTGAGCGCGGCAACGGCTGCAAGGCTCAAGCAATGGCGCGCTCGTTGCATGGCTCCAACCCCTAGAACCCCTAGCAAGTCTGCTCCGCCTGCTAGAACCCACGCGCGAATGTCGGGGTATTTGCAGGATTCGTCAATTCCGAGCTTGGCGCAGGTTTGTGGCGGCGCCTTGACCCGGAAGGCCCATCCCCGTATATCTCCGCCGCTGGTTGCAACGCTTTTCCGGGACTCTTGAAAAGCACCTCCGGCTTCCACGCGATTTTAGGAGAAGGATTAGCGCCATGGCCCGTCGTTGCGAGCTCACCGGCAAAGCCGTGCTCACCGGCAACAATGTGAGCCATGCCAAGCGCCGCACCAAGCGCCGCTTCCTGCCCAATCTCTGCAATGTGACGCTGGAGAGCGAGGCGCTGAAGAAGCGCGTGCGGATGACCATCAGCGCGCATGCCTTGCGCTCCGTTGAGCATCGCGGCGGGCTCGATGCCTATCTCATGAAGGCGGGCGACGACGAACTCTCCCTGAAGGCCCGGCGGCTCAAGCGCGACATCGCCAAGAAGCAGGAAGCCCAAGCCGAACCCGCCTCCTAACCGCGCGGGCCGGCCACCACAGGTTTCGTCTCAGGCAGCGTGAATTGCATGATCAGCGTGCGCTGGAGCGCGCTGAAATTATCGTCCGACATGATCGTCAACACGGTCTCGCCCGACGGCGCCCGGTGAGCGGCGATCGCCTCCATGTTGTCGATATTCAGGTTGTCCTCGGCTTCGAGCAGCACTTCACCCTGCATTACCGCGCCGCGCTTGATCTCGCTGGCGGCAATGCGCCGGATGCGCATCTTGATCCCTTCGCTGAAGCGGAATCGTCGCTCCAAGAGGATGACGCCTCCGTCGGGAAGGGCAGCCGCGTCGGTGATGTCGAAACCGCCGATCCGCTTCAAGAAGATGCCGCCGGGCGTAGGCCCTCCGATCAGCCATCCCAGCACATTGCCATTCTTGTCGACGCGCCCCTCAGTAAAGGCAAGGATCGTACCCTTGAGCTTGCCGGTCCGTATCAAGGCCATCGCTTCGATGCCGCGATTGGGGACCATTCCCTTTGCCCCGGCCGGTAGAGGGACGGTGCCGGTGGGCGGACCGAAGCGCTCGGCGGTGAAGGGATAGCGTGCGATTCTGTGCTTGCCCTCGAAGGAGACGTAAGCCGTGCCTTGCCGTGGGTCGCCATCGACCAGTGCGAGGCCCTCTGAATCGCGCTCGGTATCGGCGTGCAGCGGCTTGCCGTCTCCGCCCACGATCGGCCCGAGCACGACGTCGCTCAAGCCCCTCAGTCTTCTGCCGTCATAGTCGAGATTGGCCCTCATCCAGATGCCCGCATCCGAGATGGCCAACAGCATTCTCCCCGAAGGGTCGAGGGCGAGCCCCGAATAGCCGCCGAAATGGCTCGACTTGGCGTAGAGATTGAGCCCGGCCCGGTAGATGAGCTTGCCGAATTCCTTGCGTCCAAAATTGTCGCGGTCGAAGTCGATGGGAATCGCGGTGACGGTTGTTGGGGTCGGGCCCTCCAGCACCGTCAGCGGCTTGTCGGCGAGCGCCGGCGCGATGACCATACTCACTGCCGCCGCTACGGCACCAGCCGCCGCGTAGCCTGAGAAGGTGCGGAAGAAGAGCCTCACGCTAATGGAGCTTCCGGCGCTTAGACCGCGCCGCAGACGGCACCGTGCGATGCAGCTGCCGCCAAGCGAGGTCCTCGTCGAACAGCTCGGCAAGTTTCTCGGTCATGACGCCGGCCAGCTCCTCGGCGTCGGTGACGGTGACGGCGCGCCGGTAGTAGCGGGTGACGTCATGGCCGATGCCGATGGCAAGAAGCTCCACTGAGGAGCGGGTCTCGATCTCCTCGATCACTTGGCGGAGATGACGCTCCAAATATGACCCGGAGTTGACCGAGAGCGTGGAATCGTCGACCGGGGCGCCGTCGGAGATCATCATCAAAATGCGCCGCTGCTCGGGACGCGCCACCAGCCGCTGATGGGCCCAGGCCAGCGCCTCGCCGTCGATATTCTCCTTCAACAGGCCCTCGCGCATCATCAGCCCGAGATTGCGGCGCGACCGGCGCCAGGGGGCGTCGGCGGATTTGTAGACGATATGGCGGAGATCGTTGAGCCGGCCGGGAAGCGGCGGTTTCAGCGCGTTCAGCCACGCCTCGCGCGCGTGCCCGCCCTTCCAGGCGCGGGTGGTGAAACCGAGGATCTCGACCTTGACACCGCACCGCTCGAGCGTGCGCGCAAGAATATCGGCGCAGCACGCCGCCACCATGATGGGACGCCCGCGCATCGAGCCGGAATTGTCGAGCAGCAGCGTGACCACGGTGTCGCGGAACTGGGTTTCGCGCTCCTGCTTGTAGGTCAGGGGATGCATGGGATCGACGATGACGCGGGTAAGCCGCGCGGCATCGATCATGCCTTCGTCGAGGTCGAAATCCCAGCCGCGATTCTGCTGGGCGAGCAACCTCCGCTGAAGCCGGTTGGCGAGCCTGGCCACCGCGCCGTGCAGCGCCTGGAGTTGCTTGTCGAGAAAGGCGCGCAAACGGTCGAGTTCGTCCGCGTCGCAAAGCTCCTCGGCGTTGACGATCTCGTCATGGGCGCGAGTGAAGACCTTGTAGCCGAAGGCCTCGGGGTTATCGAGCACCGAAAGATTGGGGCGCCACGGCTCCGAGCGGCGCGGCAGCTCGGAAGCGTCCGTGTCGCGGTCGCGGCGGTCGGTCGAGCCGTCGTCCCTGTCGTCGAGCGATTCCTCGCTCAAAGCATCCTGCTCGGCCCGGGAATCGGCGAGATCGGCGCGCTGCTCTCCTTCGGAATTATCCTCCGCCCCCTCCGAGGCGTCCGCATCGGACTCGCTCTCGTTCGGCGATTTCTCCTCGTCTTCGCGCTGGTCGAGCTTGTCGGCAAGGTTGAGGGCAGCAAGCAGCTCCCGAGTCAGCCGGCCGAAGGCATCCTGGTCGAACAACAACTCCGGCATGCGCTCGAGCACGGTCCGCGCGCGGCCTTCAATCCACGGGCGCCAGAGATTGACCACGGCACGGGCCTTGGCCGGCGGCGTCTGACCCGTAAGCTTCTCGCGCACCAGCAGCCCAAGGGCATCGGGCAGCGGCGCCTCGGAACGGTCGGCGACTTCGGCGAAGCGGCTCCGCTCGTAGCGCTGCTCCATGCGGGCGGCGAGGTTTGCCGCCACGCCTTGCATGCGCTTGGCGCCGATCGCCTCGACCCTTGCCTCCTCGATCGCCTCGAACACGGCGCGCGCCTCGCCGCCGGAGGGCGCCAAGGCCTCATGCAAGGAGGGATCGTGGCAGGCCACGGAGAGCGCGGCGGCGTCGGCATGGCCGCGGATCACGGCGATCTCCGTCTTGCTCGGCACGCGCGACGGCTCGGGCAATCGCGCGATCTTGCCGGCAAGGCCGGGAGGCTCGCTCGTGAACACCACCTCCATCGCGCTGTCGGCGGCGATCGAGCGGGTGGTGAGTGTTACGGCGCGCTTGAAGGGATCGAGCGGCACTTCCTTACGCCGTGTGAGCGACATGGCTAGCTCAAGGCCACATTGGCGGTCGACTGGGGCAGATCCTCGCCGAAGCAGCGCTGATAGAACTCAGCGATCAGCCCGCGCTCCAGCTCGTCGCACTTGTTGAGGAAGGAGAGCGCGAAGGCGAGGCCGACATCGCCGAAAATCTCGGCGTTCTCGGCCCAGGTGATCACCGTGCGCGGGCTCATCACCGTGGAGAGGTCGCCGTTCATGAAGGCGTTCCTGGTCAAATCGGCGACGCGGACCATGTTGGACACGGTCTTCCGCCCGGCTTCGGTGTTCCAGGCCTTGGCCTTGGCCAGCACGATGTTCACCTCGTCGTCATGCGGCAGATAGTTGAGGGTGACCACGATCGACCAGCGGTCCATCTGGCCCTGGTTGATCTGCTGGGTGCCGTGATAGAGGCCGCTCGTGTCGCCGAGCCCGATGGTGTTGGTGGTCGAGAACAGGCGGAAGGAGGGATGCGGCCTGATTACCTTGGACTGGTCGAGCAAAGTGAGCTTGCCGGAGACCTCGAGCACCCGCTGGATCACGAACATCACGTCGGGGCGGCCGGCGTCGTACTCGTCGAAGCAAAGTGCGGTGTTGGTCTGGAGCGCGTAGGGGAGGATGCCCTCGCGGAACTCCGTCACCTGCATCCCGTCACGGATGACGATGGCGTCCTTGCCGACGAGATCGATGCGGCTCACATGGCTGTCGAGATTGATGCGCATGCAAGGCCAGTTCAGCCGCGCCGCCACCTGCTCGATATGGGTGGATTTGCCGGTGCCGTGATAGCCCTGGATCATCACCCTGCGGTTGTGCTTGAAGCCGGCGAGGATGGCGAGGGTCACGTCCTTGTTGAAAAGGTAGTCGGGATCGACGTCCGGCACATGTGCGTCGGGGAGCGAATAGGCGGGGACTTCGAGATCGCTGTCGATACCGAAAACTTGGCGCACGGAAACCGACATGTCCGGCATGCCGGCGCCGTTGTTGGCAGCTATGAGTGTCATGGGCGGTGGAAGCCTATTCGTTGTGTTTCAAAAGGGGCTCGCTTGAAGCGGAAGCCTCGATTTTGCCGGGCGCTGGTCCCACAGACTCACGCAAGCCCTGCCTGCCTAAGATAGTTATAGGCTTGGATCACTTCACGCAACTTGTCCTCTGAGGCGCGGTCGCCCTTGTTGTGGTCGGGGTGGAGGCGCTTAACCAATTCCTTGAAGCGCGCCTTGATGTCGGCCTTGGTGGCGGAGTCTTCAAGATTGAGCTGGCGCAGGCACTTCCGCTCGGCGCGCTTGAGCGGCCGCTCCGGCGTCCCGGCTTCCGTCTTGGCGGCGCGATCGGCGAACAGCCCGAACGGATCGTAGGTGGTGAAGCGGTGGGTGAAGCCGCCGGCGCGCGCGCCGTTGCGCGGGCCGCGGTTGCGCGACCAGGAATTGACGCCGATGAACCAAGTCGGACGGTGCCCGGTCGTGTCGTCCTTCTGGTGCTTGACCACCTCTTCGTCGGGGAGACCGGAAAAATAGTTATACCCCTTGTTGTACTGGCGCACATGGTCGAGGCAGAAGCGATGATACTGGCCCTCCTGGCCGCGGCCCTTGGGCGCCGGGTAGAGGCCCGGCTCCTTGCAGCCCTGCCACTCGCAAGCAGGACAGGAATCGCGCAACAGGCGGTTCTGGTCAGGCTTGACCCGCAAGCGGTCGAAGAATTTCGAGTCGAGCTTCATGGAGCAGGCATTATGAGAAGCGGCGGTCGGCACAACAAGAATGGCCCTTCAGGCGGCAACTAGGCTATGATGCTCGGTTATGGGTTTTGAGGCGGTGACCATGCGCGTCGAGGAGCAAATCACAAAAAAGTTGCGACAAGCCTTCGCGCCGGTCTGCCTCGAAGTCGTTAACGACTCCCACCGCCATCGCGGCCACGCCGGCGCGCCCGGAACCGGCGAGAGCCATTTCACCATCAAAGTGGTGTCGGACCGCTTCGCCGGCAAGTCGCGCCTCGAGCGTCACCGCATGGTCAACGATGTGCTGGCCGAGGAGCTCAAGGGCCCGGTCCACGCGCTCGCCATCAGCGCGCTGGCGCCGGAGGAACGCTCGCGGCCGCTATGAGGCCTCGCTGGCCTCGCTCTTTGCCGCGCGCCTCGGCGCCAGCGGCGTCACGCGCAAGGACGTGATCCGGTTCCTCTGCCGCCTCAGCACCTCGAAGCGATAGTCGTGAAAGGTGAAGGCCTGGCCTGGGTTGGGGATGGTCTGCGCTTCATGGATCACCAGGCCGGCGATGGTGGTCGCCTCCTCGTCCGGCAGGTCCCAGTCCATCAGCCGGTTGACGTCGCGGATCGGCACCATGCCGTCGACGATCAACGAGCCGTCGCCTTGCGGTTTGGCAAGGGCGGCGGCGATATCGGTCTCATCGGTGATGTCGCCGACGATCTCCTCGATAATGTCTTCCAGCGTCACGAGGCCCATCACCTCTCCGTACTCATCCACCACGATGGCGAAATGCTCCTTGCGCTTGAGGAAGGCGTTGAGCTGGTCTTTCAGCGTGGTGGTGTCGGGCACGAACCAGGGCGGCGTGGCGAGCGCCATGATGTCGATCTTACTCAGATCGCCTTTCGAGTCCCTTAAAGCGCGCAGCAGCGTCTTGGCGTGAAGGACGCCGATGATCTCCTCGCGCTCGCCGCGCCACAGCGGCAGCCTGGTGTGCGGACTCTTCAGCGCCGCGTCGACGATCTGCTCGGTCGGAAGCTCGGCGTCAATGGCGTCCATCTTGGTCCGGTGCACCATGATGTCGGAGACGCTCAGCTCGCGCAGGTCGAGCACGCCGCCCAGCATGTCGCGGGTGAGCTTCACCACGCCGCCTTCCTTGTGGTGCAGCTCGATGGCCCCCCTGATCTCCTCATGGGCGGACAGCACGTCGGCATCGTCGCTGATGGGAGCGCCGAATAACCGCAACGCGTGGCGTACGAGAAACTGCATGGCGGCGGTTACCGGAGCGAAAACCGCCACGACGAAGCTGATGACAGGCGCCAGTACGAGCGCCATCCGGTCGGCGTTGAGGATGGCGTAGGTCTTCGGCAGCACCTCGGCGAACAGCACCACGATCACCGTCATCACGATGGTGGCGTAAACCACGCCGGCCTCGCCGAACAGATTGAGAA